>LXOW01460288.1_pt2 | contig 11098 bp, 6 predicted proteins | sample 1368591 | NCBI WGS metagenome assembly LXOW01 (sample SAMN04884650, study PRJNA319009) | bovine gut metagenome | isolation source: Cow rumen | host: Bos taurus | place: Italy: Legnaro (PD) | collected 2014-07-09
AGATGTGTATAAGAGACAGGCACAGCGAACCATGTCGGCTTTATTCTCAACTTTTGAGCTAATAGAAGGTATTCTAATCAAGCTGAAAAGTTCTTCAAAGAAACGGTCTTTGTTTTGTTCAATGTAATTTTTTAAGTCGTTCATATTTGAGGTGTTAAAAGGTTATAATTTACGTCACTGATATCGACGACTAATTGCCGAAAAGCTGCTGAAGAGCTTTGGTGAGTGATTCGCCTCGGAGATTTTTAGCAATAATTCGTCCATCCTGATCCAAGAGGAAGGTGCTAGGAATAGAAGACACCCCGTAAGTACGGGCAGCTTCTGATGACCAATACTTCAAATCACTCACATGATTGGGCCATACCAATCCGTCAGCAGCTATTGCACGTTTCCAGGATTCCTTATCTCGGTCGAGTGATACACTAAATACCTCAAAGCCCTTATCGTGATATTTCTGATACATAGCTACTACATGGGGATTCTCTCCGCGGCAGGGACGGCACCAGGAAGCCCAAAAATCGAGCAGCACAATCTTGCCTCTCAAATCCGACAGTTTGCGGATATTGCCATCGGGATCTGGAAACGCCAAGTCAGGAGCAATAGCCCCCACCGATGTGGCCGTGGCAGGAGAAGTCTCTATGGCATATCTCTCTTTCACCAATTGATGATTGGGATATTTGGCATACAGGGCTTTAATCACCTCATTGTGTAAAGCCATATTTTTCTCTCTTGGAAAATTATCCAAGAACATCAGCACAGCAATATCATCCTTATTCTTCAGAATCAAATCTTGCAAAGCCTTTGAGTTTTTCTCACTTTCCTGATTATACATCGCCTGATACTGCTGAACAATACCACTGACAATGTTCTGTGACTGGGTGTATATGTTTCTACCCATCTGGCTTGCGGTAAAAGTATTCTGTTCAAAAGCCTCTTTATGTTTCCGAGTCTGTGTATAATTGTCATTAACCAAGGCCGCCACCTGATTGCACCATGCGGTTTTGTTAGACTTCTTGTCAAAAGAGCCATTAAAAACCATACTATCGCGTGCGGCTAACAATTGTGAGGCTTTTTCCGCAAAAGGTTTATAACTGTTGTTGATTTCCTTCTTGATCTCATCAACCGCATTCAAGTATTGGTCCACCTCCTTGAAGAAATCGGCATTCGAGGACACCCTATTATTTTTAAAATCATATATGGTATAAGCAGTCTGATTGAAGGTCTCGGCAGCTGCATACGACTCTGTTAACGCATGCAACACCTTGTTGGAATAATAACTACAGTCATTCAACGTTTTAGCAGCCACCTTACCATTAGGACAATACTTGTCAGTTACACTCTTCAACGAATCAATTTGTTGGACCATTTCCACTATCTTTTTACTCACGTCAGTATTGGTCTGATAAAAACGGCTGAAATTCTGCGAGAATCCGTGGAAATACAGCTGGTTTTCATCCGTCTGTAACGCATGGTTCACACTGTCCAGCAACTGCTGACTTTCAGCCAACATGGTAGTCACCTCTTTGGCAAAACTCATGGATTTTGATCCGTTCACCGAAGGAATCTCACGCAGATTATCCGCATTAATCACCACCTCCACCACCTCGTCTGGAGAAAGCACAATCAGAAAATTCTGTTTCTCGGCAAAGGAAAGCACGTAAATATCATTATCCTTCACACTCGAGTTCAGTTCGAAATTGCCGTCTTTGTCAATATCAGCCTCGCCAAAGCTTGCGGGGTTGTTGCCATAAGCCAATTTCAACGTCACTTTAGAAAACGTATTATTCAGAATCTTGCCTTTGATAACAGGTGATTTAGGAGCAGGCGCTAAAGCTGATAACGGATTCGCATCAGAAGCCACACAAGAAAAAACNNGGTTAATCCTTAGAATTAGCCTGCAAAGATAGTGAAAATTTCCATACGAAGGGCTTACATGGTCACCATTTGGACTGTAGCTCTGCTTCGCTGTTCCACCAGCACCTCTTTCCCCGTAATTATCTTTGAAACAATATCCTCAGTATAATGGCGTATCGTTATCAGTTCAATATTCAGATTGTACTTCACCTTGTATTTCACAGAGAGGTCCTTGATAAGTTTTTCAATTTTATGCACTTTGTTATCGCAGCAGATGGAAAAACTCAGGGCAGAGTTCTGCATCAGATTGATTTTAATCTTGTTTTTTGAGATGATGGCAAATATTTCGTCCAAGTTTTCAACAGCAATAAAAGAAAAATCCTTTGGATAAATGGAAATCAGCACCTGATTGGTTTTGAAGATGTAACAGGGAATATGATGTTTCATTTTGCCTGCATCTATTCGGCTACCACTCTCCTCAGGATGCATAAAAGGCTTCACATACAAGGGGATTTGCTTGTTTTGCAGAGGTTTTAGAGTTTTAGGATGAATCACACTGGCTCCATAGTAAGCCAACTCTATGGCTTCCTCATACGAGATTTGCTCCAGTTTTACCGCATCCGGGAAAAACTTCGGGTCGGCATTCAGCAAACCGGGCACATCTTTCCAAATGGTCACACTCTCTGCCCCCAGCACGTAGGCAAAGATAGCCGCTGAATAATCGGAACCTTCTCGTCCCAAAGTGGTAGGCAACATTTCTTCCGTACCACCAATAAAGCCCTGACTGATTACAATGTTTGCTGTACCATCAGACAATATCTTTCCTACCTTTCCCTGAATCAACCGTGCCGACTCTTCCCAATCGACCTTACCCTCTCGATAATTATGGTCAGTGCGAATCAACAAGCGGGCATCAGCCCATTCATTGTGAACCCCCACCAAATTCAGATAAGTAGAAATCAGAGTAGTGGACAATATTTCGCCAAAACTCACTACACGGTCGTAGTCATAGTCGAAATTGCCAGAATGCGGTCCAGCCAAAAGTTCATCTAACTCCTCAAAGATACCGTTTAATTTATCCATGAGCGGACTGTTATCCTCCAAATTCAGCTCTCTGACAATCGTATAATGGTTCTCACGTAGTCTGGCAGTCAAATCCGGCAATTGGCTTTTTTCATAATAAAAAGCATCCAGCACCTGTTCCAGCAGATTGGTGGTCTTGCCGATAGCGGAAATCACCACCACAAGTTGCTCACCTGATGTATGATTTCTCAATATTTTTTCAAGGTTACGGACACCATCTGCGTTCTTTACGGAGGCTCCACCAAATTTATATACTTTCATTTTTTTCATTCTTTATCACTGCACGAAGGGTTGTTCCCACAATGCCCAGCATTTTGGCATCGATATTGTCGATATTATCGTATGTAGTATGCCAAACAGAGCGAAAGCCAGTACCCGATGTATTATCCTGATGAATAACGTCAATCATCTTGATATGGGCTAATTTATTCACATAATAATGATCATCGGTAATGGGATTGGCCTGTTGGTTGATAAAAGAAGTGCCATAACCCAACTTATACGCAGTACCCCATACTTTCGAAACAATATCCTGGGCAAAATATGAGGAAAAATACTCATGGTAGAATTTAGCATCAGGAGCCCCTACCATATCCAACAAAATACCATAGCGGGCAGTATAGTCAGGCACATGCGGGTTCTGAGCCCAATATTGGGAGCCCAGGCACCACCAATCGCCAGGCAAATTTACACCAGAAGGAGTTCCGTAATCTTCTGCATCAAAGAAGATGATATCCACCCCAATTTCAGGGCGGTCTTGTTGCAACTGTCTCGCCAACTCAAGCAGCACACCAACTCCACTGGCACCGTCATCCGCACCATCTATAGGTTTGTTACGATTAGCCTCTAAAGCATCATGATCGGCCATAGGACGGGAATCCCAATGAGAGGCCAGCAAAATGCGTTCTGGCTTATTGGGGTCAAAACTACCAATAATATTCTGCGATTTCAGTTTTTTCCCATCGTATGCGGTAGCAGTATAGTGCTGCACATACACCGTATCGCAAAAGGTTTTGAGTTTACTGATAAGATATTCAGCACAGCGGTCATGAGCATCACTATTGGGCGTACGTGGACCAAAATCCGTCTGAGCCTTAACGAAAGCAAATGCACTGTCACTGTTGAATGCAGGGGCTTCAACGGTCGGCTTAGGTTGGTCTTGCTTATGTTTGTCCTGATTCTGCCCGCAAGAGAGAAGAAGAAGGGAAATAGATAGTATGATTGTTAGTTTTTTCATTATTCAAAAAATGTAGGCTTCGCCATAATAATTACGTCACTACCCCGCCCTGCGGGCACCCCTTCTAATAGAAGGGGATTATATTACTACATCACTGATAATTTTCCTTTATACAGGTAACTTTTTCCACCGCTGACAATCCACAGCGTATAGACGTAAGTGTCACTTAAGATCTTTCCGTTGACCTTACCGTCCCAGAGCACCAAACGGCCATCCATCTCAGCCGGCAGATTAACATAGGGAGTAGGTGGGTAGAATTCTCCAGCAGCATTTTTCTTGCCTTCGTAATAGAGCACCTCTTCTCCACTGCGCGAATACACCATGAATTTGACATCGGTGATAAACCTCAACACAAACTGATCGAGGTAGAAATAGTCATTCTGTACGGGACCCTCGTTCCTGCTACGGGTCGGTGTAATACAGTTCGGCAGGAAAACATTTGGCACACAAGGTTCTATCTTGTAAGTGGCTGCCGCCTCGCACTCCGTTGAGCGGTCAACTATGTTCACGGAATAGATTCCATCGCTCAATGCCAACATCTCATCGGTATTACTCATCGCGGAATCCATATAAGTCCAGGTGTACTCCACTGAATTCTCTTGTACATTGCTCACATTTGCCACCAAGGTAGTCTGTGCACTATCGCAAAAATCGCCTGCCTCATGAATGGTCACCGCAGGAGTCAGCACATCAAAGCGTACCTTCACAATACTATCACAGCCGTTCCAAGCCTTGATGTTGTATTGATCAAGCGCATTCGAATAATTCACCTGACGGTCGCCTACGGCATTCAGGTCCCAACGGGTAGTCACATTATCGTAACCAAACAAGTCTGGCCTATAGTAATATGGCAGTTTTCCCTCGCAGGTACTGACCGTATCGGCTGCATATTGTTTCTCGGTATATTCCTGCAAAAGAGTGACTGTTTGCACAGTATCACCCGACACACACACTCTCTTAAAGTCAGCAATATGCAATGAAATAGTATAGGTTCCCGGCTGAGCGTAAACATGTTCCGGTTCAAAGCCATGAATAGTGTCACTACCATCACCAAAATCCCAAGTACACTGCTCGGGATGCAATTGCAAATCTTCCCATGTGGTATCCACACCTCCGTTTCCATCCGGACGGATAATACCTATCTGGCTGGTATTGTGCACCACAACACCCAAGTCACAATTCTTACCATCTGTTAAAGCCCTTGGCTCCACGGTAAAAGAAGGTTTCAAGTCATAATAGTCAACTGTAGCCGAATAAGTGAATGGGATACCAGTATTGGAATAAACGGTACATTTATAATAAGGCTTAGCAGGATCGGGTTGCAAAATAGGATTATACTTAGTACTACCTTGGAAAACACCAGAAGAGCTAGGATCATCGGGGTCAAACCAGGAATTTGCGTGTGCGGAATCCGTTCCGTTATACCACTGGTATGAATCAGGACGAGTTTCATCGAAACCCCAAGGAACATTCAACAACAAAGAATCTCCACCACAATACTTCACCTGAAGTCTTGCAGGAATCATCTTAGCGGTAAAATAACAATATGCCCAATGATAACGTGAGGTACATGAATTTACACGCACTCTGAAATCCACAGCCTGATGAGACCTGGCCTGTGCTGACAAATCGTAAGCTACAATAGTATATGGATAGGTAACGACTGGACGACCAGAGTTCTGGATAGGACAGCTGTTGTGAACAGCTATATATTCGGGGGCTGAATTGACGGGGGTGTTTTCCGGATCTTCCGGACTATGAGACGCATTCGACGGTGTTCTATACCAAAATCGGGAATACGGATGTGAGTAGTCATAATTACCTATGTTCAAATATGAGTTATTGCTTGCATAATTGGTACTATGGTTCAGCACGGCAAACTCCACTGCAGGGTTAGAGGTGTAACTATGCTGTCCGTCTTCGGTTACGAAAGCGAAATTAAGCAACAACACTGGGTTAATGGTGTCAGGCACAAAGGAATAAATAATCTGTTGAGCATAACAACCTGACGGATCTTGTCCGTTGGGGCCCACCTTACCCATTTGTATCACCGTATCCACATACGTTCCCGGATATCTATCCGAATTCCACGCTTCCGCCAAAACAGGTTTATTATAGTAATTCGTGTTCACTTGTCCTCTGAAGCAATAGTCGTTTGTCGGAGAATAAGAGGAATCCGCACCTCTGACAATGAAACGATGGGAAAAGTTATTTCCCAAATCCGCTCCCATGTGGTTGGTAAAATTAAAGGTGCTTCCCGATCCAGAGCCCTCATAACTGGGTTTCACCCATGAATTATCCCAACCGCCAGTGGGAGGATTGGTAGGCAAAAACATAAAACTTCTAGGAGAGCCCTGAAGAACACCATTGACAACTTCCTGACCCATTGCCAGATTCAGCGTCAAAACAAGTACCATTAAACAAAGAATTCTTTTCATAATAAACAGATTTATATTATTCATTACATTTCAGAGACGACAGAAAAAGTTTTTTGTTGCATCACATCTGCATTTTTTTCTTTTTTGAAAAAAGAAACAATAGGAACTCTCTCCAAATCAATCGTATAAAACGCACTATCGATTTGTTTGAAGAGTCCTGTCTGATTTCCAAACAAAATGTAGTAATCGCCTTCCAAATCCTCTATAGAGTGTACATCAGCCCTATAGACCCTCAATCCCGGATTATCATTCGCCAACGACCGACAAAAAGCCTCGTTTCCATTAGTATATACATCAGCGGTATCAATCATCACAACACTGTATAGCGTATCATAAGGATTACTCACCCCTATAGAATCAAATTGTGCGCCCAACAAAGACTGTTGCTGCTTTTGGAGAGTCAACAGACTATCCTGCTGCGCAGTGAAATACTGAGTAAACCACTGTTCAGCCACCTTCGACGACTGATTATTCAAGTCCAATGTATATCGTTCAGCGGCATTATGGATTCCTCCAGATATCTCGTTAAAATAGCACAAAGTCAACGGACGGTTGAAAATAATATGTCTCAGGGGCAGGCAGGTAAGGAAAAAAGCCAGAGCCACAATCACCGAATTGGTATAACGGTCGTCAACCTTTCTCAACACAGCCTCATATCCCAAAGTGGACATCATGACCACCAAAGGCAAAAGCATAAACATCACCGAACATATTATGTCAGCCCCCACATATTTGGAGGAGAAAGCCCACAGCATATATAGAGCCGTTGAAACCAACACAAAAACAGTAAACAGGGAAAACTCCTTCAGAATAGTTCTGAAGAAAATGATGCCAAATATCAGACCAAACATCACCACAAACGGGGTAGTGATGAAAAGATACCTAAACACATAGTTGGCAGGAGTTTCCTCCACACTAATGGTACGTCCCTCAAAAAACTGCGGCAACTGTTGGGAAGTAGCCACAAACATCTGCATAAAGTTGTCTCCGTTATGCAAATCCTGAATCTTGAACCCAGGAGACAGGAAAAGATTAAATATCACCACCATCAAACAAGTGCCACCTACAATCATCAAAAGTGACATTAAGGAAATCAGATACTGACCTGTAAAGAATTTCCTTATCGGATTTCTCACCACAAAATATACCATGGTGAAAAAGAAGAAGAAAAAACACAACGAGAAACCGCTCATAGAAGTAGTGGTAGCCACAAGCATTCCGAAAAAGATGCCCACTATCCGAATCCACCTAACCAAGGGTAAATCATAACATAACTGCCAGATTTGCATCAGAGTGAAGAAAAAAGCCAATGCAAAGAGTGTGTCATTGAAATTACCAAAAGTATAGCCCAGCAGTCGCGGAGTGCAGAACATCAGCAGGGAACAGAAAAAAGCACCACGCCAATTGACGTTTTTAGCGAAAAAAAGGCCTGTCACCACTATCAGCAGCCAGCCCATGAGTGCCGACAAACGATGCTTCAAGCGGAAAATATTCTTGAAGCCCAATGCATGAGCCACCGTCACCAACAAAACATCAGACGACTGCCCTTTAGTGACATACTGAGGCATTGTTTTGAACGTTTCATCACCTGTCTGATAATACCTATAAACCGCTTCAGAATACTCATTTTGTTGCCACTCGCGGGTGGAGATACCCACATTGCGACTGAGATAAGGCATCAGGAACAACAAAGCCAACATCAGGAAGAAAAAGGCATACTTGAACCCATCGTCTTTAGTCTTAATAGTAAATGAAAAGAAACTCCGCCTAATATCATAGCGATCCCTAGGCCGCCTGATGTTGACAAAATGGAACTCCATTGGTTCCTCCTCAAAAATATGATAAGGATAAAACCAATGGAATACGTCATTCATAAAAATGACGATCTTCTTCCACCATAAATTCAGAATCCTATTCATCCTGTTTTTTCACAAACATTTCCTCTTTTACATCATCATAATCCAACAACACCTTACTTCCCTCCGGGAACGACTGCATGAGAATCTCTTCAGCCAGCACATCCTCCACATTCTTTTGGATGGCACGCTTCAGCGGACGGGCTCCATAATGGGCATCCCAACCCTGAGTCGCCAAAACATCTTTGGCCTTATCGGTCACATCCACCTCCAATCCCATCGCACTGACCCGTTTCAGCACTTTCTGCAATTCTATATCAATAATCCGTATAATATCAGGTTTTTCCAAACTGTTGAAATAGATGATATCGTCAATACGATTCAGAAACTCAGGGGCAAAATTTCTCTTCAATGCGCCTTCCAGAATACCTTGAGCCACCTTGTCCTTGGCGGCATCAGTTGCAGAAGTGCTAAAGCCAACCCCCGTACCGAAATCCTTCAACTCGCGCGAGCCGATATTGGAGGTCATGATGATAATAGTATTTCTGAAATCCACTTTACGGCCTATGCCATCAGTCAACTGACCATCATCAAACACCTGTAACAACACATTATAAATATCATGATGAGCCTTTTCTATCTCATCGAGTAGTACGATAGAATATGGCTTACGACGAATCTTTTCGGTCAGCTGACCGCCTTCCTCGTAGCCTACATAACCTGGAGGCGCTCCAATCAAACGAGATACGGTATGTTTCTCCATATATTCGCTCATATCAATACGAACAATTGAGTCCTGCGAGTCGAACAGATATTCAGCCAACACCTTAGCCAAATAGGTTTTACCCACACCCGTGGGACCCAAAAAGATGAAAGTGCCTATAGGCTTGTTGGGGTCTTTCAGTCCAGCACGGTTACGGCGAATAGCTTTAGCTATTTTCACAATAGCATCATCCTGACCGATAACCTTACCCTGCAACTCATCAGACATCTTCATCAAACGCTCTCCCTCATTCTTGGCAATACGTTGAACGGGCACTCCAGTCATCATAGCTATCACCTCAGCCACATTCTCCTCTGTAACAGTCGGACGCTCCAAGTCTTCTTTTTCTTCCCACTCGCGTTTCAAATCCGCCAATTTGGTTTCTACTTCTTTGATTTTGTCACGATAGCCGGCAGCAGCATTGTACTGTTGTTCCTTGATTGCCTCATTTTTGAGTTGATTGTACTGCTCTATTTCTTTTTCCAACTGAATCAAATCTTCAGGAATCTTGATATTCAGCAAATGCACACGAGAACCAGCCTCATCCAAAGCATCGATTGCCTTATCGGGCAAACAGCGGTCGGTGATATAACGGTTAGACAGAAAGACACAAGCCTGGATAGCCTCATCGGAGAAGCGCACCAGATGATGGTCCTCGTATTTGTCTTTGATATTGTTCAAAATAACCACTGTTTCTTCTGGTGTGGTCGGTTCGAGCATGATTTTCTGGAAACGGCGTTCCAAAGCCCCGTCTTTTTCAATATACTGTCGATACTCATCAAGGGTGGTGGCACCGATGCACTGGAGTTCCCCACGAGCCAAAGCCGGCTTAAACATATTGGAAGCATCAAGGCTGCCCGGGGAGCCACCTGCACCCACCATTGTATGCAACTCGTCGATAAACAAGATGACATTCGGGTTTTTCTCCAATTCTGCAAGGATAGATTTGATACGCTCCTCAAACTGGCCACGATATTTAGTGCCGGCCACTAAAGAGGCCATATCCAGACTAACCACCCGTTTCCCGTGCAAGGTTCTAGACACCTTGCCCTGTACTATCCTCAGTGCAAGACCTTCTGCGATAGCCGACTTACCCACTCCTGGCTCACCAATTAAGACTGGATTGTTTTTCTTTCGGCGACTGAGAATCTGGGCTATACGCTCCAGTTCCTTCTCACGCCCCACAATGGTGTCGAGTTTTCCCTCTGCTGCATAACGGGTAAGATCTTTGCCGAAGCTGTCCAGCATCGGTGTAGAGGAAGCTTTTCCACTCTTACCCTGACGGGTGCTGCTGCGACGGTCATCGTCATCATCATACTCATCAGTACCCGCTGACATAGGAGTATCCTCTCCTTGACGGGCTTCATGGCGCATTTCCGATGCCAACGAGTCGTACGACATACCTGCCCGTTTGAGCAACATTTTCACTACACTGTTCACCTCATTACCACTGTCTCGCAATATAGCCAACACAAAATGCTGCGCCTCCACAATCTCACTACGGAACTCACGTGCCAACAAAAACGCGCGTCTCAAGGTGTTTTCGGCCTGTACATTCAGCTTGATATTTTCCACAGGGGCATCAGTTTTGTTCTCATCATTTTCAATCAATTCCTCCAATTTAGTTCTGATATTTACCTTGTTGATTTTGAAAACATCAAACAATTGTTGCAGTTCCGTGTATTGTTCATGCTTCAGCAACGCCACCATAATATGTTCAACACCCACCGATTGCGACCGGTTGGTCAACGCCATTTTCCTTGCCTCTTCAATAGCCGTTCTCAGTTCTTCAGAATACTTTACGTCCATGATATTATTTTTTGCAAAAATACAAAATATTGTTGAATTGTTGAAACGTTTATTTGTT
>LXOW01187355.1_pt1 | contig 11097 bp, 10 predicted proteins | sample 1368591 | NCBI WGS metagenome assembly LXOW01 (sample SAMN04884650, study PRJNA319009) | bovine gut metagenome | isolation source: Cow rumen | host: Bos taurus | place: Italy: Legnaro (PD) | collected 2014-07-09
ATCCTGAAGATCACCAAGGACGGCAAGGCTTTCATCAAGAAGCCCTATACCATCATGCTTGTCAAGGATCACGACTACGAGAACTCTGATGAAGACGATCCGGAGGCCATGGCTGCTATGGGCGCGGGCAAGGACGGTGGTGCTGACAAGACCCTGTTCGCCCTGTTGAAAGACCTGCGCAAGACCATTGCCAAGCAAAACGGATTGCCGCCCTTCGTCATCTTCCAAGATCCCTCGTTGGAGGACATGGCTATACAATATCCTATCACTAAGGAGGAAATGACCCAAATCGCTGGTGTCGGTGCGGGCAAGGCCGAGAAGTTCGGCGAGCCTTTCATCAAGCTCATCAAGGAGTATGTGGAAGAGAACGAAATCACCCGTCCGAACGATATGGTGGTGAAGTCGGTGGTCAACAATTCGGCCCTGAAAATCGGCATCATCCAAAACATCGACAAGAAGATTCCGTTGGACGACATTGCCTACGGTAAGGGCTTGAGCTTCGATGAGTTACTGACCGAAATCGAGAGTATCGTCTCCTCAGGCACCCACCTCGATATCAACTATTTCATCGAGGACTTTGTCGACATCTACCATCAAGAAGACATCTTGGAATACTTCCACGAGGCTGAATCCGACGATGTGCAGACCGCACTACAAGAACTCGGTGAAGACGAGTACGAGGAAGAGGAAGTTCGCCTGATGCGCATCAAGTTCTTGTCGGATGTCGGCAACTAATTGAGAATGAAACGACTAGTTTTAATATCGCTGCTTTTTGTCCTTGTGGCCGCCTGTGGTCACAAGGACAAAGGCTTTATGCCTGAACGACTGCTCACCGAGAGCGAGATGATGGACATCATGACCGACGTGCAAATCATCGAGGCGGACATCAACTATAGGAAGACGCAGGTGAGGGAAGAAGGCGCGCAGCCCCCGGAGTTCAGGAACCTTACACAATCGCATTATGACCAGCTGTATGAGCATTATGGCATCACGGACAGCATTTTCTCCCAGAACTTACGGTATTATTCCGAACGTCCCGACGTATTGGAGAAAATCATGGATTCGGTGACCCAGAGGCTGTTGCGGGAGCAGTCATGAAATAAATCCGTTTTCTTTTCGTTTTGTAACTGGGATTTCTTAATTTTGCCCCCTAATTTTGAGCAAACAACAAAAACGAAGAATATATGCAAGACAAACTTCAGGAACTTACTGATAGACTGTACAAGGAAGGTCTGTCGAAAGGAAAGCACGACGGTGAGGAACTTGTGCAGAAGGCACAAGCCGAGGCCGACCGCATCGTGGCCTACGCCAAGGCTGAGGCCGACCGCATCATCGCCCAGGCCAACAAGGAAGCCGAGGAGATGAAGACCAAGGTTTCTGCCGACGTGAAAATGGCTGCCACGCAGAGCATCGCCGTGACGAAACAGGAAATTGAGAAAATGGTGGTGACGAAGGCCGCTTCCGAAGGCGTGAAAGCCAATATGAGCAATGCTGCCTTTGTCAAGGAATTGATTACCAGTGTAGTGAAGGCCTTTAATTCGCAGAATGCATCGCCTGTAGATTTGAGCCTTATCCTGCCCGAGTCATTGAAAGCCGAGGTGGAGCCTTTCGTGAAGAACGAAATCGCCAACCAGTTCAAGGGCGAGGTGAAGGTGGACTATTCCAAGAAGATGAACGGTGGCTTCAAGGTGTCGCCCAAGGATGGCGGCTACATGCTCCAGTTCACCGACGAGGCGTTCACCCAACTCATTGCCAATTACCTGCGTCCTGCCACTAAGAAAATCCTCTTCGGCTGATGGATAACTATGTTTATATCGTCGCCGGCCTTCCCGAACTGACCTCGGGCTTCGAAAACACTGGTTTTGACTATGCCGCCGTCAAGGAAAGCATCATGGAATTGCTTTCCGAGAAGGACCAAAAGCTGGTCGAACTCATGGAAGAGGGCTTCGATGAGAACACCTTGGGTGCCGACTTCTACGCCAGGGCTGCCGAGAACAAGAACCGCTTCATCCGCGAATACTTTGACTTCGATGGTCGCCTGCGCAACATGAAGGTGGAATACCTCGCCAAGCGTCTCGGCAAGAACGGCGAGGAATTTATGGTAGAGTTGCCTGAGGCCGACTTCGAGGAAGAGAAGCAGATTCAAGACATCCTTGCCGATGCCGACTTCGTGCAACGTGAGCAAAAGATGGACGAGCTGAAATGGGAGAAAGCCAGCGACATCGCCCGCATGGATTACTTCAATATGAACGCCATTCTCGCTTTCATGGTGAAGGCCAAGACGGTGCAACGCTGGGCCGAGCTTGACCCCGCGAAGGGAGAGGAAATGTTCCGCAAACTCGTCAAGGAGATCCGAGGAACGAATGCGGAGTTGGATTTGAGTGGAGGAAACAAATCTTAAATTTGAAATTAGAAATCTTGAAATAAATGAAAACAACAGGAAAAGTTACAGGAATCATTGCAAACCTGGTCACCGTGGAGGTGGACGGCCCTGTGGCACAGAATGAAATCTGCTTCATCGACTTGGCTGGTGTCAAGCTGATGGCAGAGGTCATCAAGGTGAACGGGAACAAGGCCTCCGTGCAGGTGTTTGAGAGCACCCGCGGCCTTCAGATCGGCGACAAGGTGGAATTCCAAGGCTACATGCTTGAGGTGACCTTGGGACCTGGTCTGCTTTCGAGCAACTTCGACGGCCTGCAGAACAACCTCGCCACCATGGAAGGGGTGTTCCTCAAGAGAGGTGAATACACCAAGGCCTTGGACGAAGAGAAACTTTGGGACTTCACGCCTATTGCCAAGGCTGGCGACCAAGTCGTTGCCGCCGACTGGCTGGGCGAAGTCAAGGAAGGCTGGCTGCCTCACAAAATCATGGTGCCGTTCAACTTCAAAGGGACGTACACCGTGAAGAATGTCGCTGCCGCCGGACAATACAAAATCACCGACACCATCGCCACGCTGACCAACGCTGACGGCGAAGAAGTGAAGGTGACGATGACCCAGAAATGGCCCGTGAAAGTGGCCGTGGGTGGCTACGTCGAGAAACCGCGTCCCTTCAAAGTGATGGAAACGGGTGTTCGCACCATCGACACATTGAATCCTATCGCTGAAGGTGGCACGGGCTTCATCCCCGGACCTTTCGGCTGCGGTAAGACCGTGCTGCAACACGCCCTCGCCGAGCAAGCCGATGCCGACATCATCATCATGGCGGCCTGCGGTGAGCGTGCCAACGAGGTCGTGGAAATCTTCACCGAGTTCCCCGAACTGAAGGACAAACACACGGGTCGTAGCCTGATGGAGCGTACCATCATCATCTGCAACACCTCCAACATGCCGGTCGCGGCTCGTGAGGCTTCGGTCTACACGGCCATGACCCTCGGCGAGTACTACCGCGCTATGGGCATGAAGGTGCTGTTGCTGGCTGACTCAACTTCACGTTGGGCACAGGCTCTGCGTGAGATGAGTAACCGTTTGGAGGAGCTGCCTGGTCAGGATGGCTTCCCCATGGACCTTTCAGCTATTATTTCCAACTTCTATGCACGTGCGGGCTATGTAAAACTCAACAACGGCCAATCAGGCTCCATCACCTTCATCGGAACGGTGTCGCCTGCTGGCGGTAACCTGAAGGAACCTGTCACCGAAAGCACCAAGAAAGCCGCACGTTGCTTCTATGGCCTTTCACAGAACCGCGCTGATAAAAAACGTTACCCCGCTGTTGACCCTGTAGACTCCTACTCGAAATACCTCGAATATCCTGAAATCATTGAGTATCTTGACAACAAGATCGAAAAAGGTTGGGTCGATAAGGTCACCAAGACGAAATACATTATCAGAAAAGGTAAGGACGCCTATGAGCAAATCAACATCTTGGGTGACGACGGCGTTCCGATGTCGTACCACGAGCAATACTGGAAGTCGGAACTTGTCGACTATGTGATACTGCAGCAAGACGCTTTCGACAATATCGACGGTTGCTCGCCTATCGAACGCCAGAAGTTCATGCTTGACTTGATCCTTGAGATTTGCGACCGCAGCTTCAAGTTCGACAACTTCGAGGAGTGCATGACCTACTTCAAGGGCCTGATCAACATCTGCCGTCAGATGAACTACTCGGAATACGAGTCGGAACAATTCAACAAATATTTGAACCAGCTTAAGGAGGAACTGAAACATGAGTGAGAAAGCCTTTCAACGCATCTATACGAAGCTGAGTGCCATCACCAAAGCCACTGTGACCCTTGAGGCACAAGGCGTGACCAACGATGAACTGGCCTTTGTGGCAGGTCGTTTGGCACAGGTGGTGAAAATCAAGGATAACGCTGTCACCTTGCAGGTGTTTGGTGGCACAGAAAATATCCCGACCAATGCTGAAGTGACCTTCTTTGGCGAACCCCCGACTCTGAATGTGAGCGACGACCTCGCTGGTCGTTTCTTCAACGCCTATGGTGAACCTATCGATGGCGGTCCGGCTGTGGAAGGCGAGAAACGCCAGATTGGCGGTCCCTCCGTGAACCCATACAAACGTCGCATGCCTTCAGAGCTGATTCCAACGGGTATCGCTGGCATCGACTTGAACAATACTTTGGTCTCGGGCCAGAAGATTCCTTTCTTCGCCGACCCCGACCAACCTTATAACCAGGTGATGAGCATGGTGGCCCTCCGTGCCGATGTGGATAAGATTATCCTTGGCGGCATGGGTCTGACCAACGACGACTACCTGTTCTTCAAGAACGAGTTTGAGAGCGCAGGTGCCCTGCATAAGATTGTCAGTTTCGTGAACACCACCGACCAGCCGCCTGTCGAGCGTCTGTTGGTTCCCGATATGGCTTTGACGGCAGCGGAATATTTCGCCGTCGATAAGAACGAGAAGGTGCTGGTGCTGCTCACCGATATGACTTTGTACGCTGATGCTTTGAGTATCGTGTCGAACCGTATGGACCAGATTCCTTCCAAGGACTCCATGCCTGGCTCGCTCTACTCCGACTTGGCCAAGATTTACGAGAAGGCCGTGCAACTTCCTTCGGGCGGTTCCATCACCATCATCGCTGTGACGACGCTGAACGACGGAGACATCACCCACGCTATTCCTGATAATACGGGTTACATTACCGAGGGACAGCTGTTCCTCCGTGCTGACCCCGATTCAGGTAAGGTCATCGTCGACCCGTTCCGCTCGCTGTCGCGTCTGAAACAACATGTGCAGAACAAGAAGACCCGTGAGGACCACAGCGCCGTGATGAACACCTCGGTGCGACTCTATGCCGATGCCGCCAACGCCAAGACCAAGTTGGAGAACGGCTTCGACCTGAGCGACTACGACCTGCGCTGCCTCGACTACGCCAAGGAATACGCCACGCGACTGCTTGCCATCGATGTCAACATTTCGATTACCGAGATGCTTGACACCGCTTGGGAGTTGTTTGGCAAGTATTTCACTAAAGCCGAAACGGGTCTGAAAGAAGCATTGATTCAAAAATACTGGAAAGAAAAGGCATAAGTCATGGCCATCAAATTTCAATACAACAAGACTTCGTTGAACGAGCTGAACAAGCAGCTCAAAACGCGAGTGAGAGCACTTCCTACGCTAAAGAGCAAGGAGAGTGCTTTGCGCCTTGAGGTGAAGAAAGCCAAGCAGCGTTCGGAGAGTCTTGTCGCACAGTTAGAGGCCGAACTCAAATCGTATGAGTACATGGCCCGGCTTTGGAATGAATTTGAGCCAGGACTGATTTCCGTGACCGATGTGAAACTGAAGACCGTAAAGATTGCGGGTGTGCCTACGCCGGCTTTGGAGGAGGTGCTCTTCGACGTGAAGGACATCAACCTGTTCACCAAGCCGATGTGGTATGCCGACGGCGTGCAAATCCTCAAGAACCTCGCCCAACTCGGCATCGAGTCGGAGGTCTATACCGAGGTGAGCCGCATTCTCGACTACCAACGCAAGAAGACCACACAGAAGGTCAACCTTTACGAGAAGGTGCAGATTCCTGGCTACAACGAAGCCATACGTAAGATTAAGCGATATATGGAAGATGCGGAGAACCTTGACAAGGCTTCGCAGAAAATCGTGAAAAACAAACACATGGAAGAAGAGGAGGCAGAACATGGTAACTGAAATGACGAAATATGATTTCATCCTCATGAGCGGCGATGCCGATGCCTTCCTCGAGAAACTGCAAACGGTGGGTATGGTGGACATCACCCGTTCGTTGAAACCCGTTGACGAGCATTCTGAAAAGCTGTCGGCCCGTGCCGATATCTATCGCAAGGCCTTGTCGACCTTAAAAGCCGTCGAGAAGGCTGACGACCCGGGACAGAAGCCTACCGACTTCGCCGTGGAGGTGATGGAGACCGTGCACGACAAGGAAGCCCTCGAAGCCCAGCTGCCGCAACTCCGCAAGGAGGCCGACGAGTTGGTGCCTTGGGGCCAGTTCGATGCCAAGAGCTTCGACCGCCTCAAGGAAAACGGTTTGAAGCTGCATTTCTACAAGGCAAAGGCCATCGACCCCGCATGGAAGGAGCAATACGCGCTGAGCGAAATCTCCAACATCGGTGGCTATAGCTATTTTGTGGTGGTCTCCGATAGTGAAGACTACGAATTTCCCTTGAAGGAGCTTCCCGCTCCCGAGAAAGACTATGCTGCCATCGAGCAGCAGATTACCGACTTGGAAGCTCAGGTGAAGCAGAAAGAGCAACGTTTGGCACAGCTGAAATGGCATGAGCCTGTGATTCAAGCTGAGTTGGACAAGACTTTGTCGAAACTCGACCTGCATATGGCGCACGCATCGGGTGAGAAGGCCGCTGAAGACTATATCACTGTCTTCGAAGGCTTTGCCCCTGCCGAAAGTGAGCCTGCTTTGCACGATATGTTGGAAAAGGAGAATGTCTTCTATCTGGTGGACAAAGCCAAGGCGGAAGACAACCCACCCATCAAGCTGAAGAACAACAAGTTTGTTTCGATGTTTGAGCTGCTGACCGACATGTACGGCCGTCCCAAATACGACGAGTTCGACCCGACGGTGTTCATCTCCATCTTCTTCATGCTCTTCTTCGCCTTCTGCATGGGCGACATGGGCTACGGACTGGTGCTCATCGGTGCCAGCCTCGGCTTGAAGAAGGTGTTGGGTAACATCGCGCCTTTGGGTGTCACCTTGGGCATCGCCACCACCGTGGTGGGATTCTTTTTCCATACGTTCTTCTCGATGGACATGCACCAATGGAGCCGGCTTCCTGATGGCGTGAAAAGCATTATGCTACCCTCGCAAATTGCAGGATATGACGGCACGATGGTACTGGCACTTCTCGTTGGTATCGTTCACCTCTGTCTCGCCATGATCGTGAAGACCTACCAGGCCACCAAGACCAAGGGATTCATTAACTCTTTGGGTACTTGGGGCTGGACCTTGCTCATCGTAGGCGGTGTCATTGTGGGCGGTCTCGCCCTGATGGGTGTCATCGACAATACCGTGACGAAGTGGATCATCATCGTTATCGGCTGTCTGTCGGCTTTGGGCATCTTCTTCCTCAACGACATGCACCGCAATCCTTTGATGAACTTTGGTTCGGGTTTGTGGGACACTTACAACACGGCCACGGGCTTGCTCGGCGACGTGTTGAGTTACCTTCGTCTGTATGCTTTGGGTTTGGCTGGAGCCAAACTCGGCGAGGCTTTCAATGCCATCGGTGTGCAGGCTTTGGGTGATGGCGGTTTCGGCTGGGTGGCCTTCATCCTCATCGTGGTGGTCGGCCATGTGCTGAATGTCGCCATGTGTGTCTTAGGCGCTTTTGTGCACCCCTTGCGTTTGAATTTCCTTGAGTTCTTCAAAAACTCCGGTTACGAAGGCTCAGGCCGCAATTACAATCCCTTGGGGGAAGTGAAAGGTGAGAATTGAGAAACAACAATTAAACAAATCAACAAATAAACAATCAACATTATGTTAGCAACAATTTTAGGTTATCTCGGTTTAGGCCTCGTGTTGGCCTTGGCAGGTATCGGAAGTTCAATCGGCACTTCGACGGCGGGCAACGCTGCTGAAGGCGGCCTCAAGAAACGCCCCGAGGCATCGGGCAATTTCATGGTGCTGTCGGCACTGCCGGCCACCCAGGGTATTTACGGCTTCGTGGCTTTCTTCATGCTGCTGAGCAAGCTGAAGGCTGATCCGAGCCAGGGTCTCGTCATCTTTGGCGTGGGCCTTTGCGTGGGTCTGGTCTGCATGATCTCCGCCATCCGTCAAGGTCAGGTTTGCGCCAACGGTATCGTCGGCGTGAGCCAGGGTCACAACGTGTTCACCAACACGCTGATCTATGCCGCTCTTCCCGAATTCTACGCTATCTTGGGCCTCGTCGGCGCACTGATGGTGTAACGTCATACGTCATTGCGAGCGTAGCGAAGCAATCCAGATGATGTCAAAAGTGAAAAATCCCGTCTTTGGCGGGATTTTTTTATGTAAAATTTTAATTATCAAATTGTTTTGATTCTTTTTTTTGTACTTTTGCAGCCCGAAAAATAGCAAAATACAGTGATGTATAAAAAGAAAACTATGAAAACCCTCGTGTTTTCCATCGGACTGGCGGCCATGATGCTTACGGTCAACAATCTCAACGCACAAGACGGCGGCGGACTCTTCGGCTTTGGTCCATCTTCTGCAAGTGCGGGTTCGTATCAAGAGGAATCGCTATTAAGAGTAGGAGGTGTATCATATACTTATGCTAATGTTAATGGTAATGAAAGCGACCCTACCGGCATCACCATCAACGGCATCGGCCAATCCAATGCCCCGCTTGGCAGCGGCATCGCCATCCTGATTGGCGCAGGCCTCGGCTATGTGGCACTTAAGAAAAAGGAGGACGAACAATGAAACGGATTGGAACGATGCTGATGGCCGGCCTTCTTCTGCTAGGCCTCGTGCAATGCAAGAAGGAAAAAACAGAGGAGCTGGAAGAACTGGACCCGAACGAAGGCGTGTACATCACCGTTGAGGTAAATGGCGGCAGCAAAGGATTAAGGGCAATCGTCAATCCGAATGCGCCCGAAGGGTACGCCACCGTGGACTTTGAAGAGGGCGACAAGCTCTATGTGAGTAACAAAGGAGCATATCGCGGATATCTGGAATACCAAGATGGCAAATTCTGCGGCAGACTCATAGTTTATTCAGGCGACTACCTGCATTTCTACTTTGTGGGTAACTTCGATACGAGTAAAAAGCTACCAAAAGGTTTAAAAGGTGGTCATTCATATGATAATTTTACCGTGGATATCAAAGACCAGACGAGTAAATACCCCGTGATTGCTTACGGACACTCCACAAACATGTACTCCGAAGAAACAGCATCCTACAGCGCAACACTTGACATCTATTGCGCCATTATGAAAATCCCTATTGAAGGAGCGGGCACTGCCAACACCGTCACATTACATAACATGAAAAACGTCGTCAATGTCGATGTTAGTGTCAACTACGATACAGACGCTGGCACTCCCATCACAGCCAATCCATTCACATTCCCAGAGACAGAGACAAGCTACGGAGAGATAAAGCTTCATGCCGAAAGCAACACCGAGAAATGGGCAATTGTTCTGCCGCAGCGTGCGGTTCTTGCACAACTGAGTTGTGATGGCTTCCAAAATGCAATCGTGCCTATTCCGGAAATAACGGCCGACCGATACTATGACGACGATGTCAGTGACGTAACCCTCACCCCTGGCACGTCAAGCGACTCCCGTTTCAGCGTGGCACCCAACACACAAGTCTGTTTCTCGCCGGGCAACCTGCAGGCTGTATTCGCCGAAGCCAACACTTCGTCATACACATGGCGGTTTGCCGAACACCAATACGACTGTGTCGGTGATGCAGTCGCCAACACTGTTGTAGGCTACGATTGTGTCACGACCGCCGGCACTGTTGACCTGTTCGGATGGGTTGGAGCCTCATACAATGATTATTCTAGTTATTGGCCGCATTCTCAAGTTACCAATGTAGTGACTCCTTATGGCATTTGCAATTCAAGTAATCGTTTTCGTCAATACGGCGTATATGAGAATGAGCCTCTGGCAAAAGACTGGGGCGAAGCTGCCGCATCGCTTGGCGGCTACGACACATGGCGCACGCCGACAATAGACGAATGGGGGTATCTGTTCAACACAAGAGCCACCAGCACAACCATTAATGGCGTTGCAAATGCCAGATACACAGAGGCGACCATCAACACCGACGGAACACCGGTGAACGGTATCATTCTGTTCCCTGACGACTATGTGGGTCCGACATCAAACGCCGAAGCCAATCCAATGGGCATTACATTTGGCACTATCAACAACCAAAGCAGTTGGACCACACAGTGTACCATTTCAGGTTGGAAATCCCTTGAATTTGTTGGTTGTGTGTTCTTGCCTACCGCCGGTAAAAGGGATATTCGACACACAGAGTACCAACTACATGAAATGAGCCCGTACTACTCTACTTATTGGGGCGGTGAAAACCAAGTCCGAGATGTTAATGAAATAGGGTACTATTGGTCGAGTATTTCTGAAGAGGATCCTTTCTTGGCGTTTCACTTGCGATTCTCGCGCAACAGCGTGATAGAGCTTGGCGAAGAACGGTGCGTGGGATGTTCAGTGCGTTTGATTCGCCCAGCAGACTAAAACAACAATCCGTAAGTCCATTCGATGTAGTCAATGGAATTCAGGTGAATCTTCATGAAAGTGCCGATGTAATAGTTGCGGTTTTTACCGAGGTAGTACTTATAGCCGACCCTTTCGTAAAATGGCGTGTAAAACTCAGGCAGTAGGGCCGACCCGTGATAAAGGTAATATGCGGCACCGGCACAAAAAGCAAAACGCCCGAAAAGGGCCTCAAAATCAGCAGAGGCAGCTATGTGGGTCGAGTTCCAGAAATGATAGGGTTGAGCCTCCAGCTCGTGCATATAACGGGTTTCGCCAGTCCATAACAAGTCGATGGCGACATCCCAGCGGAAACGAGGATGGAACTGTCGTGAGAAGCCGAAACGCAAGGTGTTGCCAATGAAAAACGGAGTCTCGTTGGGTAGCTGACCCTCCAAGCGGGTGTAGGTCTGAAGCCATCCGATGCCTTCCGAAATCATAAA
>LXOW01079905.1_pt2 | contig 11088 bp, 1 predicted proteins | sample 1368591 | NCBI WGS metagenome assembly LXOW01 (sample SAMN04884650, study PRJNA319009) | bovine gut metagenome | isolation source: Cow rumen | host: Bos taurus | place: Italy: Legnaro (PD) | collected 2014-07-09
CGGGACGAAGACGATCGTCTTCCACTGGGACAAGAGCAAGATGTGGTTGAAGACGTTCGCCGGCGGGAGCACTTTCCGTCCGACGGACTCGGCGCCCGCTTTCGACGGGTCGGTGGCGCTGTCGATGGATGACATCCACGCCATCCAGCTGGTGGCGCAGAACGGCAGCGGAGTGCTGTATCCGGTGTGGTTCGACGAAATCCGCCTGGGCGCGACCTGGGAGGACCTGGTCGGCAAGCAGACGGAGCCTCCGATGCCGGTGAAGGCCGCGCAGGCGTGGGCGGACGGGAACGAACTGGTACGCATCGCGTGGCAGTACGACGGCGGGAAGACGAACTCCGGGGTGATCCATCCGCTGGCGACGGGGGTCCGGATCTACGCGAAGGAAGGGGTCGGGGAGGGCGAGTGGACCGAAATCTACAAGGGGACCGGGACGAACGCAACGCCCGCGAAGGACGCGTGGAGCCGCTGGGACCACGTGGTGCGGCCCGGCAGCACGCACCAGTACAGGGTCGAGGCGTACGCGGGCGGCAAGTACACGAACGCGGTGGACGCGGTGAACCGCGACGCGGCGCCGTCCACGGAGGTTTCGACGGGGCTGTACGGCGAGAAGGAATATCTCGAAACGATGAGCTACACGAACTCGACGGCGTTCGCGGCGGACACGTGGAAGGGCGGGCACGGGTTCGGCGACACGCCGAGCGCGTGGATCAAGGGCGACACCAACGGGGCGTGGTCGGCCGTGAGCCCGGAGGAGGCGTACCGGACGGTGCACATCACGGACACGGTGCCGGGCTCGAAGCGCCCCGTGGGCAACGTGCTGAAGGTGACGGGGCTGGGCGACGGGAAGGAATCGGACATCTACCGCGAGCTGGGCGGGGATCCGTGGTGCGGGAACAGCGGGGACACGTTCTACGCGGCGTTCCGGATGGCGTACCAGAAGAAGGGCTACAAGCGGGCGGCGCTGGTGCTGACGGACTCGGGCGGGAACCACGTGTGGGTCGGCAAGGCGCGCGGCGCGGACGGCAACTACCAGAAGCAGCTGGGCATCGAGGTGACCGGCGGCAGCGGCGCGGGCTGGTACACGGGGGACACGCTGGAGCCGTACGGCGCCGACGACGGTGGATCGGCCAACAACGCCTACCTGATCGTGGTGAAGATGCAGCGCCTGCCGGCGGCGGGACGCGCGAACATCAGCGCGTGGCAGTACAAGGTCGGGACGACGAACGCGCTGCCGTCCGAGGAGCCCGCTTCGCAGGCGTTCTACGGTAACGCGCCGCTGGCGAACGTGGCGAAACTGGAGTTCCACGTGGGCGTGTCGAGCAACGACACGAGCAAGGGGAGCATCGGGGAGGTGTTCTTCGACGACCTGCGCTTCGGGACGACCTGGGAGGACATCGTGGGGGCGACGGAGCCGGAGGACGTGTGGACGGCCGGCACCACGAACGGGGCGTACAAGGGCGACTTCGCGACGTGGACGATCACCAGCAAGCCGCACGGGCCGAAGCAGAGCGCGTGGGTGGTGATCAGCTCGAACGACACGACGTTCGCGAACGCGACGGTGGCGTCGAACACGACGACGTGGCTGCGCAAGGAGCTGGACGGGGACGGGGTCCACTGGAACAGCGTGTGGCAGGGCCACGAGCTGCAGTTCAAGGGGGCGGGGACGTGGTACGGCGGCGGCGTGGTGCAGGGCGAGCTGGAGACGGTGAAGTCCTGGGAACGCTCGTGGCCCGAGTACAAGTGGAACATCTACAACGTGACGAACCTGCCGAACCCGACGAAGACGAACAACGCGGCGCAACCGCCCGAAGTGTTCACCGGCGACGCGAAGCTGGGCCTGGCGTGGGCGCCGCGGACGGTCGGCGGGCGGACGTTCCCCGAAGTGATGATCGTGCGGTTCGCGGACGGCGCGGCGGAGTGGTCGCCGACGGACGGGACCGTGTACCTGAAGGGCGGCTCGGCGGGGGCGGGCACCGTGGTCTACCGCGGGACGAACGCGACCTCGCTCGTGGACAAGGGACTGAACACGAACGCGACGTACCGCTACCAGTTCTACACGGTGAACAATTCGTACTACTCGCCGGGCGTCTCGGTCGTGGGCACCACCTCCACGAACGCGCCGCCGATCGAAATCAACGGCGATCCGAACGACTGGATCGGCGAGCCGAGCGAGGTGAAGAACAGCTCGAAGCTCAGCCCCAACGGGGAGTGGATCTGGACGGACAAGGTGGGCGACGGCCGCAAGGACATCAACGGGGCGTACGACGCGGACATCACGGAGTTCCGCATGAAGGTGGACTCGACCAACGTGTACTTCATGGCGCGCCTGAACTGCCTGACGAACCCGGCGAACCCGTACATCGCCGTGGGTATCGCGACGAACGTGAACGCGACGACGGATTACCTGACGGTGACGAACCCGGACGGGGAGAACTGGCTCGGCGACGAAGCCAACACGTTCATGGGCGGGAACCTGTTCAGCCCGGCGGCGCTGCACTACGCGGACATCCAGATGACGGTGCACCAGGTGGGCGGCAGCTGGCAGATCGAACTCTACAGGAGGGACAGCTCGAGCTGGTACGGTCCCGGCGGGGTGGGGGACGTGAGCTGGACGGTGGCGAGCAGCGCGGCGGGCGCGGAAGACCCGTGCATCGAATGGACGCTGCACCGGAGCGACCTGGGGCTCGACTTCGGGAGCGTGAAGCCGGCGCGGTTCACGGTCGCCTCCTTCGTCAACTCGGGCGGCTGGAACAACGACGTGGGGGGGACGACGAAGCTGAGCGACGGGACGAGCCACGCGGTGGACACGCTGGCCATCGCGCCGTGGGGCGTCAACGACAAGGACCTGGCGCTGACGGCCTGGGACGAGGGCATCAAGAGCAACAACGCGGAATACTGGTTCGACATCTGGTTCGGGCCGTCGGCGCTCCACAACGCGGCGCCGCACGACGCGGTGCTGGTGGCCCCGGCGAACAACGCGACGAACATCGATGCCAGCCCGACGATGACGTGGACGGCGTCCACGGACGGGCCTTCGGACGAGTCGAGCTACAGGGGCTTCGTGGTGGGCTACCTGGTGGAAGTCAGCACGAACGCGTACTTCAACGGGCTTGAAGGCACGATGGAGAACGGGCCGGTTTCGTGCCGCGTGAACGTCGAGGGGGCGGACACCACGAGCTACCGGTACCTCACCGACAGCCGCGAATACTGGTGGCGGGTGCGCGCCCGCGACAACTCGGGCACGCTGTCCTCGCCGACCGTGTGGCACTACGTGGTGCAGGGCAAGACCGACAACGAAGGGCCGATGCCGAAGCTGCTCTACGTGGGGACGAACGTGATGGCGTTCCTCAACAACACCGGCGGCTACCGCGACGAGCAGATCCGCAGCGGCGACGCGACCAGCGTGCTCGACAGCGAGCTGGAGGACGGCGGCCACAACTTCGGCTTCGTCATGGAATGGTACGACGTGAACGGCGTCTACGCGACGAACTGCTTCACCAACTTCAACATCGGCGACGCGGTGGGCGGGTACACGCCCACGTTCGACACGGAGTTCATGACCGGCAAGACCTACTACACGAACGCCAACGGGACCTACCGGTCGGTGGCGAAAGCGTCCTCGGCGACCAAGGACCCGGCGACGGACGGCCTGTTCGAGGCCGCGGTGCAGGGCGCGTTCGCGTTCAACGTCCTCGCGGAATACACGCCCACGAACCAGACGGAATCGGCGCCGTACGGGCGCGTGTCGCCGAACTGGGACCTGATGATCGTGGACCGCGCGGCGCCGGACACCGGCGACGCGCCGGCCGACGAGGTGGTGGGCGGCGTCACGTACTCCTACACGCGCGACCTCGAGAACGGGCTGACGCTGCCGACGGACGACGGGGGGACGGAGACGGTCCACTGCTGGTACATCGACTGCGGCCTGAACCGCGTGTTCAACCAGAACCAGACAATCAACGACGGGAACTCGGGGCAGTACCTGACGAACTACGTGACGAAGGCGTTCTCGATCGCGAACTACCGGACGAGCCTGGACATCTACCTGACGGTGTCGGCGGAAGACGGCTGCACGAACGGCGAATACCGTGCCACGGACTGGTACTCGTGGCCGCCCAAGAACTCGGACGGCGGGCGCGAGCTGAGCGCCGGCAACGGCCCGCAGGCGGGCGACAGCCACAACGGGCGTCCCAGCTGGACCTCCAGCGGTTGGTGCCACGACGGCCCGAACCCGAGCCGCAACGTGACCACGAACCGCCTGCTGCACATCCACGTGCGCGACAACGACGTGATTCCGCCGACGGCGTCCACGGCGAAGTGGCGCGCGGCCGCGACGAACGAGGCCGGCGAGTCGCTGCTGCCCATGGTGGCCGTGGCGAGCGGGAACGCCTCCGACGGGATCGATCCGACGTGGGCCAACCTCGACACGGGCGGGCTGAAGCGCCTGCCGACCTACGACGGCACCGGCAAGACCCTGCAATGGCAGCTGACGGACGCTGATGTTGCCGACGGCGGCTCGTGGCTGGCGTCGAAGAAGCTGAACTTCTTCTTCAACGTCTACGACGAATACCTGCACAGCGGCATGCAGACGAACACCTCCGCCAGCAACAACGTCGTCAAGGCCATCAACGCCAGCCTGAACCGCACGAACTGGATGGAGAACACCGGCATGATCCTCGGTCCGGCGGGTTCGGTCTGGACGAACTGGGCCAAGTACACGGCCGGCCTGAGCCAGAACCTGCGTGAGGGCGGCAGTGCGTTGCACGGGCTCGGCACCGACCCGAACACGGTGCTGGCGTGGACGTACGACGCGGCGCAGACGAACGTCGAGGCGTTGCTGGGCACGACCGACCTGCTGTCCAACGAGAAGATCGGCGTGGATCCCGAGACGGGCGGACAGGGGGTGGTGACCAACGTGCTGAAATTGTTCGCGTGGGACAGCGACAACAACGCCCCCGGCGACCAGGAAGGCCAGGAAATCACGTTCGGCCAGTTGATCTTCACGGACGACGATGCGACGCCGCCGACGAGCCCGGGGTACGACCTGATCGGTACCGGCACGAACCACATCGACTACGGCAACCTCGGGTCGTGGACCTGGTCGAACAAGAAGGTGAGCAGCAAGGACACGCCCGATCCGACGGGCTGGATCACCAATTCGGCGATGGACGGGATCGAGGCGACGGCGATGCAGGCGTATGTGGTGCGCAGCAGCCTGGCCGGCGATTCGCTCATCACGACGAACGTGTCCTGGGTCGAAAGAACCAGCCGCGACCTGGGCGAATCGGACAGCACGCACTACATGCAGATCGCCGGCGGGATGAACGGGGCGACGTACCGGACGACCGACAAGGCGAAGTACTTCCGTTTCGACGTCCGCGGCTCCCACGGGACGCGCTGGATGGCCGACTCCCTCCAGTTCAACAGCCGCGTCACCAAGACCGGTCCCGTGAAGTTCGCGCTGACGGTTCAGGAAGACGAGGGATTGACCGCCCTGCCCGCGATGGTGGACGGCCAGTTGAACCCCGAGTGGGACATGGCGGGCGGAAGCGCCGCCACGGTGGCCGGCCTCGACCGCATCACCTTCGAGGACGCGGGCGGGACCGTGTCGCTGGTTTCGGAAGGCTTCACGCCGAAGGGCAAGGTGCTCGCGCAGGCGCAGTTCCGCATCGGCCGCATCGGCACCGCGAAGGCGGGCACCTACCTGACGCTCAGCTACCAGATCAATTCGGGGGCGTGGACCCAGTTCGCCCGCTACACGAACGAGGACTTCACCGCCTCCGCGGCCGAAAGCTACCGGAACTACCTCGTGGAAACGATCGACCTGCCCACGGGCTCGGACGGGACGTTCAAGGTGAAGTGGGAAGCGACCGGCGTGAACGGGTCGCAGGGCTTCGTGATGACCGACGCGAAGATCGTCCTCCAGGACAGCTTCGGGGTGGAGAGGCCGCTGGTGACGGATCTGGTGGTGGAGAAGTACCACGATCCGTACTCGGACGACCCGACCAACTCCATCAAGAGCGTGATGATGACCTGGACGCCCGAGGAGAACGCGAGCGGGGCCACCTGGCGCTACCGCCTGTACGCCTACGGGGGCGGCAGCGGCAACTGGGGCATCAACGCCGTCAAGCTCGGCGGCGTGACGATGGCGCCGAAGGGCGTCGAAGTGACCGACGGCGACATGCGCCACCACACCTGGGAGAACTCCCTGGTCGTCCTGGAAGGGGATGAGTCCGGGTATGACACGGCCAAGTCCGGCCTGTGGATGACCGACGACGGCGGGGCCTACACGCAGTACGTTCCGCAGTACACGCTGTCCTACCCGGAGGCCGATACCGCCCACAGCGGGGTGTTCTCGAGCGGCGAGTTCACGCTCGGCGACTCCCGCCAGGCGGCGTACACCCCGGTGCCCGATTCCGACTTCTCCGCCGCGGATCCCGCGGACAACTGGATTCTCACGGCGGCGGCGGTCAAGGACATCTCCGGCACCCGCGGCCGTGCGGCCGTCCTCGAAAGCCTCGACGAGACGGTTTCGTCCGTCGCCTCGAAGCCCTTCGCGGTGAACCTCGGCACCATCTCCGAAGACGAGGTGGCCGGCCTGACCCTCACCGGGAACATCGAGCTGAAGGCGTCGGTCGCGGGCGGTGCCAACGCCGTGGTGGCGACCGTGGAACTGATGGACGAGGACGAGAACGTCCTGTTCACCCGGACCTGGGAAACCAACACCGTGGCGGCCTGGCGCAAGTGGGCAATCGGCCCCTGGCACGTGGACAACAACCTGGTCCGCAACGCCACCGTCTCGATCGCGCAGACGACCGCCGCCGGCGACGAGATCGCGGTTTCCGACGTCGCCATCCTGCTGGCGACCTGGGGCCCCGGCGGCCAGACGGCCACGAACGGCATCCAGGGCGTCAAGTTCTCCCTGACGACGGAAGACGTGGAGGCCGGGAAGGCCCTGCCGCTGTCCTCCGAGCTCAATCCCGCGAACGGGAGCACGGACTACCAGCTGGTCAGCAAGGTGTACGACTACGACCACGACCGGGATGGGGACGCGTTGCCGGTGACGGCGACGAAGGGCTTCGCCCTGTACGACGACGACGAAGAGGTGCCGCGCGCCGGCAAGCGCTTCGGCGGACCGCTCGGCATGCGCATCGGCAGCGGCCCCACCTCCCTCCACAACGGCAGCGACTCCTCCGTGGTCTCCCACATCACCGACAAGGAGATGGAGCAGGCCCAGGCCGCCGCGGGCGCCGGAACCGTCTGGACCTTCCTCGACCTCGACTGGTACGACCTGAGCGGGTGGGAGACGATCGGCCTTTCGCTCAAGTACGGCGACTCGGCCGCCAGGAACCTCTACACCAAGGGCGACGCGAGCCCGCTGTTCCAGCCCGTCGTCACCAACGGCGAGGCCAACCTGCCTTCGGCCACCAACACGTTCAAGTACGGCCTCGCCAGCTGGTGGAACGACACGGACGTCAAGACCGAGTTCGGCAAGACGAACGGGACGGACCTCGTCAAGATGGCGGTCACCGCCATCGTCACCGACCAGGACAACGACCGCCTCAACGACGCCCTCGCGGTCACCTCCCGCGTCGGCTACATCGAGTTCCTCGACAGCGACTACAGCAACCCGAACTTCAAGAACGCCGGGACCATGCTCTACCAGGTGTTCATCGCCACCAACCCGCCGGGCGGGAGCATCTCGGCCGCCTACACGGGCGTTTCCACCAAGACCAACACCGGATGGGCCGCCAAGTCGCAGTACGAAGTGCGCACGACGACCTCCAACGACACCGCCTCCGCACGCGTCCAGGCCATCTACGACAGCGAACTGACCAACGGCGACTTCTTCGTGATGGCGAACCTCGGCGATGCCAACGCGACCGCCGACGGCCAGGACACGGCGGGCATCCAGCAGGGCGCCAAGGTGTCCCAGGGCAAGACGAACGCCTTCAACAACTCCTACACCGTGTACAACACCACGATCGTGTTCTCCAACACCACCGCCAATGCCGGATACCGGATCGGCGACATCGTGGTCAACATGGCCTCGAACTGGAGTTCGACCTACAGCTCCGCGCAGAAGACCACCCGCGGCCTCATGGGCGCCGCGCCGCAGACGTGGGCCTGGGAAGGCGGCATGACTCGCTTGCAGGTCGGGGACCTGCTGCCCGCGAAGACGACCAACCTGGATTTCCGGGTTCTCGTCGAGGCCTACGACGCGGATACCGACCGCGCCAACGACCAGATGCACAGGCAGTTGCTCGGCCCGACCCTCCAGGTCCGCGACGACGACACGGTCCGGCCGAACAACCCGACCGAGGTGAAAGTCAATGGCGTGGATGTCGATCCCGAGGCAGAGGTGACGCGGGAGAACGCGGCGTGGACGAACAATCTGACAAACTGGCAGCTGAGCTTCGTGGGCGCCAGCGACGGGAATCCGGCGGAGGACGATCTGGAGCCGGCCTCCGGCGTGAACCAGGTGAACGGCTACCGGATGCTCAAGAAGGTGGCCGGAATCAACGTGTCCGACGGCAGCTGGTGGCTGGATTACACGAACAACGTGGTCGAGCTGACGACGAGCGCGTCCGGGGATCGGCGCACCGCCGGCCTGTCGGACTCGCAGCGCACGAACGTGGTGCAGGGGCTGACGACGCAGCTGGTGTTCGCCGTGGACGCGGACGACGACCGTCCGGGCGACGCGCTCGCCGGCACGGGCGTCGAAGTGCCGCTGGCATACGATATCACGCCGCCGCCGGAGATCGGCACGTCGGGCACGTCGACGAACTACCACCTGGTCGCGATGGAAAGCGCGGACGACCCGACGACGCAGTTCGACCTGAAGTGGCCGACGACGGTTGCGGGCGACGTGCAGCTGGGTCCCGACGACACGGCCCACGCCAACCATCCGAAGAAGGGCGACAAGACGAAATACGACTACCTGTCGCCGTGGGCGACGTACAAGATCTACTACGGGACGTTCGAGGAGACGGACGTGCCGGCAGGCGACAGCCCCTTCAGCGAAACGGGTTACATCTACACGAACGTCATCCTGAGCGGGGCGTACCTGACCAATTCGTTCGTGACGACGAACAGCACGCCGGCTGACACGTCGGGCGGAGCCACTCCGTATGCGTCGCTGGGGACGGTTTCCACGTCCGGCAGCCAGATGGTCCGGCTGTACGATTTGGACTTCGACCAGCACTACTGGGTGGTCATCGTCGGCGTGGACAAGGCCGGCAACGAAGGCCCCGCCGGGCAGTTCAGCTGGGCGACGAACAACACGATCCGGTTCGCCGTCACCCAGGGCGTCGTCCGGGCGAGTTCCGCCATCAACGCGGCGGTGGGCGTCGCGAGCGGCACGAACTCGGTGGGCATGGCCTCCATCCCGGACGGCGGTCCGGACAAGGCGGCCGTGCTGTACTGGAAGGCCGCCGGACAAAAGGACGCCAGCGGGAACGTGACGAACGTGACGAAGTACTACGACCTGATCTACCGCGACGCGCCGAGCTTCACCGAGAACGGGAGGGAGCAGTGGAACAAGGCTTCGACCGGCGAAAACAACGGCACCTCCAAGACCAACTGGAACTACCAGGCGGACGGTCTGGTGCCGACGAACACGCTGCGGTTCTTCCGCGCCAGCTACAAGGACCGCTGGCAGGACACGAAGCAGGGTGGCGAGAAGCAGACTCCGCTGGCGAGCATGGAAGTGTACTCGATGAACAACGTGGTGGTCACCGAAGGCAAGAACTACGTGAGCCTCCAGGGGGTTCCGTGGCAGAGCACCTTCCGCGGCGTCTTCGGGACCGACACGGAGGTGTGGCCGGCGGGGACCAGTTACTCCCACCCGCATTCGACGAAAATCGAGTTCTTCAAACCCGAGGCATCCGAGGTGGCCGTGGAAAGCTACTACTTCACGGTCGACGACGGGGCCACGGAGGGGCGGTGGCGCAACGAGACCCGGGACGTGACGGACCTGCGGCCCGGGCCGCTCCCGGAAGAAGGAACGCGCAAGTGGTTTACGCTCAACGCCTCCGACGGGAAGTGGTACAAGGACGGCGACACCACCACGGGGTACTGGTGCGACGAACGGACGGGGGTGTGGTACCACGGCGAGACGGCCTTGGAGGAGTCGCCGTTCGACGAAACGTTCTTCGCTCGACCCTTCGATATCGTGCTCCCGAACTCCGAGGACGAGTGGCCCGGGTGGTGGGCGGAGCACGACGAGAGGTTGGGATCGAAGCTCGGGAGCCACTCGGTGTCGTCGATGGTGTGGCATGTAATCATGCAGGTGCCGACGAACGGGCCGGTGGCGGTCGAGCGGGAAATCGCGGGAACGGAGGAGACGGTGACGGAGCATGTGTACCGGCAGGAGATTCTCGGAGGGGCCGGAACGTACAACCTGCTGTCCCTGAACCTGCCTGTGGCCGTGCACCCGCGGGATCTGAGGCTGGTCGCGACCAACAGCGACGGGAGCTTCAATGCCGAGCGGATGTACGTCTCGGACATTCCGTGGGAGGCCGACAAGCTGTACGTGCCGGATGCGCGCTACCTGAGTGGCGTGCGCAGAGACTCGATGATCTACTGCGCGTCCTGCACGACCAACGGGCAGACGTGGAAGTTCGTGACCGGCGGCGAGGTGCCGGACGGGTTCATCCTCCCGAACGACATGATTGTGTTGGTTCCGGGCGGGATGGGACCGGCGTCCTGGACATGGGAGTACAGGCCCGAGCAGTTCTACACGCTGCCGGACCGCCACATGGGCCGGGAGCAGAAAGCCACCCCGTAGGGATCGAGTTCCCAGGGGAGTGCGTAGTGCGCAGGTTTTCCGCCTGCGCACTACGCATATCGGTCCGGAAACGATGGTTGCCTGCGACTCGACGATCGTCTCGATCTGTCCGGGGAATTTCCACGAACTCCCTGCGCGGGTTCACAACGGACGGCGATGGCTTGGCTTCAAACCGTTGTCCGTAGAAGTTAGAGCGGTTCAATAAATAGTATAGCCGCATGGCGAGAACCAGGCAGCGGCATCTTGCGGGGTGACGAGCCGGAGCGCTTTTCGGATGGCCCGGTGCAGAGCGGATG
>LXOW01445817.1_pt1 | contig 11087 bp, 10 predicted proteins | sample 1368591 | NCBI WGS metagenome assembly LXOW01 (sample SAMN04884650, study PRJNA319009) | bovine gut metagenome | isolation source: Cow rumen | host: Bos taurus | place: Italy: Legnaro (PD) | collected 2014-07-09
TCGTAGACAAACGCAAATGGTTCGAGAAGGATGAATTCTACGACCAGTTCGCCCTCGCATCCTCCGCCCCGGGGCCCTTCGCCCTCAACACGGCCGTTTTCGTGGGCTACAAGATGGCCGGCTGGTGGGGTTCACTCTTCGCCGTGCTGGGCGCCGTCATCCCCTCATTCGTCATCATCCTGGTCATCGCCATCTACCTGACCGAATTCAGCGAAAACCGCTACGTGGTGGCAGCATTTAAAGGCATCCGCCCCGCCGTCATCGCCCTGATCGCCGTGCCGTTCATCAACATGCTCAAGCGCCTGCCCTGGTACTTCATGCTGCTGGGCTGCGCCGTCGCGCTGGTCATCTGCTACCTGGGCGTCTCCCCCATCTGGTTCATCCTCGCCGGCGTCATCATCGGCGTGGTGCTGACCTGGTATGAAAAACCCAAAGAAGGAGGAGCCCGATGATCTATCTGCAACTCTTTCTCTCGTACCTGAAGATCGGTTTCTTCGGCTTTGGCGGCGGCTATGCCATGCTGTCGCTCATCCAGAACGAGATGGTGACGCGCCATGGCTGGATGACCGCCACCGAACTGGCCGACATCGTGGCCGTGTCGCAGATGACGCCCGGCCCGATTGCCATCAACTGCGCCACCTACGTGGGCTACACCGTCACGGGCAACGTCTGGGGCTCGATGCTCACCACCCTGGCCGTCTGCCTGCCGCCCCTCACGCTGATGGTGCTCATCACCGTCTTCTACAACAAGCTGAAGGACAACCGCTACATGCAGGGCGCCATGAAATGGATGAAACCGATGATCTGCGGCATGATCGGCGCCGCCGCCCTGCTCTTCGTCAACGGCACGACCTTCATCGACTGGAAGAGCTACGTCATCTTCCTCGTATGCTTCGTAGCCACCTGGTTCAAGGTCGATTCCATCCTGATGATCTGCCTGTCGGCCGTCGCCGGCATCCTGCTCTATATCTAAATTGATACTTTATATTATGGCTGATAACTATCTAGAAAATAAGTTCGAAGAACTTCGAAACAAAAAGACGGCGAAGAAGCCGACGGCATCGCTGAGTACGCTTTTGCGGAAGAACCGCAGCTACCGGGGATACGACCAGCAGAGCGTCGTGAGCGAAGCACAGCTGCGCCGGATCGTGGAAGTCTGCACCCGCATTCCCTCGGGCCGCAACCAGCAGGTGCTCCGCTTCAAACTCCTGACCAAAGCTACTGGATCCGACAAGATGCAGGGCCTCTATAAACTCGGCGGCGCCCTGCCCGAACTCCACCTGCCCTTCCCCGGCACCGAGCCCGAAGCCTTCATCATCATCTGCAGCAACGTGACGCCCGACAAATGGGTCCACATGGACGTGGGTATCGCCGCGCAGAGCATGCTGCTCAAAGCCACCGAAATGGGCCTGGGCGGCATCTGTATCGGCGCCTTCAACCGCGAGGCCCTGATCGAAACCTTCCGCCTCCCCTGCGAGCCCGTGCTTCTGCTGGCCATCGGAAAACCTGCTGAAAAGATCGAACTCGTGCCCGTCCAGGCCGGCGATCCCCTGAAATACTACCGCAAAGACGGCATCCACTACGTGCCCAAGATCGTGGTGCACGACCTGATCCTGTAAGATGCACAAACTGCGCGCGTACGTCCTGCCTTTTGCCATCGTGATGGGACTCCTGTTCCACCACCAGCTGGTCTTTCTGCGTGGCGTGACCCCGTATCTGATCTTCACCATCCTGCTGCTCAACAACGTGGCGGTCGACATGAAGAAACTGAAGGTCACGGGACTCGACCTGTGGGTCATGCTCTTCCAGATCGTGGTCTCGCTGGGCAGCTACTACCTGGCCAAGGCGCTAGGCGCCAGTGAGCTAGTGGCACAAGGCATCCTGGGCGGCGTGCTCTGCCCGGTGGCAGCCTCGTCGGTGGTCATCGCCACCATTCTCGGCGCAAACCGCGAGACCGTGACCACCTACACCATCGTGGGCAACCTCATGGTGGCCATCGTGGCACCCATCTACTTCTCCTTCATCGGAACAATGCAGGACCTGCCCGTGCTCCAGTCGATGTGGCTGATCTTCCGGCGCATCGCCCCGACCATCGCCCTGCCTTTCTTCGTGGCACTTTTCCTGCAGCGCTGCGCGCCGAAAGTCAACGACTTTCTCTGCCGCTACAAGGGACTCTCTTTCTACCTCTGGGCTGCGGCGCTGACCATCACCCTCGGTCAGACCATCGACTTTATGTTCCTCAACGGCGCGGAAGAAAAAGGCAGCATCCTGATCATGGGTGCTGCCTCCATCTTTTTCTGTATCGTGCAGTTTGCCTTCGGCAAATGGATCGGCGGAAAATACGGCGACCGCATCGCCGGCGGCCAAATCCTCGGCCAGAAAAACAGCGCCATGGGCATCTGGCTGGCAAACACCTACCTNNTCCCCGCCCTCTACTCCATCTGGCAGAACCTGTTCAACAGCTGGCAGATGTGGCGAAAAGAGAGAGATGCCGGGGCAAGCCGGGAATGACGATTATTTAAGGAACGTCATAGCGGCGCGGAATTCCGGCATCGGGCAGTTCGTGTTGGCCTCGACCAACAGCGTTTTCAGGCCCGCGTACGGAAGGATTTCTTCTTCGATGGATTTCAGGGAACGGTCGGCGCCGAAATATGCCGGCGCAAAGCAGTCCCAGAAGCGCATCGCAACGGGCTTGTCCAGATGGAATGTTTCCTTCACGAACTCATCTTTACTGAGATAACAGCAGAGATAGACCATCCCCACGTCGAACAGGTTGTAACCGTAGCCGAAATCGCCCAGGTCGATAAAATAGCGCTGGTCACCCACGAAAATGGCATTGCTGTACTGCAGGTCGCCGTGGTAGGCCGTGTCCGTATCGGGTGCATCATCAATGAAGCGCGCGATCTTGTCTTTCTCGGTTTTCGTGAAGAAGGGATTGCGTTCCAGATATTTGAAATTCCTTTCCTTGACGCTCTCGAACTGGGTCGTATCCACGTGAACCTTATGCAGGTCCAGACACATCCGGGCAAATTCTTCTGCATACTCCTGTACCCGTTCTGGGTGATCGCTCGTGGCGCGGGAATAGGATTTTTTGCCCACGACACGGTGGAAAAGGATGCCGTAACGACCGTCATCCGTCACCACATAGTCGCCCGGCTTCGGGGTCGGAATCCCCATCTCATAGACCTTACGGGCCATCAGCAGTTCATAGAGCGGCTGCTCGATCTTGCCCGGCAGGTAGAGTTTGAGCATCAGGTTCGGATCGGTTTTGTGATCATAGCTCTCCCCGTTGGCACCGCCGCCGGTGAGTACATAATCGTCCATCGAAATCTGGACGGGTTTTTCATCGATTGTCTTCATGGTTTCAGGAAAGGCTAGAAAGGCATGCGCGGCTGCGTGTTGACCACCGGATAGACCGGAATGCGGCCCGGATCGTTCGCTGCGCAGGCAGCCAGCCAGGCCACGATGGTGGCGTCGATCCGCAGATCGCTGAGCGACAGGCGCTCGTAGGTGTCCATGATGGTGTGGTAGGTACGGCCATACTCCAGCTCGTCCTGGATGAACTGATAAGCAGGCAGACCGTAACGGGTGAAGGACTGGTGGTCCGTACCGCCGGTGTTGCGGGGCGACAGGTAGTTGAAGCCCAGCGGCTCGACGGCCTTCATCCAGGCCTCGAAGAAAGGAACGGCAGCGTCGTTTCGTTCCAGGTAGATGCCGCGGAAACGGCCGGAGCCGTTGTCCATGTTCAGGTAGAGGGCGAACTTGTCGAAGCCGGGCAGCTTCTTTTCGTCCTTGTAGAGATACTGCTCAAGGTAGCCGCGCGAGCCGTAGAGGCCTTGCTCCTCGCCACCCCAGAGGGCCAGGCGGATGGTGCGCCGGGGCTTGAAGCCCAGGTCTCTGAGAATGCGCATGGCCTCCATCATCACGATACAGCCGGAAGCGTTGTCCGCTGCGCCCGTGCCGCCGTGCCAGGAGTCGAAGTGACCGCCCAGCAGGACGATTTCGTCCTTGAGTTTCGGATCGGTGCCGGGAATCTCCGCATAGATGTTGCGGACCTCGCAGTCGTTCGTAAATTCGTTGATGAGCTCGAGCTCCATCTCGACCTTGTGGCCTTTCTGGAGCAGACGGACCATGCGGCCGTGGTCTTCAAGCGGCATGTTGATCTCGGGAACGGGCTGCGGATCACCCACCTTGTAGTTGACACCCGAGCCGGACGGCACGTTGAAGGAACCGCTGCCATTGACGACGCAGAGCGGTTTCTCCGTGGCATAGAACTGGGCCAACTGCTGGCGGAACTCCATCATGGCGCGAAAGTCGAAATTCGGACGTCCACCCAGGAAGCGCATGCGGGCAGTGCCACGGTTGTCCTTCGTCAGTTCTTCGAGTTCTTCTTCGGTGAAACGCGAAGCCAGGGGCTCGAACTTGATGTCATAGTTCTGATTGGAGGGCAGCAGCAGAATCTTTCCGGCCACCTTGCCGCGGTACTTCTCCAGGTCTTCCTTGGTCTGGGCGTTGAAGAGCATGCATTCGCCCTTGACCAGGCCGTCAGTGCTGCCCGACCAAGCCCGCGGGTTGACCGAAAACGCGCAATAGTACGGCGTCGTCATGGCCGCATAGGTCTTGACCACGTCCCAGCCGCCACGCTCGAAGGTCATGGCGAAAGCCGAACGGGGGTTCGAGAGGCCCATCTCCGTGAGTTTCTCGACAACCAGCTTGTCGGCACGGCGTTTCTGCTGGGAAGCGGTCAGGCGCGAACCGAGGTAGTCGGTCATGAACTGGGAGAGTTCCTCGATCTTGGAGTTGTTCAGGCCTTCGGCCTTGATCTTCATGGCCCAGTCGGCAGACTCCGCTACCTGCGCCTGGGCGTTGTTGCCGCACAGACACAGCGCGAGCAACGATACGATGACAAACAGTTTTTTCATGGTGAACAAAAAATATTAAAAATACTTGGTTATGTCAGCAGCACTGAAACTATCCATTTCGTTGATCATCCGGACGGCGGAGTCCAGAATCGGGTAGGCGCAGATGGCACCGGTCCCCTCGCCCAGGCGCAGGCCCAGGTGCAGCAGGGGCTTGGCGCCCATCGCATCGAGCAGTTTGCGGTGGCCGGATTCGTCGCCGCAATGGCCGAATACGGCATAGTCCAGCACTTCCGGGTAGAGCTGGGACGCCGCCAGCATGCAGCTGGTCATGATGAAGCCATCCACCAGGATGACCATCTTCAGCTCGGCGGCCTGGAGCATAGCACCAACGGCCATCACCATCTCGAATCCGCCGAACCAGCGGATAATATCTCGTGGCGATCCGTCGCCGCGATAGTTTTCCTTTGCACGGGAGAGCACGTCGTACTTGTGCAGGATACCCTTGATGTCGAGACCGCTGCCCGCCCCCACGCATTCCGCAAGCGGAATTCCGGTAAAGCAGTGCATCCACAGCGAGGAAGCCGATGTATTCCCGATTCCCATCTCGCCGAAACTCAGCACATTGCTTCCCTCTTCGGCACACTGCCGGACCACTTGTGCGCCCCCTGCCAGGCACTGTTCCATCTCCGCCTCACTCATGGCCGGTCCCCGCAGGAAATTGCTGGTGCCGCGCCGCACCTTCAGGTCGATGATTCCGCGGTCTTTCGGCAGGTCATGGTCCACCCCCGCATCAACCACCTTGAGCGTAAAGCCGTGCTGGCGGCAGAGGAAATTGACCCCGCCCGTCCCCTGCGGATGCGTGAAGTGGCACACCTGCTGCCAGGTCACTTCCTTGGGGGCCACGCTGACCCCTTCTGCCACGATGCCATGGTCCGCCGCGAACACGATGTTCTGCGGATGGCGCAGCTGCGGCGAGAGGGTCTGCTGGATCAGTCCGACCTGGAGGGCGAGATCTTCCAGCATCCCGAGCGAGCCTTTGGGCTTGGTCAGGTCGTCGATCTTCGCCTGCAGGGCCGTGCGAATTTTCTGGTCGGAACGTATGATGGTGAATTCCATATCAGCCTTTGATTTTGACGGGGATGCCGCTGACCATCAGGACCACTTCATTGGCCCGGGCGGCGGCGTGCTGGTTCATCCAGCCTTGCAGGTCGGTGAAGCGGCGCTGCACCGCGTTGTCGGAAGTGCCGCCCATGCCGATCTCGTTGGTCACGAAGATGAAAGTCGCATCCTGGTCGGTGAAGCGGTCGAATTCGGCTTTGAGGGCCGCGAGTGCCCGGTCCACGTCGCTGTCCAGGTCAAAAAAGAAATTGGTGCACCAGAGCGTGAGGCAGTCCACCACCACGACGCGTCCTTTCAGGTCATGCCGGCTCAGGTATTTCTCTTCCTCGATGTTGGTCCACTGGGGGCCCCTGCGTTCCTGGTGCCGCCGCACACGCTCCCGAAACTCGTCGTCCCAGATCCGGGCCGTGGCCAGGTAGACCGGCACTGCGGACAGTTGCAGCGCCAGGGCCTCCGCATACGTGCTTTTGCCGCTGCGGGCGCCGCCGGTGACCAATATGATGTGACTCATCGATTGCAAAGATAGCGAATATTCACTACATTTGCACTTGCAATGCTGATGCTGTTGGCCACCCTGATGTTTTTTACGCGGCTGCCTTTCTGGCGGCTGACGGACGTCCCTGCCGACCGCTTCAAGCGGGTGGTGCCGCGCTGGCCCTGGGTCGGCTGGCTCACCGGCGGCCTGATGGCACTGACCCTCTTCCTCAGCAGCCGCGTTTTTCCCCTGACCATCGCCTGGATCCTGGCCCTGCTCATCCGCATCATCCTGACGGGATGCCTGCACGAAGACGGGCTGGCCGATTTCTTCGACGGCTTCGGCGGCGGTCGGACCCGCGAGCGCACGCTCGAGATCATGAAAGATTCGCACATCGGCACCTTCGGCGTGGTCGGACTCATCGTCTATTACGCCGCGTTGCTGCAGCTGCCCACTGTCCTGCCGCGTGAAACGCTCATCGCGGTGGTCCTGTGCGGCGACTGCTGGGCCAAGTGCTGTGCCGCCCAGCTCATCAATTTCCTGCCCTATGCCCGCACCGAGGAGACCGCCAAGAACAAGACGGTCTACGAGCGCATGTCGCTGGGCGAGCTGCTGCTCTGCTTCTTCGGAGGGCTGGCGCCGGCCTTTATCTGCACTTTCATCCTGGGCTGGTTCCCGCATCGTTTCTTATGGTTGCTGCTGGTACCCGTGGCGGTGATGTGGCTGCTCCGGACACTGATGAAGCAGCGTATTCAGGGCTATACCGGCGACTGCTGCGGCGCCACCTTCCTGCTCTGCGAGCTGTCGCTCTACCTCGCCGTGATGGCTGCCTATCCCCACTGGTGCTGACCATGGAAGTTATCCTGATCCGCCATACCGCCGTCGACGTACCCGTCGGGACTTGCTACGGGCAGACCGATGTCCCGTTGAAAACGACTTTCGAAGAAGAAGCCGCTGTGACCAAGGCGGCACTGGAGGCCTGCGGTCCCATTGACCACGCCTACACCAGTCCACTCTCCCGCTGCACGCGGCTGGCCGCCTTCTGCGGCTATCCCGATGCGGAGCGCGACCCGCGCATCATGGAGATCAATTTCGGGGAATGGGAAATGATGCTCTTCGACGACATCTCCGACCCGCATCTGCAGGAATGGTACGCCGACCACATTCACACCCCCGTTACCGGCGGCGAGTCGTTCATGCAGCAGTTCGAACGCGTGAGCCGTTTCCTCGACGAGCTCAGGATACGGCCCTGGCAGCGCGTTGCAGTCTTCGCCCATGGCGGCGTCCTGGTGGCCGCCCAGGTCTATGCCGGCCTGGTCACCCCCGAGGCGGCCTTCGCCGCCCTGCCGCCCTTTGGCGGCCTCATCAAGCTGACTTTTTAAGATTCAAACACGTTTCCATCCTCGTCCAGCAAAAGGATGGTGAGCGTAGCGGCGGGATAAACTGTAGCGCAGGTGGCGTAGCAGCGGTCGAGGATGGCGGAGAAGAAGCGCCGGGCGTCCGCTTCGGGCAGCCCTTTCCAAAGCTCTCGGGCCAGCGTCAGGCGGTCGATGGCCTCGGCGGCAGCCGGCGAACAATCGGCTTCGCGGGCCACCTCCTTCAGGAAATCTTTGTTCATGACCACGCTTTTGCTGTGCGTGTCGAGGTGCCCTTCCGCCAGCTTGACGGCCTTGCCCAGCATGATACCCATCGTCACCTGCGGAACCTCCAGTTCTGCCGCAATCTTCAGCGTTTCACCGATAAAGTTGCCATAATGGACGAAAGCCTGAGGCGGCAGTTCCGGGAAACGGGCCTTCAAGAAAGCTTCGCTCTTGGCGCCGGAGTTGATGACCAGCATCGGCGAACCGACCGCCACGGCAACTTCGACTTCACGCCGGATGGCTTCGACGAACGCTTCGTTGGAAAAAGGACGCACGATGCCGGAAGTGCCGATGATGGAAATACCGTCGACAATGCCCAGTTTCGGATTAAACGTGCGTTGAGCCAGTTCGCGACCATCAGGCACCGAGATCGTAACGTCGAGGCCGCCGACGTAGAGCGCCGACAGGTTCTGTTCGATCATCTGGCGCGGCACGTGGTTAATGGCAGGGCCGCCGACCGGGATGCCGAGGCCGGGCAGGGTCACGCGGCCGACGCCTTCGCCCTGCAGGAAATGGATGCCCGGCTGGTCGCTGAAGGCGACGGTGGCAACGATGGCATGGCCATGGGTCACGTCCGGATCATCTCCCGCGTCTTTGATTACGGTGGCAGAGGCTTGCAGCGGCTTAACATCAGTTATCGGCAATGAAAGGATTTCGCCATCGGGAAACAAGATTTCGACCGTATCCCCTACTTTTTCTCCCAATAAAGCCAAGAGAGCAGCCTTGGCGGCGGCGGTGGCGCAGGCGCCCGTCGTGAAGCCGCTGCGCAGCGGGAAGAAGCCCGGAACGAGCCGCTCGATGGCCTTGCGCAAGCCGTGCTCGCCCGTAACGATCTCAAAACCGGCCGGCAAGGTCGGACGGCGGACGGCGTAGACCGGGATGCCGGCGGCCTGCGCCGCCGCCACCTTCTGCGGAAAGCCGCCCGATTCCCCGCTCTCCTTCGTCAGGAGGGCCTGCGGCTGCAGACGAGCGATCAGCACCGCTTCGTCTTCTTCTTCGTAATAGACCAACCGTTCGGCCGGGAAACCCTGCTGCGCCGCCTTTTCCAGCGACTCATCGCGCCGCAGGATGCGGAACCAGGTCTCGTGCCTTTCCCAGTAGGGCCGCAGCTTGCCAATGGTCTGTACGCCCGTCAGGGCCAGCAGGCGGGTGATGCCGTCGGCTTCCAGTCTGGAGATTGTTTCCTCGTAGCTTTCACACCAGATAACCCCTTCTTGTCCATCCGCATAGCTCCGCTCGACGCGGACGACGGGCAGGTCGAGCGACTCGGCGACGGAAGCGACGGTCTGGTGGAGCTCGGTGGCGAAGGGATGCGCCGCATCGACCAGTAGCCGGATGCCATGGTCCGTGCAGAACGCCGCCATCGCCGCTTCGTCGAGCGCGCCGGTGATGTGCGTACCGTGCTTACATTCGATCTGCTGCAGCTCGCCGCGCGTGGAATACCAATACGGCGAACCCGCCGCATCGGCCACCCGGACAGCGAGCCTTCCTTCCGTCGTTCCGCCGAGAATCAGGATCATGGCCGGAACAGGTGTTTGAATTCGTGGGCATAGAGCCGCGAGAGACCCTCACGGTTGCCAATGGCCTCGCCCACCACAAGCAGCGTAGTGAGCGTCAAATTGTTGTCCCGCACGATCTTAGCCAGGTCCTTCAGCTCACCACGATAGATGCGCTCTTCCTTCCAGGTCAGCTTGTAGCAGGCGGCCACGGGCGTTTCCGGCGGATAGGCCTGCAGGAGTTCGGCCTGCACTTCTTCCACGATGGCGGCACTCAAATAGATGCACATCGTGCTCTGCGACTGCGCCAGCTTGTGGAGTTGCTCGCGCTCGGGCATGGGTGTGCGTCCTTCGCCCCGCGTCAGGATGATGGTCTGCACCTTCTCGGGGATGGTGAACTGGGAGCGGAGCGCCGCGGCGGCGGCCTGGAAAGCCGAAATGCCGGGCGTGATGTGGTAGTGCATGCCGTAGCGGTCGAAGAAAGCCATCTGTTCCTGAATGGCGCCGTAGATGCACGGGTCGCCGGTATGGAGCCGGACCACCAGCAAGCCCTTGTCATAGAATTCCTTCATGAGGGCGAACTGTTCCTCCAGGTCCATGGAGGCGGAGCTGCGCACGGTGCAGCCGGGCTTGGCGTAATGCGTCAGTTCGACGGGTACAAGGCTGCCGGCATAGAGAATCAAGTCGGCCTGCTCGAGGAAGCGCTTGCCGCGGACGGACACAAGTTCCGGGTCGCCGGGACCTGCCCCCACGATTTCGATATGGCCGGCGCGCAGCGAAGCGGCTTCCTGCGCCAGCGCGAAGGTAAAGTCGTTGCCTTCCGTGACTTTGCCTTTCTGCTTTTCGATCCAGAGCGGCCCACCATGAGCTCCTGCGAGCGCAGCTGCTTCGGCCACGCCGGCGCTGCCGGTGGCGGCCAGGGCCTTTTCGGAGGGATTCGGCACGTCGATGGCGGCAAGGGTCTCGGCGGGATAGATGGCAGGCTGTGCCTGCGGGAACTGCGCCAGGAGGGCCTGGAGCAGGGTTTCGTCTTTCTTCAGTTCGATGGTACCGACCGTAGCGACGGATTTCGGGGAAAAGCCTGCTTCCCGGAGTTGGGCCGCAATGGCATCGGGAATGCCGGCGGGGTCGCATTGCCGGCGGCAGCCGAAGCCGAGGTGCAGTACGGGCGGGCGGAAGGCCAGCACGGGCAGGTTTTCGGGCAGGTCGGGCAGCGCGCAAGGCGTGACGGCGATCACGAGGTCGAAGTCTTTGGGATCCAGGTCTTCGCGGCGAAAGAAGATCTGCACATGATCGGGTTTGGTTCGCTCGAGATACGCGGTACCGGCGTCACGCACTTCGAGCAGGAGCGCCGTGGGCTGCTTCTGGACGAAGGCGAAGATGGCCTGGTTCATGCGGGCCGGTGTTGTGTCGGCGGTCCATCCGAACTGGCGGTCGAGAGTATCGAGGGCCCAAAGGCCTTCGTTGTCGCTCTGCGTCGTCACGATGGCCTGGG
>LXOW01002478.1_pt1 | contig 11086 bp, 7 predicted proteins | sample 1368591 | NCBI WGS metagenome assembly LXOW01 (sample SAMN04884650, study PRJNA319009) | bovine gut metagenome | isolation source: Cow rumen | host: Bos taurus | place: Italy: Legnaro (PD) | collected 2014-07-09
GTGTATTTCCAACCCGTGACGCCCGAATTTGTGGAGCGCGTCATCGAGAAAGAGCGTCCTGACGGCATCCTGCTGTCGTTCGGTGGTCAGACGGCGCTGAACTGCGGTGTGGAACTCTACGAAAAGGGCATCCTGGAAAAATATGGTGTCAAGGTGCTGGGTACTCCCGTTCAGGCCATTATCGACACCGAAGACCGTGACCTCTTCGTGAAGAAACTCGACGAGATAGATGTAAAAACCATCAAGAGTGAGGCTTGCTCTACTGTTGAAGAAGTACAGAAGGCCGCCCACGAACTGGGATTCCCTGTTATTCTGCGTGCCGCCTACGCCCTTGGTGGCTTGGGCTCTGGCTTCTGCGACAACGAGGAACAACTCTTGGCGCAGGCCGAGGAAGCCTTCTCGTTCTCGCCGCAGGTATTGGTGGAGAAATCGCTCAAGGGTTGGAAGGAGATAGAGTACGAGGTGGTGCGCGACCAGTATGACAACTGCATCACCGTTTGTAACATGGAGAACTTCGACCCCCTCGGCATCCATACCGGAGAATCGATTGTCGTTGCTCCCAGTCAGACGCTGACCAACTCTGAGTACCACAAGCTGCGTGCGCTGGCCATCAAGATTATCCGCCACATCGGTATCGTCGGCGAGTGCAACGTGCAGTACGCCCTCGACCCCAACAGCGAGGACTACCGCGTCATTGAGGTCAACGCCCGTCTGTCGCGTTCGTCGGCCCTCGCCAGCAAGGCCACGGGCTATCCCTTGGCTTTCGTTGCTGCCAAACTGGGTCTCGGCTACGGCCTCTTCGACCTGAAGAACTCGGTGACGAAGACCACCAGCGCCTTCTTCGAACCGGCCCTCGACTACGTGGTCGTTAAGATTCCACGTTGGGACCTCACCAAGTTCCACGGTGTGAAGCGCCAGCTCGGCTCATCGATGAAGTCGGTGGGTGAGGTGATGGCCATCGGTCGCACCTTCGAGGAAGCCCTGCAGAAGGGTCTTCGCATGATAGGGCAGGGCATGCACGGCTTTGTGGAGAACCACGAAATCAAGATTGCCGACATTGCCACCTCGCTGCACGAGCCTACCGACATGCGTGTCTTCGTGGTGTCTAAGGCCCTGCAGATGGGTTACAGCGTTGAGCAGATTCATCAGCTGACCAAGATTGACCGCTGGTTCCTTGAGAAGCTGAAGCATATCGTCAACATCGACGAGCAGTTGCACGAATACGCCCACCTGTCGGAGATTTCAGAATTCATGGAACCCAGCGAGTTCAAGGAGTACCTGCAGTCGCCCGAGGTCGCCCTGCTGCTGCGTGCCGCCAAGGTCTATGGCTTCAGCGACTTCCAGATTGCCCGTGCCGTCGGTTTGGAGCACCGCATGAAGATGGAGCAGGCCGGTCTCACCATCCGCAAATGGCGCAAGATGCTCGGCCTCGTGCCCACCGTCAACCAGATTGACACCCTCGCCGCCGAGTATCCCGCCCAGACGAATTACTTGTATTTGTCGTACCTATAATGGGGACAATCCTCCCCACTTATAGGTTCAGTCGCCAGGTGACACCGTCCTTCGTGTCCTTCACTTCGAAACCGGCAGCAGCCAGTTCGTCGCGAATTTTATCAGAAGTGGCCCAATCCTTGTCGGCCTTCGCTTTGGCGCGCAGTTCGAGCACCATATCCATCACCTTACCAAAGGCCTCCTCACGGGCCTCTTGGCCATTAGCAGTTAGCTGTTGGCTATTGGCTTTCAGTCCAAGGATATCCTCAGCGAAGAGGTGCATTACCTCCTTCAGTTCAGCGAGACATTCGGCACAGATGGTTGCCTTGTGGTCAACGAGTTTGTTGATGACCGTGCAGGCCTCGAAGAGATTGCTGATGACCTGCGGTGTGGCGAAGTCGTCGTTCATGGCGTCGTAACACTTCTGACGCAGGCTCTTCACCACCTTTTCTGTTTCAGCGTCACATTGCGGGGAAACTACAATGCGCTCTAAGTCGCTGATGGCGTTCATCAGCTTCTCCAAACCCTTCTCTGCGGCTACGAGTGCATCATTCGAGAAGTCGACGGTGCCACGATAGTGCGCACTCAGGACAAAGAAACGGATTGTCATCGGAGAATAGGCCTTCTCCAGCAACGGATGGTTGCCCGTAAAGAACTGCTCCAGCGTAATGAAGTTGTTGTATGACTTACCCATCTTCTGGCCGTTGATGGTAAGCATATTGTTGTGCATCCAGTATTTCACGGCAGGATGGCCTATTGACGCCGTAGCCTGAGCTATCTCACATTCATGATGCGGGAACACGAGATCCATGCCGCCACCATGAATGTCGAACATCTTGCCCAGATATTTACGCCCCATCGCCGTACATTCGCAGTGCCAGCCAGGGAAGCCGTCGCTCCAAGGACTCGGCCAACGCATGATATGTTCGGGCTGTGCCTTCTTCCACAGAGCGAAGTCGGCCTGGTTCTTCTTTTCACCAATACCAGCCAGTTCACGGCTCTCGTCCTTGATATTCTCCAGCGAGCGACCGCTCAGGATGCCATACTTATATTTCTTATTATACGCTTCGATATCGAAATAAATCGATCCGTTCGATTCATACGCAAAACCATTGTCCAGGATTTGCTGCACCAGCTGCTGCTGTTCGATGATATGTCCTGTGGCATGTGGCTCGATAGACGGACGCAACACGTTCAGAGCATCCATCGCCTGATGGTAGCGGTTGGTGTAATACTGCGCAATCTCCATCGGTTCCAACTGTTCCAAGCGGGCTTTCTTGGCTATCTTGTCCTCACCCTCGTCGGCATCGTGTTCCAGGTGACCCACATCCGTGATGTTACGCACATAGCGTACCTTATAACCCAGATGCTTCAGATAGCGGAACACCAGGTCGAAGGTGATAGCAGGACGGGCGTGACCCAGATGGGGATCGCCATACACTGTAGGACCACAGACATACATGCCCACATGGGGGGCGTTAATCGGCTCAAAACGCTCCTTTTGGCGCGTCAGCGTATTGTAAATTACCAGCTTTGATTCCATACTTTCCTATTTTTTGCCGGCAAAGGTACAAAAAAAACTCAATTCTCAATTCTTAATTCTCATTTTTTTATTACCTTTGCAGCCAAATTTCATAAATATTGCAATATTATGGCTTATACACGTATGACCGCTGCAGAGGCTGCAGCATTGATTAAGAATGGCGATCACATCGCCATGAGCGGCTTCACACCTGCTGGTGTGGCCAAGGCAACAACCAAAGAGTTAGCAAAGATCGCTGTGGCTGAGCATGAGGCTGGCCGTGAGTTTAAGGTGGCTATCTTCACGGGTGCCTCCACGGGACAGTCGACAGACGGTGACCTGGCCAATGCCCAGGCAATCCTTTATCGTGCTCCCTACACCACGAACCCCGATTTCCGCAAGCATGTGAACGCAGGTGAGATTCCCTACAACGACCTGCACCTAAGTCATATGGCACAGGAACTACGTTATGGATTCTATGGAGATGTGGACTGGGCAATCCTCGAGGTATGTGACATCGAAGAGGTGGGTAATGACTATCATGTCTACTTGACTGCTGCCGGTGGTATCTCCCCGACTGCTGCTCGTCTGGCCAAGCACGTTATCCTCGAGCTCAACTCGTTCCACAATCCCAATGCCAAGTATATCCACGACGTCTATGAGCCGTTGGATCCTCCTTACCGCAAGCCTATCCCCATCTTCAATGTAAGTGACCGTATCGGTGTGCCTTACGTTTCGATTCCTAAGGAGAAGGTGGTAGGTGTCGTGGAGTGTAACATCCCTGATGAGGCTCGTGCCTTCAAGGACAGCGACCCTGTGACCGATAAAATTGGTTATCTGACCGCTGAGTTCCTGGTTGACGAGTTGCACAAGGGACGTATCCCCAAGGAGTTCCTGCCGTTGCAGAGTGGTGTGGGCTCTACCGCCAATGCTATTCTTGGTGCTCTGGGTGAGGACAAGCACGTGCCCGACTTTAATATTTATACTGAGGTGCTGCAGGATGCTGTGGTGGGTATGATGCTGCATGGTCGTGTGAAGGATGCCTCCGCTTGTTCGCTGACAGTCTCGAACGACTGCCTGAAGCAGGTGTATGACAATATGGACTATTTCAAGGATCACCTGACCCTGCGTCAGAGTGAGATATCTAACCATCCCGCAGTGATCCGTCGTTTGGGTGTCATCGCTATCAACACGGCCATCGAGGTGGATATCTATGGTAATGCCAACTCAACCCATATCAGCGGTACGAAAATGATGAACGGTATCGGTGGTTCGGGTGACTTCATTCGCAATGCCTACCTGAGCATCTTCACCTGTCCGTCAGTGGCCAAGGGTGGTTGCATTTCTTCTGTGGTGCCCTTCGTGACCCACCAGGATAGCTCGGAGCACGATGTGAACGTGATTGTGACGGAGCAGGGTGTGGCCGACCTGCGCGGAAAGAGTCCTATGCAGCGTGCACAGACCATCATCGAGAACTGTGCTCACCCCGACTACAAGCAGCTGTTGTGGGATTACCTGAAACTGGGTACTGGTGGTCATACGCACCATTGTCTCACTGCCGCTTTCGCCATGCACGACACGCTGGCACGGAAGGGCGACATGAAGCTCACCGACTTTGCTGAATACGTGAAGTGAAGCAACCGGCAATCATCATACCCGAGGGAGCGCACGAGGTGTTACTGCACGCCTGTTGCGCTCCCTGTTCGTCAGCTATCGTAGAGTGGATGATGGCTCACGACGTCCGCCCTACCATATTCTATTATAACCCCAACATCTATCCCCGCGAGGAATACGATATCCGCAAAAACGAAAGCAAGCGCCATGCCGACGCGCTGGGCGTCCGCTGGATAGACGGCGACTACGACCACCAGCAGTGGCTCGACAGCGTCCGCGGACTGGAGTGCGAACCGGAACGCGGCAGTCGTTGCAGCCTATGCTTCCTGCTTCGTCTCACGGCAGCAGCCCACGAAGCCCGCCGCCAGGGCCTGCGTTTCTTTACCACCACGCTGGCCTCGTCGCGCTGGAAGAGCATCGAGCAGATTACCGCTGCCGGACTGAAAGCCCAAGAGGCCGTACCTGATACGGAATTCTGGACCCAGAATTGGCGCAAGGGCGGTCTCTACGAACGCCGTAACCAACTGCTGCGCGAATACAACTTCTACAACCAGCAATACTGCGGCTGCGAATTTTCCCTAAGACATTAGTGTACTCTTTTATCGCTTTCTATTTGTCGGGCGACCTCATGGGGATGAGGCTCTATGCGTCGGCTCGCGAAATCGGGAGTATTAAAGGAATATAGCGACATTCTATAGTATTCTTTCGGATTGCGTTGCGGCAGCAGGAACGGCTTCGTGGCCTTGCCGTTGGCATCCAATGATGCGATATAGATGCGCGTGTAGAACCCGTCGTCGCGCCGGCTCGTAAAGAGAAACCATCGGCTGTTGGGCGTCCAGTTGTGCAGACTCTCCGTACGCGGACTATTCACCTCGTCCATCGCCCGCCGCTCACCCGTCTTCAGATCCAACAACCAGAGGTCGGCCTCCGGATGCCACACGGAGAAATAACCGTAGTCCGTCTGCGTGTACATGATGTAGCGGCCGTCGTAGGATGGTCGTGGCCACGTCACGCTCTTGCCTGTCTCGTTGGCATTGATAAGTGTGTCGACCTGCTGCCCCAACCGTCCCGTCTTCGCATCAAAGGCCACGCGGCACAGACTGTATTTCTCCTTATCGTAATCGATGGGATAGACCTGTCGGCGGGCGGTGGTGAAATAGAGCCACCTGCCGTCGGGCGAGAATGCGGGAATATTCTCGGCCCACTCCGAACTCATCGTGAGCGTGTCTTTCAGGACGCTGTGCGTCTCGGTGTCGTAGAAAAAGACATCCGACGCACTGTCGTACACCTCGATGCGTTTCCTGCCGGCCGTATGAAACATCTGCGTCGTCGTGTTGGTGGAAAATGCGCAGTAGCGCCCGTCAGGATGCCAATAGGGATAGACCATCGGAGCGCCGATACTGTCATTACGCGCCGGCAGCAGTTCGTCGTTACCGTTCTCCGACGGAGCGGAGTGTGGCGTTGCATTCCGACTTACGATGGTTGCACCGTGTTTTCCGCGCACGTGCCAGACATACTGGTCGGGATTGGTGCGGTTGGCGGTATGGCAGTTGACGCATAGCCCCGGTGTCAGGCTGCTTTCGAAAAGTGCCGTCTCCTCAAAATCAGCGAGGCTCCGCTGGTAGATTCCCATCAGGCTATAGATCTCGTAACTGGGTGGAATGCGCCGGTAGGTGATGCCCCAGGCATCCATCTCGTCGGCACTGATGAAGATTTGGAAGTCACGATACTGCGTCCACCCGCCGTCCTTCTCGGCACACACGGTGACGGTCATCGCACCGCCCTTGTTCGCTGCCAGCAGCTCATGCCACGCGTCGATGTCGAAATCGGCATAGCTGCCATTCACATGCATCTCGCCTCCCTTCGAACCCTTCACCGTGACGTCAACGGTCTCCACAGCGTCGTCGGCCATCGCGAAGTTCAGCGGAGCTATCGTCGCCGGTATCGTCACCTCCGTGTAGTCGGGCCAGATGGCGGGCAACTCATCGACCAGCCTCACATTCTTGGGACGCGACTGACACGCCGCCATCAGCACGACGAGCATCGGAAGGAGCGTATGGAGTATCTGTCGTTTCATACCTTATATTCTATATAAAGAAAATGTCGGTTGCGTTCTCAAAGTCCTTTTGGGCAGAATGCAGGAAGGGGTAGTTCACGATTTGCTCGGGATGGTCGACGAGCACTCGCATCTTCCGCGCCCAGCCGCTGTAGAACGTTGTCTTCTCCAGAATGGCAATGTATTTCCGTGCCACGTCGTAATGGCCGCTGATGATGTTCGTCTCCACCAGCCGTTTCAGCGCCCGTCCGCTTTTGTTGCAGCTGGGGACGTACTCCATCGCCTCGAAGGCCGCGCGCTGGGCGATGTTGGTCCAGTAGAGCTGATAGGCCATGTCGCTAACCATGAAGGCCGACGCCAGACTGCCGAAGTTGACCACGAAATGCGTGTTGCTGATGTTAAACACCGACAGCGAACTTCCCTGCTGTTCACTCGGAATGACCAGATTGTTCATCAGTTCCTGCTTGCCCATCTGCCCCGTCTTATGGTAGGCCAGCATCACGGCACTGCGCACGGCAGGCGATTCNNCTCCATCTCCTCATACGTGCCCATCTCCTTGCCCACTTCCTCGTCATAGTCATAAAAGTCGGTACCCGCCAGCCAATACACGACGGCAATCGTCGGCAGCAGCACCCATAGGCGTCTTGCCGCTGGGAGAGCCATGACCCCGCACCCGGCACCCAGCACCATGATGACCGCCACGGTCAGCGTCAGCGGTATGCTGGGCACCATGCCTAGCAGCCACAAGGCGGTGGGCACCACGAGCGAAAGCACAAACCGCCAGGCCGTTTTCATCGTGGGAAACAACTGCCGGAGCAATCTGCCTGACAACAGCTGTGCAATCACAAAGATGATGGTATAGGCTATGGCCCCGTTGACGGGATTGATGAAACACTGGGCTATCATCTCCCCCAGATATCTGGCCATTCCCCCTGGCGTCACAATATGTTCCGTGAAATAGTCGCCCGTCCACAGGAATAGTTGCGACACCTCCCTCACGACAGGTATATACGGAAACAGCAGCAGCCAATAGCAAAACACTGCTACAGCCAGTGCAGTCAGAACGATGTATTGCCAATATGTTTTTTAACTCCGAACATGCCGTAAACACACTTGCATCGTTTTGCAAAGGTAATCATTTTCTCCCAATCCGCCAAATTTTAGAACATAAAAAACCGAGCCTATTGTTTGGTGGGTACAAAATTTTTTTGTACCTTCGCAGGCGGAATAGCGATAACTATGACGAGATGAAAACTATAAAACGAACAAAATTGCTACTGCAGACGCTGTGCTTGGCACTCCCGGGATGTTGGATGCCCGCAACAGGCGCTTGGGCACAGAACTCGCCTGCCACGACAGCGCAGCGGCAGGGCGACACCATTCAGGTGAGTATCAACAACTATTACGGCGATAATCCTACGAATGGGGGCGCACCAAACACGGTGACCCGCGAGAGGATGAACAAAGGTATGATCACCAACTCGCTCGACGCCCTCAGCGGTCAGGCGGCAGGTGTGCAGGTGCAGACGGGCGGCAACCACGAGGCCATGCTGTCAGCTGTACGTGTGCGTGGTACCACGTCGCTCACGGGTGGCAACGACCCGCTGGTGGTCATCGACGGTGTGCAGTCGGACATCGTCACGCTGAGCACCATCTACCCTGCCGACATCGAGAGCTTCACCATCCTTAAGGACGCTTCGGAGACGTCGCAGTATGGTAGCCGCGGTGCTGCCGGCGTCATACAAGTGGTGACGCGAAAAGGTAAGGCCGGCCAGTTCCACATAGCCTACGACGGCAGCGTGGGTTTCGAGAGCACCTACAAGAATCTCCACATGCTCAACGCCAACGAGTTCCGTCAGGCGGCCAGCAGTCTGGGTATGAGCATCATCGACATGGGGGCCAATACCGACTTCACCGAAGCGCCCCTCCGGACGGGTCTTGTACAGAATCACCACTTGGCATTCGGAGGCGGTTCCGAGACGGCCAACTACCGTGCCTCTGTCGGTATGACCGATCACAGGACAACGGTGAAGAACTACAACCTTCGCAACTACATCGCCAAGCTCGACCTGCATCAGAAGGCTTTCGACAACCGTCTGACGGTAGACCTCGGCGTGCTGGGTTCCGTGCAGGACAACAACGTCATCCCCTTCCGCCAGAAGCTGTTCTATTCTGCTGCCACCTTCAACCCCACCTTCCCGGCAGGCACTAATGCCGCTGGCGGCTACGACGACGTGACTGAGGCCTGGTGGATCAACAATCCCTACGCTCTGCTCACCATGAAGGAGGATGAGGAAAACTCACATGTGAATGTCCACGCGAAGGCAACGGTCGACTTGGGCTACGGCCTCACGCTGACGGCCTTCGGCAGCTATTCGTATACCAACATCGGCAACGCCCACTATTACCCCACCTACGTGTGGAGTCACGGTGAAGCCTATCAGGGCGACAGAAAGATGACGGAGCTGCTGGGCAATATAGCCCTGAACTGGCGGCGACGGATAGCAGAGCGCCACCAGTTGGAACTGCTGGGACTGATAGAGGGCGGCAGGGATCAGGACAAGGGATTCTATGCCACCTCGTCGAATTTCAACACCAACGACTTCGGCTACGACAACCTCTCGGCAGGCGCACTCAGGCCGTGGGAAGGCACCAACTCCTATAACTACACGTCGAGCACGACGTCCTATCTGGTGAAGGCGCAATACACCTTCGACGACCGCTACACGCTCAGCGTCAGCACCCGTCTCGACGGCTCTTCGAAGGTGGGTGCGAACAATCGCTGGGAGTTCTTCCCCTCTGTCAGCGCCTCTTGGAACATCACGAAGGAGCGATGGATGGCGCCGCTGAAGCGATACATCTCGAAGCTCAACCTGCGTGTGGGCTATGGTAAGAGCGGTAACCTCGGCGGCATCGATGCCTTCCTGTCGCAACAGCTCATCCGACCGAATGGCGTGGTGAGCGTGGGCGGCATGCCAACAACAACCTTAGGCACCATTCGCAATGCCAACCCCGACCTGGGATGGGAAATCAAGCGCACCTTCAACGTAGGTCTGGACATGGCCTTCTGGGACAGCAGAATCGTGCTGACGGCCGACTTCTACACCTCGCGCACGACGGACATGCTCTACAACTACACCGTCCCCGTGCCGCCCTTCACCTACGACCACCTGCTGGCCAACCTTGGCAAGATGCGCAACCACGGTCTGGAGATTGGCTTCGGCATCACACCGCTGCGCCAGAAGGACATGGAGCTGAACATCAACATGAACTGGACCTTCGAGCGCAACAAGCTCGTAACCCTCAACGGATACTACCAGGGACAATACCTGACGGCGCCCGACATACAAGGCATCAGCGGACTCTACGGCGCCGGCTATCACGGGGCCAGCGACGTGTGTTTCCAGATAGTCGGTGAAACGCTTGGCGTATTCTATCTGCCCCACTGCAAGGGCTTTACGACGGCAGCGGACGGTTCGAAGCGCTACGACCTGACAACGGAGAAATACATCTGCGGACAAGCAACGCCCAAGGCGACGATGGGTTCCAATTTCGCCTTCCGCTACAAGCAGTTCGACATCACGATGCAGGTGAACGGCGCCTTCGGCCACAAGATATACAACGGTACGTCGCTGGCATACATGAACATGGCGTCGCTGCCCAACTACAACGTGATGCAGGGAGCCCCCGAGATGAACATCCAGGATCAGGACATCAGCGACTACTGGCTGGAGCCTGGCGACTACGTGAACATCGACTATGTCACGCTGGGCTGGAACGTCCCCGTCCGCTCCCGATACATCAGCAAGCTGCGCGTGGCATGTTCCGTCAACAATCTCGCCACCATCACCTCTTATTCGGGTCTTACGCCCATGATCAACTCATCGGTAGTCGATTCTACACTCGGCGTTGACGACAAGCGCACCATCCCGCCCTACCGCACCTATTCACTCGCACTAAGCATACAGTTCTGAAAAATGAAAATCTATCATATCTTCCTTATCATCGCACTTGCGCTCACGTCGTGCTCGCTCGACGAGACACCACGCAGCGAGCTGCCCGAGAGCGCGGCATACACATCTAGAAAGAACCTGTATCTCAACACCGTCGCCACCTTGTATAACTACATTGGCGGATACCAAGACGGGCAGGGACTGCAGGGCACCAACCGTGGCATCTACGACCTGCAGACCTTCGGCAGCGACGAAGCCATGATACCCCTGCGCGGCGGCGACTGGTACGACGGCGGCCTGTGGGAGGCCATGTACAAGCACTCGTGGGCTGCCGGTCACGACCTGGTGAAGAACTCGTGGCTCTACCTCTATAAGGTCATCACGCTATGCAACAGGTCGCTGGAGACCCTCGAGGCCCACAAAGACCTTGCCGGCGAATATTATCTCACT
>LXOW01331211.1_pt1 | contig 11085 bp, 8 predicted proteins | sample 1368591 | NCBI WGS metagenome assembly LXOW01 (sample SAMN04884650, study PRJNA319009) | bovine gut metagenome | isolation source: Cow rumen | host: Bos taurus | place: Italy: Legnaro (PD) | collected 2014-07-09
CAGGAGGAACAACCCAAGATGCGCAAAAACGAGATCAAGGTGGCGTTGCTCTCGTTGGCCAGCGGCACCTCGAAGGTCACCTACGAGCGCTTGGTGGGGGAATACCAAAGCATCGAGCTGACGGTGGGCGTCATCGGCTGGGGATTCGACAAGCTGAAGGACAGCGACCCAAAAGGAACCGCTTGGAGGGCTGCCTATAAGTTCATCTTTCCAAACAAGCACAATGCCAACAACCAGCTATGCGGATTCTACATCAAACCTGAACTCTGCTACTCGACCTATCACTACAACCATGAGACCCGTGGCCGTCGCAAGGTTGACCGAGTGGCCTTGATGGGTGTGTTGGGTTATGACTGGGTGTTGAAGTGGTTTGTGTTCGATATTTATGGTGGTCTAGGTGTCGCTTCAGGCAACAGTAACTACAGCAATTACCACCACGGCTTCATCGGCTGGAGCGCCGACAGCCTCACGGCATTCACTGCCGGATTCCGGGTTGGAGTGGCGTTCTAGTTGATGGTCTTCGCTATCTTCTCAATGTTCAGACTGCGGGCTGAGGCGTCGATGATATCCTTGTAGATACCGCCTTTTTTATAGATTTCATCGGGATTGCCAGACTCTTCCACACGGCCCGTCTGGAGGGCGTAAATGAGGTCGGCATCAATGATTTGGGAGATGCTGTGGGAGATGATGATGACCGTGCGGTCTTTCTTGATGGCGTCCAAACTGTTCTTGATCTGCTCAGTGGCGATGGCATCGAGGCTGGCGGTGGGCTCATCAAGGAAGATAATGGGCGGATTTTTGAGGAACATGCGTGCGATGGCGATGCGCTGCTGCTGGCCGCCAGAGAGGTCGGAGGCTTTGTTCTCAAATTGCTTGGGAAGCTGCATGATTTGGTCGTAGATGTACGACTTCTTGGCGGCTTCAACCACCTCTTCGTGAGTGGCGCTGGGCTTGCCATAAAGGATGTTTTCCTCGATGGTGCCGTCAAAAATATGGTTCTTCTGCAGCACCAAACCGATATGCTCACGCAAAAATTTGGTATCGTACTCGCGTAAATCCACGCCGTCCAAGGTAATGGTACCCGTCTGGGGCTCATAGAACTTGTCGAGCAGGTTGACGATGGTGCTCTTGCCCGCTCCCGAAAGACCTACCAAAGCGGTGATCTGGTTCGGCTCGATAGTCATGTTGACGTCAAACAGAGCCTGGTTGCCGTTGGGATAGGTGAAGTCGACGTGTTTCAACTCAAAGCGACCGTGAATCTTCTCTGGCTTGTAATTGCCCGAAGGCTCCACTTCGGTTTCAGAATCAAGGATGCTGAAGAAGCCCTCGGCGTAGATCAAGGCATCGTTGACATCGTCGAAGATGCGCTGCAATTGGGTGATTGGAGCTATGACGTTGCTGAACAGCATCACGTGATACATGATCTTACCGATGGTCATGCCGGGATAGCCAATCAGCACCAAATAAGCCGTCAGGATGATGACCAGCACCGTGCCGACTTGTTTCACAAAGCTCTTGATGCCGTTGTAATAGAAGGCCACCTTACGGGTCTTCATTTGGTTTTCAGTGACCTGGTTCTGGATGTCGAGCTGCTTTTGTCCCTCAATCTGTTCACGATTGAAACTCTTGATGACATTGATGCTGTCGATGATGTTCTTGATTCCCTGGCTCTTGGTTTCCAAATGGGAACGCATCTCACGGCGCCATCCTTTCAAGCGCTTGGCCTGACGGTAAGTGATCCAGAAATAAACCGGCACGATGGCCAAAGCCACCAGTCCCACGTATACATTGGCGATGAACATGAGAATCAAGGCCAACAGGGCGCTTGTGAACAGCGGCAACAGGTCGATGAAGAAGTTCTGCACCGTGCGTGAGAGGCTGCTCACCCCTTGGTCGATACGGGTCTGGAGCTTGCCCGTGGAGTTGTCACCCGAGTTGAAAAAGGCCATCCTGAAGGTCAGCACCTTCTCGATGACGCTCTGTGCCAGGTCGCGACTGACAAAGATGCGCATCCGCTCACCGTAGTAGTTCTGCGCAAAGGTGATCAGCGCGGAGATGATTTCCTTGCCCAATAACACCGAGGAAATCAGGATCACGATATGCGCGGCNNAAGGGCTTGAGGTTTTTGAAAAGTTGCCAAATATTCATAGTTTAATCCAAGGCACAAACGTACATGAGACATTTCTTGCAATCGAATTCCAAGCGGAAGGTGTTTTCGCCATTGCGAATGAATAGTGGACCCACCGGCTTTCCCGTTTCTTTTGGGCAAAGGCCGTTGGCATAGCGGATGCAGTGGTGACAGGTCATCAGGTGGGTGGGAATTGATTCCGGCGCATCCCCGCAAAGCGCTTCAGAGCGCTCGCCTTCAAGGCGAAGCGGGGGGCGCAAGGAGGTAGCTTCCGCGGCACTGCATATCTCCCTGCGGGAGATACGACAATGTGCCGCAGAAGCTACCTCCAGCCGCCCTATTCCCGCTTCGCTCGCTAACACTTCAAGCAACCCTCTTTTCATTTCTCCGAGCACGGAGGCCGGAATCAAATAGGGCTGGGATAAGGCAATATTGATACAAACAGGGTTGTAAATGGTGTCACCCCATTGGGAGAGTTTTTTCCGGATATTCTCGAGGGCCTTCTCCGGATTGTTTGCGGGAATCTTTGGAGTTGGTAGTTGGTAGTTGGTAGTGGATCGTTTTTCTGTCAATTCAAAACCCTCTTCAGTTTCCGAAAGCACCAATTCTATGTCAATCTTGCGGTTGCCCGTGGAGGCCTCCACTTGGCGTTGCCATTCAATGTCGTAGTTGCGATAGATCTTTGAACCACGCTGGGCGCCATGGGGACGGTTGCACGAGACCTTGTTGCCATTGACGACATCCGCCCGAATGCCAATCAATTCATGATCTGAATTCAAAAAACACAGTCCATCGCCGTTATGCAGGGTTTGATCTGTCAGCAACTCCATCTGCACGGAATTGCACCATTTCACCTCGCCGATGTACTCACCCATGGATTTCGGAGTAAACGGCGAACCGATATTCGGCTGGCGGCCATGGATGAAATAATCGGTAAAGCCACGGTTGAACGATTTCTCGGGATTGACTTCAAACGTGTAGGTACAATGCCCCTGTGACGCCTGGGCATATTCGGGCCGACGCTCAAAAATGGCATCCAGCCGCTGGCGGTAAAACGCCGTNNGGCTGGGCACAGGCCCCGCGATTGGCGCTGCGGTTGCCGATATGTTGGCTCAAATAGCACTGTCCGCTATGGCTGACACACAATGAGCCGTGAACGAAAAACTCCAACGGCACGGTGGTCTGTCGCCTGATTTCCTTGATCTGGTCGATGCTCAACTCACGGCCCAACACCACTTGTTCGAAGCCCAGACGCTCCAGTTCCTGCACCCGTTCCACCGTAAGGTTGTCGCACTGCGTGCTGGCATGCAACGGAATGGGCGGTAGGTCGAGTTCCAACAGCGAAAGGTCCTGCACAATCAAGGCGTCCACGCCAGCGTTCCAGCAATCCCATGCCAACTGCCGGGCTTCTTCCTTTTCGTTCTCGTAAAGCAGGGTGTTCAGGGTCACGTATACCTTGGCGTCAAACAAGGCCGCATGACGGCAAAGTTGTTCGATATCCTTGATACTATTACCTGCTTTCTCACGGGCACCAAAGGCTGGCCCACCGATATACACGGCATCGGCGCCATGGTTGATGGCAGCCAAACCGACCTCGAGGTTCTTGGCCGGCGACAATAACTTTATTTTCGTGGTCTTCATGCATGCAAAGATAATATTTATATCTTTGCGCAACGAAAAGATGAAAAACACTACAAAACTTATATTGTTTATCCTGACCGCATTGGTGTTATTCCTGCCCATGGCTCAGGAGCATTTTAAGTTGTTCAAATTCCGGAGTTTGACCGGTGTGGTTGCCGAAGCGCCACAACCCGAAGTGACCTTCTCCAACTATACCAACCGCAGCCTGCAACAGTGGACGGAGTCGCACCTCAAGCTGAACTACGGACTGAGAGAGCCTCTTACCCGTTTCTACAACCAATACATGTGGGATTTTTACAGGCATTCCAACTTGCTGGAGAAAAACCCCGAAAAGGACAACACCAAAAAGATGTATATGGACGATGACGGGTGGCTTGTGGAGACCCCTTACGTCGAAGAATACTACGCGGGCAAAGGACGCTGGTTTGCCAACGACTCCCTGGGCATGGCCAATTATTTCAGCCAAGAGGCTTTTCGGCTGTATCAGCTCCAGAAAATCCTGGAAAAGGAAGGCACCCGACTTTTCGTGCTGCTGCTTCCCGGCAAAGAGCTGATCTATCCCGAACACGTTCCTGAGACGGATGATTTCCCAAAAGACAAGGTGTTTTCGCTTTGGAAGTACTATGGGATCAAATTCAAGGAAATGGGGATCAACCATGTGGATGTCGGCCAGTGGTTCCTGGAAATGAAAGACACCGTCGATTATCCTTTGTTCCCTCAAACCGGCACCCATTGGAGCAATTATGCGGTTTTGCATGTAGCCGACAGCCTCATTCGTTACATGGAACAGCTGGGCGACATCAAGATGCAACATTTTACCATCGGCGAACGCGAAGAGCGAACCGTCAATCCCGACGACGACTTGGAGCAATTGATGAATCTGGCACGACCCCTGCCCAAGACCCCCAACTACTACGCCTCCTACACCATCATCGAAGACAGCACGGCCTTTAAACCCATGCACATCACCATTGGCGATTCCTATTATTGGAACCTCCTGAACGCCACCCCCTTTGGCAAGGTCATGGAACGCATCCGCTACTGGTATTATTACAACTCCGTTTACTTCGACTTCGACTACGGACACAAAAACATCAAAGAGGTGGATGTGATGAAAGAGGTGTTGGACGCCGATTTCGTGATGCTTGCCTATTCCACGGCACAATTGTACCAAATGAGCCAAGGTTTTTCACAACAGCTTTTGGTCGAGCTTTGCTGTGACGAAGAAGACCTTGCCGCCGCAACGCAAGAACTGGCTGGCAGTCTCAACATAAGCGACGAAGAGGCGCGAAAGGTCGTGATGAAAAATCCCAATCGTTACATCCCCGCCTTAAGGGATTCCATACCAACCCAACGGTCACAAAAATTCATGCAATATCATGGTATTCAGCAGTAATATATTTCTCCTCTACTTCATGCCGGTGTTCTTCCTGCTCTATTTCGTCATGCCCAGGAAGACACGCAACTACGTGCTGCTATTGGCCTCCCTCATCTTCTACGCATGGGGGGCGCCTGAGTTCATCATCCAACTTGTTGCTTCGGTGGTGGCCAACTTCTATTTGGTGAAGTTGATGTGCCGTAGCAACGATCCCAGATTAAGGAAATGGCTTTGTGGCATCTCCATCTTCATTCCCATCGGGTTGCTGCTGTTCTACAAATACGGCAACTTCACCATGGAAAACCTGAACTTCTTCAGGGGACTCTTTGGAAAAGCGCCTCATGAGTGGAAGCGGATCCTGTTGCCCATCGGTATTTCGTTCTTCTCCTTCCAGAGCGTCACCTATACCCTGGATACGTACCGTGGTGTGAACAAGCCTATGGAGCGACTCACCGACTTCATGCTCTACATCACCATGTTCCCGCAGCTCATCGCCGGCCCCATCATCCGCTACTGCGACGTGGCAGACCAGATTCGCAGCCGTGAATCAAGCATGGCCGACCGGTTGCAGGGATTCTATCGCTTTGTCATTGGTCTATGCAAGAAAATCCTCATCGCCGATGTCATCGGTGCCGAGGTTGATGCCGTCTTAGGGCCATCCAACCTCACGGGCCTAGGGGCCGAACAGCTGGCCGAAATCTTTGACCGCGTGGCCGCTCTTGACAGCACCACCGCCTGGTTGGTGGCGCTCGCGTATGCCTTCCAGATCTATTTCGACTTTGCCGGCTATTCCGACATGGCCATTGGCCTGGGACGCATCATGGGATTCAAATTTCCCGAAAACTTCGACAACCCTTACACCTCACGCTCCATCACGGAGTTCTGGCGCCGTTGGCACATGACCTTGGGGGCTTTCATCATGAACTACCTCTACATCCCGTTGGGGGGTAACCGCAAAGGGAAAGGCCGCATGTACTTCAACCTTTGGATCTGCTTCCTGATTTCGGGATTATGGCATGGGGCTTCGTGGAATTTCGTCATCTGGGGTGCGCTGCACGGCCTGTTCATCTGTCTTGACAAGCTCTTCTTGGGCAAGGTGATGAAAAAGATAGGCAAGGCACCAAGTGTGATTCTCACCTTCGTCACGGTGGTGCTCATCTGGTTGTTCTTCCGCATTGAGGATCTCGGCCTTACCTGGACCCTGATCACCCGCATGTTCGCGTTCGATTTCGTGGCCCCCAACTGGCACGACGTCATCCAACTGGTTATCACCCTCATCGTAGCCGCCTTCTTCTCCTTCATCACCCTCACGAAATTCGGGCAGCGCCTTCAGGATAAGGTTTATTTCACGGAATTCAACAGCGGCCAGCACATTGCAGTGTGGATCGTCAGTATTTTCGCCTTCCTGTTCTGCCTGGCCGCCTTGAACGCCTCCGGCTTCAGTCCGTTCATCTATTTCCGCTTCTAAAGCGTCATCGTGGAGGTTCAAGGCGATTGAACTGTACCACGAATCGGCTTAAGACCTGGAAATTGTCCAGTTCTTCCTTCAGGCTATGGTACAACGGCTCCTCTTTGACCACCGTTGCCGACAGGTTTTCATCAAACTTGGCAAGGGTGTTGTTGCTGATATAATAATCACCGCTCATGTAGTCAACCACATCGCGGTTATTCAGCATAAAGGCCAATTTCCTGGTGTTACGGAAAGCCGCAACGGTATCAAACGAAGTACCTAGCCAATGGCAATGGTCGTCGATTTGGTAAGGGTAATTGGCATGAAGATACGCATTCATCGACGGGGTGATGTCCAGATGCGAAACCACGGCATTCATGGTCTTGGGCTGTTTGACCAATGGCGAATAAATCACCAAAGGGACGTTGTATTTCCGGATGGGAATCGCATGTGGCGCCTGAGCCATACGGTGGTCACCCGTAATGACAAACAGGGTGTTTTCGAAATCGGGACGTGACGCATAGTAGGCAAAAAGCTCCTTCAAGCATTGATCCATATAGAGATAACAAGCGTAAACATTTTTGTATTTCAGTACGTTTTCACGTTCCTTTTCCGAAATGCCGTCGGTCTGTTCCAACAGCTCCACCACACGTTGTTCATACGGCTCGATGCCCTCGATAAGAAAGGGTTCGTGAGTGGTAAGGGTAAGGTAAACATCGGCATAAGGACGCTTGGCAAGGGTGTCGTACCGCTTATGCTGAACGGCACCTTCAAACAATGGGCCATCATCCAGCCCCCAACGGTTGTTCTTGGCCAGCAGCACATACTGCGAGGAGTCCTGAACCGTCAGGTTGGGAACGAATAGGAAATCCGTCTGGTTTTCTTCCATGAAATCACCGTATCGGTCAAAAGAGGCATCACCGCCGTAAAAGAAAGAGGTGGTGTAGCCGTTCCGTTTGAGATCACGGAGCAACGAATGATGCTTTGGCAAGTAGGAAAGCGTAGCCGTGAAGCCGAGCCTGCCCTGGGGTACGGAAGCAAAAACCGAAGGCAGCACTCCAAACGTACGCTCCGAAGTGGAGAAGCAATTGGGCCAAAACAAGCCCGCAGACGCCAAACTGTCAATAAAAGGCGTAAACGATAGCGCCGGAGAGGTAACCCCCGTCAAACGCCGTCCTAGGCCCTCTACGACGATGAAAACCACGTTGGGTGGCAGACCGTCGGAGGTCTGGTTGAAAAACGGGCCCAACACATCAGGATCGGTGGCCTTGCGATAGAAAGGATATTCCGGATGGTCGTAGTCGTTTTCCGGATGAAGTGCTTGATATGCCGCAGCCGCTTCGCTAACCGACTTGTCATAGTCTTCGGCCGTTCCCTTACGCAAGTCTTCCCGATATTCCTTGATCTTGAACCATGAATAAGAGGGCTGGTTCACTGCCAGACAGAACGCATCGTGAGTGGCGTAATGCTTTTCCTCGCGAATCATCCGTGGATAATTGACAAACACCGAAACCAACAGGCCAACCGCCAAAACCGGCAGGATGACGCGGTATGAAAACGGCTTCGCCTTACGGACCACGCCGCACAACGAAACCAGTGCCGTCGCACAAGCCAGATGCAACACAAACCAAAACACCTGTGCCATCGACAAGGCCGTCGAAGAGGAAACCGTCTCCTTCAGTTCTTCAGGCGTGTACACCAAGATCACTTGATCCAAAGGTTGGTTCAAATTGCAGTAATATTCCGCCAACAAAGCCTCTACCACCGTATACAGCACCAACCATCCACAAAACACCCCACAGGCCGCCTTGGGCAAAAAACGGTGCATCAACACAAAAGGAATCAGACCATAGACAAACACACGGCAAAGCAAAATTAAGTCAAACATCATTCCCGACATCACGGTCGGAAACGCCTCCCATCCCGCCTCTATCCTGAAATGAAGCTCAAAAAAGAACAACAGCCTGACTGCCACCAGACACGCCAAGAATAGCACATTCAACTGGATCCAGACAGACAAACTTGTTTTCATGACTTCCGAGCACCCGAAACTTGGATTTTGATATTGCCGTAACGCATGGTGTTTTTCGTGGAATTGTGAAGATAAACCCTCACCATTTTTCCTTTGCAGTCCTCCTGAATCGGAATGCTCAGATGATGGTGGAAGTACGATGCCTCTCCTGTGTTGGGCGCATTCTCATCAGGAGCTAGGTTCACCGCCATGTAATAGGGCTCCAACTGTACCACCACGAACGGCAAGGCCGTAGTGGTATCCAGGCTCTGGTAATCAAAGGAAATGTCCACAAAAACATCTTCATAATTGTCTGTCAGCTCATAAGGATCGAACAGGAAACAGAACTCCTTGCCCGCGACCATGTCATACTGATTCTTGTATTCCGCATCCCGAAGCACTTCCACCGTGTTCTCAACAGGTTTCAGATGATCACACAAAACGGCAAAGCAACTTACCGTATGGAAGTCGGAAAGTTCCGTTTTCAACTGTTCCAGCTTGGCTGCATCCTCAACCAAGTCACAGGAAAGATCGTCGTTTACGGCATACAGGCGGTTGTTTGACAGCACGTAATCGCCGTTGACATAGTCCACCACATCACGGTTGTTCAGCATGAAAGCCTGCTTGCGTGTATTCCGATAGGCGACCGTCGTGTCAAAAGAAGTTCCCATCCAATGGCATTCATCGCTGATGTGATAATCATAATTGGAACTCAAATAGGCGTTGATACTCGGGGTAACATCCAGATGCGACACCACAGCATTCATTTGTCTAGATTGGGTAATCAAAGGCGAATAGACCAGCAGCGGGACATGGTACTGGATCAGCGGCCCGCCAAAACCCAAGGGACCCATGCGATGGTCACCCGTGATCACAAACACCGTGTTTTTATATTCTGGCAGGGACTGGTAAAACGCCATGAGCTCCCGAACGCAGTCATCCATGTAAAGATAACAGGCATAAATGTTCAGGTTTTTCGTGATGTTGACCCGTTCCTTTGCCGTCATGTCGGGATGCGCGTTCACCATGGCTTCCACCCGTTTTTCGTAGGCCTCGACATCATTGAAATAGAACGGTTCGTGGGTGGTCAGCGTCATGATGATGTCGAGGTTCGGCCTAGGCGAAGGCTGTGTGGTTTTCCGTTCCATCACATAGGCGAAGGTTTCCTTGTCATCCAATCCCCAACGATGCATCTCGTTGAGTTTTTCATAGTTTGTCGTGTCAATGGTTTGAACATCCGGAACATAGATAAAATCCATCTTGTTGGCTTTCAAAAAGCCGTCGAAACGGTCGAAATAATGGACCCCGCCATAGTAATAGGAGGTGCCATAACCGTTATCTTGCAGATCCCTAATCAATGATCTATGGTTGGGCATAGGCTTGAAAGGAAGGCAAAAACCGTATTTACCGTATGGTGCCGATGCAAAAACCGAAGGCAAGACACCGAAGGTACGCTGCGCAGTACTGATACAATTCGTCCAATACAAGCCTTGTTGTTTCAAACTGTCGAGATACGGGGTGAACGACACCGTTGGTGTATTGACACCGGTAAGCTGCTGGCCATAACTCTCAATGATGATGAACACAAAGTTGGGGGGCAAGCCGTCGTCGGTCTTTTCCAAAAAGCCTCCCAGCACATCCGGATCATCGGCTTTCCTGTAAAATGGATAATTGGAGTCCAGGTATTCGAATTCAGGATGAAGCATCTGGAACCTTTGCGAAGCCACAACCACATCCGCACCCATTTCGCCATCGTCCAGAAGCGATTGCTGCGCGTCACGCAAATGGTCCGTCATCTTGATGTAGGAATAGGATGGCTGGTTGACCGCCAGGCAAAACGAGGTGTGATCCTTATAATATTTTTCGCCACGAATGACGTTTTTGTAACGGACACAACACACCACAACGATGGCGGCAAGCATTACAACGGCTGAGAACACCAAACCAGTCCTCACCTTTCGCCACAGCAAGGACAATAACACCACCAAGGCCATGGTGCCGAAAAACCACAAAAACGGTGTCGCCGTCACATGGGCCGACGAACTGGCGGTACCCATCACTTCCTCAGGGGTATACACCAAAACCACATGGTCCAAAGGCATCGAAAGGTTGCAGTAATATTCGGTGAGCAAGGCGGCTACCACCACGTAAAAGAACACCAATCCCATGAAAATCCCGTTGGTGGTCTTCGGGAAAAATCGGTATAGCACCAGAAAAGGAATCGTCAGCCAGGTCATGAGATGACACATCAAATAAACGTCAAACACGAAACCTTTCATGATGCCCACAAATTGCGAGGCGTCAATTTCAATGCGTGAGTGTACCTGAAAATAGAAAAACAACCTGATCAGCAGCATACACACTAGCCAAAACAGATTGATCCTTACCCATTGGCACAGCCCGTTTTTCAGCAATTCCTTATTCATCGTCAATACTTGATTTCAACTTTAGCGTTTTGATATTCCATCATGCCCTTT
>LXOW01354422.1_pt1 | contig 11082 bp, 7 predicted proteins | sample 1368591 | NCBI WGS metagenome assembly LXOW01 (sample SAMN04884650, study PRJNA319009) | bovine gut metagenome | isolation source: Cow rumen | host: Bos taurus | place: Italy: Legnaro (PD) | collected 2014-07-09
GACTTTTGGGACAACCCGTTTGTACCTTTGCAGCCATGTTGACAGAACAGACAATGGAAAAGCTGCGGATACTCGCAGAGTCGGCGAAATACGACGTATCGTGCTCGTCGAGCGGTACCGTGCGCAAAGGTAAGCAAGGCATGGTGGGCTCGACGGTGGGTGGCGTGGGCATCTGCCACTCGTTTGCCGACGACGGGCGCTGCATCTCGCTGCTGAAGGTGATGCTGACGAACTACTGCATGTACGACTGCGCCTACTGCATCAACCGCCGTTCGAACGACATCAAGCGGGCGACGCTCTCCGTCAGCGAACTCGAGGAAATCACGATGGAGTTCTATCGTCGCAACTACATCGAAGGGCTCTTCCTGTCGAGTGGCGTGGTGCGCAATCCCGACTACACGATGGAGCGGCTGGCAGCTATTGCGCGCGACCTCAGGACGGTGCATCGCTTCAATGGCTACATCCACCTGAAGAGCATCCCTGGCTGTTCGCAGGAACTGCTCAACGAGGCTGGCCGCTATGCCGACCGCATGAGCGTGAACATCGAGATTCCCAAGGAGGAGTCGCTGAAACTGTTGGCGCCAGAGAAGGACCACAAGAGCGTGTTCCAGCCCATGAAACTCATCCAACAGGGTGTTCTGGAAAACAAAGAAGACCGCAAGAAATACCGCTATGCGCCAAGGTTTGTGCCAGCAGGTCAATCCACGCAGATGATTGTGGGAGCCACGAAGGAGACGGACAAGGATATTCTCACGATGTCGTCGATGCTCTACGGTCAGCCCACGATGCGACGCGTCTATTACTCCGGCTACATCAGCGTCAACACCTACGACCCACGACTGCCCGTGCTCAAACAGCCGCCCTTGGTGCGCGAGAACCGCCTCTATCAGGCCGACTGGCTGTTGCGCTTCTATCACTTTAAGGTCGATGAAATTGTCGACGACATGCACGCGAACCTCGACTTGGAGGTGGACCCCAAACTTGCGTGGGCCTTACGGCACCCTGAAGCCTTCCCTGTGGATATTAATACCGCTGATTATGAACAACTATTGCGCGTGCCAGGCCTCGGCACCAAGTCGGCCTATCTGATTGTCAACTCGCGTCGTTTCAATCGCCTGACGTCCTACGACCTGCGCAAGATGGGCGTGGTGATGAAGAAGGCGAAGTACTTCATCACCTGCAACGAACTGACCTCGCAGTTCTCACAGCCCATCATCGGCATCAACGAACTGCATCCTGAGCGCCTCCGTCCCCTGCTCATCAGCAAGGCCCAACAAAAGCGAGCTGCTGCCGAAAGGCAACTCTCCTTCGATTTCAAGGACGATACTGAACAATAAGACTGGATAAATGAACTTTTTTTCTATAACGTATGGATGCAAAACGAATATTGAATTACCTGAAACAGCTGACGGCCAACAACAACCGCGAGTGGTACTGGGCCAATAAGGCAGAGTATGACGCCATTAGGGCGGACTTTGAGGAAGGCGTGAAGCTGGCGATTGGAAGGATTGCCGGCTTCGACCCGTCGATTGCCCATCTGAGCGTGAAGGACTGCACCTACCGCTTCAATCGCGACACGCGATTCTCGAACGACAAGTCGCCCTATAAGAACCACTTGGGGGCTTACATCGCCGCTCACGGCAAGAAGGCGCTGCACGGGGGCTATTACCTGCACCTGGAGCCTGGCCATTGTATGGTGGCCTGTGGCAACTACTGGTTGCCCACAAATATCCTGACCTCATGCCGAAACGAAATCATGGCCAATGCCGACGATTGGCTGAAATGTGTGGAGAACAAGGCATTCCAGAAGTATTTCGGAAGTCCGCAAGCCAGCAGTTTCAAGACGCCTACGGATGTATCCTCGTGGGACCAGCCACAGGGTTTCGGACTGGAAAAACTGAAGACCTGCCCCTCGGGATTCCCTCGCGACTGGGCGCACATCGACTATCTCCGAATGAAGGACTACTGCTGTTGGCACCAGGTACCTGACGACTTCTACCAAGGCGAAAAATGGCTTGACGAGATTGAATCCATGTTCAAAACCGCCAAGCCCATGATGGACTTCATCAACTCGGTCATCGACGATTACGAGTAATCTATGGCCCCAATGCAAGCACGTTGCGAAAAGTTTCGCATAACATTTGGACGCTTCATCATGCAAGAGCTCGCGTCCTAAATGACTTTTCTGGATAAAAGTTTGGTGGTTAAAAGATATTTGACTATCTTTGCACCAATAACAAATGAACAGCAGGAGCATCCCTGTAATTCAACATATAGAAATATGGATATACAGCAATAATATTAATTACTAAAACTTATGCGAAGAATTTTGAATTTGTTTTTGCTGTTCTGCCTGCCATTGATGGCGATGGGTGAGGAGATCAGTCAGCAACAGGCAAGGGAAAAGGCATGTGCCTTTATGCAACAACTGCAAGGCCGGAGGGCTCAGGCTCTTGGCAGTGTCAATCAGAACGTACAACCCGTGGAAATGGGATTACAATCACTCTACGCTTTCAACTGCGAGGGCGGGGGCTATGTCATCGTCAGCGGTGACGACGCCACCACGCCCATCCTGGGCTATTCACCAGACGGGGTGCTGAATGTGGACGAGATGCCGGCGAACCTCCGAACATGGCTGGAGGGCTATGCCGACCAGATTCGCAGACTGCAACGGGGAGAGGCAAAGGCGGCTACACGCAGAGCTCCTGTTGCCCGTGCTAAGATAGAGCCGCTGGTCAAAGCACAATGGAACCAGCGCGAACCTTTCAATCTGGAATGTCCGAAAGATGTGGAAGGCGGAGGGGTGCTGTCGGCTTCAGGCTGTGTGGCAACGGCTATGTCGCAAGTGATGTTCTTCCACAAGTGGCCGCAGGGAGCTACAACACCCTATACGACCCCTGGCAAGAAGGATGTACCTTCTACTACGTTTGACTGGGATAATATGTTGCCCGTGTATGAAGAAGGGAAATACACGGAGGCACAGGGTAATGCCGTTGCCCATCTGATGCGATGGGCAGGCTGGAGCGTTGACATGCAATATGCAGCCGCCATGTCGGGTTCTGCGACGGGACGCATCGAGAGAGCCATGCGCCTGTGTTTCGGCTACGACAAGAATGTGCACTGGGTGAACTATGGCGACTATTCGTTAGACGGGTGGGAAGAGCTGATATACAACGAACTGGCTAACCGGCGTCCCGTCATCTACAACGGCTACAATTCGAACCATGAGGGACACAGCTTCATCTGCGACGGCTACGAAGACGGCAAGTTCCACTTCAACTGGGGATGGGGCGGCAAGGCCGACGGCTTTTTCGAAATCCGCGTGCTTGAACCCTCCTTCTCGGGTACGGGCGGCAGCACGGTGAATCTCAGCTGGTCGGACTTGAACGACGCTACCATCGGCATTCAGAAACCTACCGACGATGCAGCGATAGACTATCCTGCGTGTACGGAGACCAACGAGGGAATGTTCGTCTGGGGTCCTATGGAGCTGACGCGAAATTCGACGAAGGAGGCCTTCCCCCGCCTGCGGATCCACTTCTACGTCTCCGGTGCTGCCAGCGCCACCATCAATCAGTGGGCTTATCGCTATGCACTGCTGAAGGATGACCATATCCACTGTATGCTCTGGGGAGGCAGGAATAGGATTGAGGCTAATATGGCGGACCTGATATCAAGATGCTATTTCAGCGTCGTACTGCCCGATACGCTGTCGGACGGCGAATACCGCATGGTGCCGATGCTTGAAACCGGTCAGGCACCGACTATCAAGGACGTGCTTCCAAACTCCAAGAGGAATTACATCAGTGTCAAGGTGGAGGGTACTAAGCTGACTCTGAAGAATTATCCGGAGGTGCACTTGGAGGTGACTAATCCCCGTAAGACATATTTTGAAGACGACGGGGCGGTGAACACCATCACCTTTAGCGTCAAGAATACAGACCAGGAGGAATACATAGGCTATATAAACCTGTATAAGCCTGAGACGCAAGTGGTTTGGAGCTATGAACGCGTACGCCTCTATCCTGGCGAGACACGCGACATCAAGGTGACGTCGAGGGGAAAGAAAACCCAGGGATACAGCAAGCTGCTGCCTGATGATGAAATCAGTGTCTATGCAGACCGCTCGTTTGTGAACTGTCTCTACGGCAAGAAAATCGAGCCCCAGCGATACACCCTCACCAATCTGACGATTAACGGGAAATACATTGACCACGAAAAGAAAATCATCAAGGGCAACCAGCTGAAGGCGTCGGTCAGCGTGACCAATTCGACGGATGCGGAATTTCGCCAGTTTGGAGAATTCCTGATATTGAACGCCGATAGCCTTTATGAGGATGCTTCCCTGCATAGAAAAGAGATGGTAATAGGGGCAGGACAGACTTACACAGCAGAAGGTGAACAGACCATCAATGCCAAATGGAAGAAGGTGGTGTTCAGCTTCAGATTCAAGCATGGCGGATTCATCAATGATGAAATCTTCACCGATGTCTATACCGTACAACCAGTCATCTATACCTTCACGAAAGACGGGGAGGAGCGGCGACACGACGAATGCGAGGTGTTTGAGACCCCGGAAGACGCCATGCTCGTCATGCTCCAGAACACGAAGGTGAAGCAGGTGAAGCCCAACCAGAACCCCAACACTATCTATTTTACAAGCAATCCCCGCCCAGCGGGTCTTGACGAGGCCTTGGTGGTGAGCAATACTGATAATATGCTCATATTCAACACAGCCTACGATGCGTTCTTTACGAAAGACGAGATTCCCACATTCGTGGCGGAGGCCGGCATCCAGCATACCTTTACGGCTGAGGAAACCAACTGCTGGCTCCCCCTGGCATTCCCCTATAACAACCTCATGGGCGATGAAGTGAAGGACGCGGCTACCGGTGAGGATGTCACCAGCAAAATCAAGTTCTATTCATTATCTACCGACCTCCTGGACAGCGGCATCTCGCAAGGTCAGATACAAGTTAAGGCGGACGACGGCCGCCAGGACTTCTACCTGTTGCGCGTCGATCCCTCGCTGGCCGGCAAAACCGTGCGGTTTACCTATGGAAACCTCAATACATCCTTATTCCAAAAAGTCTTGTCCTCCAGCTTGTACGTCTATAACAACTATTGCCGCCAGACGAAGCAGAATGTCTATGTCGTAGAGGGCAACCGCTTTGTGCTGAAGCAGAGTTGTGAACTCAAGCCATTCACGCAATACCTGCAGCTGGCCGAGGGTGTAGAGAATCCTCCTGCCTACCTCACCATCACCGATGTCAGCAATCCTTCGGGTATCGATGAGGTCAGGAGCCTGAAGCCGAACGGCCACGAAATCTACTACGACCTGCAGGGTCGTCGCATTGATAGCAACAGCGTTCGCAAGGGAGTCTATATTGTAGGAAAGAAGAAGGTAGTGATAAAATAAATCGAGTAGGAGGAAAATGAAACATTTTTCCTCCTATTTCATTTTCCGACCTCTTGCACCATCGGATATGGCAAGGGACTGGCACCTGCCATCTTCTGCTGTGGTGCAGGGACTGTGAGAAGTGATCAGTGGATTGCAGCGCCACACTCTGCTTGCAGAGACCGTCCCCGTGATCCACCTTCTTACATCTTACATCAGACATCTTACATCTTTACTTCTTGACGAAAAAATCCTGCGGGCCTGTGGTATAGAGGTTGCCGAAGTTGGTATAGTTGTAGATGCCTACGTGTGAACCCAACGTATGCTGGGCGCAGTAGAGGTAGAGGTCGCGATAGGTGCCGTTGGGGTATTCGGTGGCGTGGCCGACAAGGTTACGGCTGAAGCGGTCGCACATCCATACGCCTAATTCGTTACTCCACGAATCGGCAAACGACTGTTCATAGGGTCCTGCCGAACAGATGGCCAGCACACCAGGGATGCCTTCCAGTGCCTCGCCCATATTGGCCGAATAACACGGTTCAAGGCAGACAAGCATCTGACGGAACTGCTGATTGTCGGCCATCTCGCGAAGGGTCTGAGCCAAGAGGTCGGCTGTCATGCCCTGTCGCGCAGGCTTGTCGCGCCACACCATCTCGTTGATGCCGTTGACGGCCTTGCTGCGACCGTGTCCGCTCCAGAAGAACAGCACGTTCTGCCCCGCAGCGCTGGGCAACACCACGGGTGTCTTGTCAGTCTTCACCCCTTTGAGGATGTTGCAGATGTCCTGCGGCATCAGGTCGGCATTCTTGTAGTCGATCACCGCGCCTTGGCGCAGGTTCTTGCCGCTGGGATCGGTACGCACAGCACCCGCATCTTTGTTCTCAGGTGCGTTGGCGCAGTCGTCGGCGGTAATCAGTATGATATGGTCATCGCTGTAGCCGTTAGCCTTCAGCATCTGGTAGATGCTCAGCACGTCGGCCTCGTGGCGGTAGTTCTCCCAGCCGTTGCTGCCCTGCACCAGCACTGCATACTGACTGGTGAGGTCGGGATAAGTCATGGGAACAATGGTCTTACTGTAGTTGTTGTCGAACTTCTTTTCGGCATCCTTCACCAAATAATTCCACGATGCTAATGTTTGACCTGTCTGAGCATTGCCCGAAGAACTGTAATAGCCTCGATGATATATCTTCCCATCATTGAAGTACCAGTTGACATAGGTGGTGTTCAGGGCGGCTGTGTAGCACTGACTGTCAAACTGTACGGGACCCGAAGCGCCTTTGAAGCCGAGCAGCTCTCCTTGTTCGAGCGCTGAAAGATAGAGCTCCATGCCTGCCTCACTCCAGGCGTGACCAGAAAGCAGGTTATCTGTCGTACAGATGTCGATGATGGCATTGTTCAGGTTATCGACATTCGTGTGGTGCTCCATATAACTGGAGGCAAAGGCTGCCAACAGCAGTGCATCGTAGAACTTGCACTCGGCAAAGGTGGGCTTGGTGTTGTAACGGGTCTCATAGATCATCTCAAAGCCCGTCATCGGGTCGGCGTATGGTGAGAACCCCTGATACTCGTCAGTCATAATACTGCCAAGAGGACCAAGGTTGGCAATGGCCTCATCGGTAATATTGGGAAGAACGTAAAAAACTGGCGACCAAGTGACGATGATTTTCGCTATGGCGTCATTATAGTCCTCAGGCTCAAACCCCCACCATCGACTACGGATACAGGATATATCATAGACCTGCTTCACATCTTTGACAATAAGGAACTGTGCAATATCCATACTTGCCCCTACCACGCTGCCAATATCATTGTAATACTCGCGCAAACTCTGATAGAAAGACGTGGTGTCGGCATACTGTTCGCACACTTTAAAGCCTATGCCAAGTTCGTTGGCCTGGAACGGAGCCCACTCGACAAACGTCTGACCGTATGTACCAGCAGGAGCATAGAGTGCAGCTTGCATGGCTCCTGTACCAGATATGGTTTTCCCCCCAACCAACGTGAGATAATTGGCATAGTAAGTCATGAATAATTCTGATAGCGATACGTCGGTCTCCGTGAGCGACCATAGGAACGGCTGCTGCCCCTCGCCCGTGCTGGTAATGGCAAAGCGCCGGATGACGGTCTCGCTGGTGGCGGTGGGCAGGATGAGCGGCTTCTTGGTCTGCTGACAGTAGGGCGCCAGCTGCTCCACGTTGTCGCTGTCGAAGGGACCTATCACGGCCAACAGGTCGTCGCGGTTAGCCAGTTGTTCGCCCAGTGATTTCATATTGTTGCCGTATTCGTCGTACCACTCCAGCTTCAGGTCGATGCAGAGCGTGTCGTGCAGTTGGGCGTTGTGCAGACTCTTCAGCATCCACTCGGCGGTGCGCTCCAGGCGGGCCTTCATGATGGGGTCGTTGAGCGGTGCCACCACAGCCACCGTCTTCTCCACCCATCGGCGCGAGTCCTTATACACGATGGTATCATCCTCCGTCTTACAACTGGTGAAGAGTGAACAGTGAATCGTGAAGAGTGCTATGGCGCACAGCCACATCATCCATCTTCCATCAGCCATCAGCCATCTTCCATCAGCCATCTTACTTCTCATACCTTTCTTCCTCCTTTCTGATGGCCACCTGGCGCAAACTGTCCATATCAACCTTTTCAGGGAAACGATAATAGCCTCCTTTGCCACTATAATTGTACTTTCCCCAGACAGCGCCTGTCGCTCCATCGGCGAGTCCCAGCGTCTGATGTTTAGGCATCGAACCATTGAGCCATAGGCCAATATAATCAACCGTCACCTGATCGATATGCTTCACTATCGAGAAGACACAAAAGGCATCGTCATCAGTCATATCACCATCGATGCCTACATAATTGTCTGTGGATATCATTCTGGCGTGCAAGGCTCGGATGATAGTGTGCATAGCTCCTCCACATATCGGCACAAAAGTCACTTCGTTTGTGCGCTCTTCTTCCAGGAAATGCTTTTCCTCGTCGTAGATGCGCAAGGCAGTAGAGTCTGCCAAGGTAAAACCTCCCACAGGCTCGTCACTCAGATAGCGCACATGGAGCTGGACAGGAAATCTATCGTCCCAATGGGGTGAGTCGTTATAGCCTGCCAAGAACCCCTCGCCAGCCTCGCGAACGGTCTGCGTATAGGGATTGGCCAACAACACGGTGAGCAAGTCTTCAACGCCATAGTGTGCCATACAGCCGCCCATGTACATCGCGCCGTAGTAGTCGATGTAGAAGGTAGAGCCCTTGCCCTCCAGCGGCGTGGTGGTCTCCATATACAGCAGGTCGGCGTAGGGGTTCTTCTCCAGCCGTTTGTTGTTCTTACGGATATAGGCATCATAAACGGGACTTGGCGTGATGAACAGGCGACGCACGGTGTCGGTGGCATTCTCCATCTGGCTGAACATCGTCTCCAGATAGGCCAGTCCCTGCTCCTCGCTTTCGGGTGCCAGCTGCAAGGTACGCACGCCGTACTGCTTGGCTGCTGCCTCTACACCCTTGTATATCAGGTCGCAGTACGAGCGGTCGCCCAAACTGTTAGGGCCGTAGATTACCGTCACCAACGGTGTCGTGGCGGGTTGTTCCTCGCCAGGTGTGGGCTTGTAGATCGTGTCGCCCTCCTTGGTACAGGAAGTGAAGAGTAAACAATGGATAGCGAACAGTGCAGTGCACAGCCCCATCTTCCATCTTACATCAGCCATCATCCATCTTACATCATCCATCATACATCATCCATCTTACATCATCCATCACCCTATCGGTTGTCCTCAGTGGCACCTTCGTCCGAGATGCCAGTGCCCTGCGTGCTGTCGTCACCCGCATTGCCGCCCCAGGCGACAGTGGTTTCAGTGACAGAATAGTCCTTGGCGAAGGCACGAGCCAGCTGACAGTTGGCAGTGATGGCACCCAGATACTGTCCCAGACCGTCGGCATAGAACACTGCCTCCATATCGGGTGTCTTCTCTGTGGCTCCTGCCTTGAGCTGCTGACCATCCTGGTCGAGCCAGCTATAAGTGGCTTGTCCATTGGCACTGAGGGTGTACTCTCCCTCATTGACAGCGCCTTTCAGCGTGGGCTGGATGTTCAGACCTGCCTTGGCTGGCAATGGGATGTTGACACTCTTCGTCCAGGTGGTGGACGACATCTGCTCCTGTGCCACCTGACCATTCTCACCGATATAGCGCACGGTGACCGTTGCTACGTCGAGCAGCTGCTGCGAAACAGTAGCCGTATAATCTACTTTCACACTGGTCAATACCTTCTCCGGCGTGGGCGGTGTAGGCGGCGGTGTGGGTTCGTCGCTGCTGTCACTGCCGCCACCGCAAGCGGTAAGGCTGCCGAGGACCAGCAGGCCCCCGAGCAGCATATTCATTATCTTTATCTTCTTCATTGTCGTTTATCTATTAATGATTAATAACCTTCTTACCATTGATGATGTTGATACCCTTTGCCGGGGTTGAGAGCTGGCGGCCGTTCAGGTCGTAGATGCGCTCTGTGCCATTGCTATCGATGGTGCGCAACTGTTCGATGCCGGTTACGTCTTCCAGGGTCATGCCGATGGCACGGGCACCTGCTACACCACGGTTCTGCAACAGATAGGCACGGTAGGGCAGTATGCGGGCGGCACGGTGATTGTCGGTGTCAGACATCACAGGATGCCACTTGCCGTCCTGCTGCAGGGTATAGGCTCCCAGTTCGGCAGCCTCGGCATTGCTGATGCCGTAGAGGGTGCCGCGCATCGAGAAGCCCGGAGCATCCTGCTGCTTGCCATAGATAGTTCCGCCGTTGGCGGGAATCTCTGTCGCACCAGCATTCAGCGATGCGTCGCCACTGGTTGTCCAGATGAGGTATGGCTGCAGCGCCTTCAGCGTCTCCGTCGTCTCCGTGAATATCAGCTCGTTGGTGCTGCGGCCTGACAGTTTGTAAGCCTTCGCGCCGTTTGGTATCTGCATATCATAAGGCAGACAGATGGTGTAAGGCACCTCGCTCTTAGCCAGTGTGCGGGTGTTCTCTACCTTTGCGGCATTGAACTTGTAAGGCACGTCGTAGTCCTGACCGTCAATCAGCCTGTAGGTGGCGCAGTTCATCACGCCTGTGGTATCGCCTACCACCACGTTCACCTCGTCAGTCTGTCCGTAGGCTGTTGGCAAGTAGCACAGCGTGTTCTCCGTGAGGCCCTTCTTGCGCAAGCCGCCGTTCTGGAGGTTGGCCATCATATCAATATCAAAGCAATTAGTAAAGTCGGCCCAGCGCAGGTTCTTGGCATCGCTGAAACTGTTGTCCTCAATCTGCTCCAGCATCATTGGCATACCGATACGCTCCAGCTTGGTCAGCGGCTTCATGTCGGCGGCCTTCAGCTCCGTCACCGAGGTGTTGCTCAGCAGCGAGAGATCCTTGATATTTGGACGGTTCTTGAACCATCCGTCCACATTGTCCACGCCCTGCAGTTCTTCCTTGGTGGCGGCGGCATGGGCGGCAAAGGCGGCAAACGATTCGTCGTCCTTGAACACGCCGGTAGAGATATTGTTGGTGCGCTGCCATGACGAGCCGGTATAGGCATCGTCTGCCACATAGTCCTTGTAGAGGCTCGGGCGCACATAGAAGGCGTCGAACGTCGGGTTGTAGTTGTTGCACAAGTTGCGCCACAGCCAGTTGTCCTGGGTCATCTCAGGCTTCTTGTC
>LXOW01360345.1_pt1 | contig 11082 bp, 10 predicted proteins | sample 1368591 | NCBI WGS metagenome assembly LXOW01 (sample SAMN04884650, study PRJNA319009) | bovine gut metagenome | isolation source: Cow rumen | host: Bos taurus | place: Italy: Legnaro (PD) | collected 2014-07-09
CCGCAGACGATATTCGTGCGCTTGGTATAGTCGTTCGTGGCCTTGGGCTGTGTATGCTCAGGCAGATAGGAATCATATTGTTCGAAGCGACCGAAGACATACAGTTTCTGGTTGTTGCGCCGCAGACTCTGTATCTGCGAGAAGACGTCATAGCCAGCCTCGATGCCTGCGGTATAGGCATTCTTGCCCACATACGTCTTATTATATGGTGAGGTGCTACGCTGGTTGATCTTGGCCTGATTCAACAGAGGGGTGTCAGAAATATAGCCATAGTCAACCTGTCCGCGTACGATCCAGTTCCAACGTTTCAGCGTCAGGTCGACAGAGCCGACAAAGGTATTGGCTTTCACCTTGTCGTAGGTCTTGCCGTCGCCCTCCATCTCATTGGGCGAGGTGTTGTGCATACCTTGTCCGTAGTAGCCGCTAAGACCAAAGCGCAATCCAGGCATCGGANNGCAAAACCGTATTTGTTGGCGGGTTTGAACTCATAGGCAGACTTATTGCCTCCCTGAATCCAGTTGTCGCGGCTATATTGCAGTGCATTGAGTCCAGCCACCATCAATACCTCATAGCGGAACTTGCTGCTTTTGCCCCAGAACGAAATGCCGGTATCGTGCCACGTTGAGGGCAGAATGGTATTCTCACCCTCAGGACGATAGACGGTAAAGAAGTTCAGGGGTTCGTGATGGGCATTATTCAGTCCTACGGGGACTATCACGTGACCTATGCGAACGTTGGCAGCCCGCGAAAAGCTCTTCTGGAGCCACAGCTGCTCCAGCTCCACCTCGCCACCTTTCTCTATTTCGTGCTCATACTCGCCGCCCTCGTCGGTCTCAATCTCAATGGCAGAACCCGTGCCGGTGTGTTCAAACTCGATTTCCGTACCCATCGTCCAGCCTTTACCGAAGTCGTAGCCTAAGTAAATGACTGCATGCGGGATGTCGAAACGGCCGTTGCTGGGGTCATCCTTATACTTTGCGGGATTACGGTAACGGTATTGGTTGTCGCTATAGAAATTTCTCGACAGCGCCACCTCGCCATAACCGCCAACACTGAGCCTGTTGCCTCGGACATGGGCCATCACGCTGTCAGCGGTATTCTCCTGTGCCTGTGCCGTGAAAACCACTGCACCTAATGCCAGTATTCCAAATAGTCTTTTCATATCTAATAATTACTTCAATTCTTTAATTTTTTAATTTTTAAATTTTCCCTAATCGGCTGCAAAAGTACAACGATTGAGCGGCTACGCCAATACCTAAAAATAGTGAAAGAGCCTGTTTTCGCCCTTTCGACAAGATATTTTATGCAGAAATACCTATTTGTGATTATTGCACAGGTCGGAAAATATGCTTAATTTTGCACCCGATAATCATTTCTTGGTAGGAAGTTAAAGAAGTTAAGGAAGTTAAGCATGAAGAATCAGAAATTGTATGAGGCGGACGACAAGATGATTTCGCTCATCCGCGATAATTACGATCTGCTGCAGTCATTAGGCAGCTTCGGCATCAGCCTGGGCTTTGGCGACAAGACTGTCCGCGAAACCTGTGAGGACAACCACGTAGACACCTATACGTTTCTGGCCGTAGTGAACTACACGGCCAACGGCTATGGCGAGTTTGAAGGCGACACGCAAATCAGCATTCCCACGCTGCTACACTATTTAGAGGCCAGCCATGCCTATTTCCTTGATTTCCAACTGCCCTACATCCGCAGGGAACTGACGGAGTCGCTCAACGAAAACGACTCGCTGGCACGCCTCATCCTGCGTTTCTATGACGAGTATGCCCACGAGATTCGCCGCCACATGAAGTACGAGCAGAAGACGCTCTTCCCGTACGTGAAGTCGCTCATGGAAGGCCGCGCTATCAACGACTACAACGTGGAAACCTTCTCGAAACATCATGGGGCTACCGACAAGAAGCTGCGTGAACTGAAGCTGCTCATCATCAAATACCTGCCACAGGACGGGCTGCACAACAACCAGCTGACAGCCACGCTCCACGACATCTACGACAACGAGGAATGGCTGCGACAGCATGCACAAGTGGAGGACCACATCTTNNCTGGTGCAGGGCATGTCGAACAAGGAGATTGCCGACCACCTCTGCATCTCGACGAACACGGTCATCACCCACCGCCGCAACATTGCCCGCAAACTGCAGATTCACAGTCCTGCAGGCCTCACCATCTATGCCATCGTCAACGGACTGGTGGACATTTCAACTGTCAACGTATAATCTTAATTCTTAATGCATAAAATTCTTAATGCATAATTCTTAATTCATAATGCACAATGCACAATGAAAAAGATTTGTAACTATATATCAAAATACATGGGCGTACTGGTGCTGGCTACTGCCGTGCTGGCACTGATGTTTCCTGAGCTGTTGCGACACATACGTCCGACGACCATTAACTATCTGCTGGGCGTGGTGATGTTCGGCATGGGACTGACGCTCAACCTAAAGGATTTTAAAATCGTGTTCAGTCGTCCGAAGGATGTCATTATTGGGTGTCTGGCACAGTTTACCGTCATGCCACTGCTGGCATGGCTGCTTACACGCCTGTTCTCGCTGGACGAGGCGCTGGCACTCGGTGTGGTGCTGGTAGGCTGTTGTCCGGGTGGCACGGCCTCGAACGTCATCACCTATCTGGCCAAGGGCGACTTGGCGCTGTCGGTAGGCATGACGGGAGTCTCAACGTTGCTCGCCCCATTCCTGACACCTTTGCTGACATGGGCATTGGCAGGGAAGAGTATCAACGTCGATATGGTCAGCATGTTCCTGAGCATACTCTGGGTCGTCATACTGCCTATCGTCGTCGGACTGATAGTGAAAGGCATGTGGCCGCAGTTCACCGATAAGGCTACGGACTACCTCCCCGCTTTCTCCTCGGTGGCCATCGCTTTCATTGTAGCCATCGTTATATCGGCAACCGCCGACAGACTATTGGCTGGTGGACTGCTGATTGTTGTCGTGGTGATGCTTCACAACATCTGCGGATTCGGCATTGGCTATCTGACGGGACGGCTGCTTGGGCTCCAAGAGGCTAAGAAGAGGGCCATTTCCATCGAAGTCGGCATGCAGAACTCGGGATTGGCAAGCAGCTTGGCAACAATACACTTCGCAGCTTATCCCCTGGCTGCCATCCCCGGCGCCATCTTCAGCGTGTGGCATAACATTTCCGGCGCTGCCATAGCGTACCTCTACAGAAAGAAGAATTAAAGTTTTTTTCTTTTTTATTTTGCTGTTTCATATTTTATTAGTATTTTTGCAAACAGGAAAGACTAATAACTAAAAACAACAGCTTATGACGTTAGTAATGATTATCCAACTTCTCATTGTGCTGGGAGCACTGTGGGTAGGTTCTCGGTATGGTAGCTTGGCATTGGGTGCTATCTCTGGCATCGGTCTCGCTCTCTTGGTTTTCGGATTTGGCTTGAAGCCTGGCACACCGCCTACCGACGTGATTTACATCATCATTGCTGCCGTTACCTGTGCCGGAATCATGCAAGCTTCAGGCGGCATGGACTGGCTGATTCAGATAGCAGAACGCCTGCTGAGAAAGCATCCGGACCGCATTACGTTCCTGGCACCGCTATGTACTTTCTTCCTGACAGTGCTGGTGGGTACTGGTCACGTTGTCTATACGCTGATGCCCATCATCTGCGACATTGCCTTGAAGAAGGGCATCCGTCCTGAGCGCCCCTGCGGTGTAGCATCCATCGCTTCGCAGGTAGGTATCACCTGTTCGCCTATTGCCGCTGCCGTGGTAGCCTTCGTCAGTATCTCCAATGCCAATGGTTTTGATATCACCATTCCCGGTGTACTGATGATTTCCATTCCTGCCTGTCTCTGTGGTCTGATGGCAGCTGCTGCAGCCAGCTATCACCGTGGACTGGACCTTGACAAAGATCCGAAGTTCCAGGCTCGTCTGAAAGATCCCGCACAGTATGATTATATCTACGGCGGCAACGCTACGACGCTGGACAAGGAGATTCCCCAGTCGGCCAAGCGCGCCGTCTACATCTTCCTGGCAGCACTGGGCGTCATCGTGTTCTTTGCTATTTTCCAGAACATGCTGCCCGCCTACGACTCGCTGCGTGGCATCAAGGGCGCTGACCCGCTGTTCATCAACGAACAGACGACACTGACGGCAGACCAGTTAGTGAAAGCCAAGCTGCATATCGAAGGCATGACGGAGTATATCAAGAAGCCGCTGGCCATGAACCTCGTCATCCAGATTGTCATGATATCGGCAGCAGCCCTCATGATTATCTTCTGCAAGGCATCGCCAAAGAAGGCCGTGGCTGGCCCAGTATGGCAGTCAGGTATGGTGGCCGTTGTAGCTATCTACGGTATCGCATGGCTGGCAGACACCTATTTCTCAAACTATATGGCTGAGATGCAGGTGATGCTGACCGACATCGTCAAGCAGTATCCGTGGTCCATAGCACTGGTATTCTTCCTGGTTTCCGTGCTCATCAATTCACAGGGTGCCGTCGTGGTGGCCATGTTGCCGCTGGCTTATTCGCTGGGCATTGCCGGACCGGTGCTGCTGGGCGTGCTGCCAAGTGTCTATGGCTACTTCTTCATCCCCAACTATCCCTCAGATATTGCTACGGTTAACTTCGACCGTTCAGGCACCACCATCATCGGCAAGTATCTGCTAAACCACTCGTTCATGATGCCGGGTCTGATATGCGTCTTTACCTCAACGATCGTCGCCTATCTGCTCTCGATGATTTTCTATTAATACATGAAGGACTGCATCGAGATAAAAGGGGCCAGGGTTAATAACCTGAAGAATATCAATGTTAAGATACCGCGCAACAAGCTGGTGGTCATAGCAGGCGTCAGCGGCAGCGGTAAGTCGTCGCTGGCTTTCGACACCTTGTATGCCGAAGGCCAGCGTCGCTATGTGGAAAGCCTGTCGAGCTATGCACGCCAGTTTCTGGGGCGCATGAACAAACCGGAGTGCGACTTCATCAAGGGCATTCCGCCAGCTATTGCCATCGAGCAAAAGGTAACATCCAGAAATCCGCGTTCCACGGTAGGGACGACGACGGAGATTTACGAATACCTGCGACTGCTCTATGCCCGCATCGGTCGCACCTACTCCCCTATTAGCGGTCAGGAAGTCAAGAAGCACTCGACGGAAGACATCATTACCTGTACGCATCAGTATACCAAAGGTACCAAGTTTGTGGTCATGGCGCCCATCAAGCCCGTCAAGGACCGCACCTTGGAGCAGCAGCTGAAGATGTACCTGCAGAACGGCTATGCCCGCATGGCTGTAGACAGCAACATGATGCCGATCAGCGACTGGCTACAACAGTCAGAGGGTACAGAGCCGTTGCCATACGCCACTTACTATCTCGTCATTGACAGACTGTCTGTGGACGATGCAAAGGACGCGGTGTCGCGCTTAGTGGACTCTGCCGAAACGGCTTTTTACGAGGGACAGGGCGAATGCCGCCTGATGTTCATGCCTTCTAATATCTGCTACGACTTTTCCATGCGTTTCGAGGCTGACGGCATGACGTTTGAAGAACCGTCAGACCAGCTCTTCTCGTTCAACTCGCCCGTTGGTGCTTGCCCGGAATGCCAGGGCTTTGGAAAGATTATCGGCATCGACGAACACCTCGTCATCCCCAACACGACGCTTTCTGTGTACGACGGTTGCGTGGTATGCTGGCATGGCGAGAAGATGAAGAATTGGAAGGAAGAGTTTTGTCGTAGGGCATCGCAGGATGACTTCCCCATCTTCGAGCCTTACTACAACCTGACGCAGAAGCAGAAAGACCAGCTGTGGCATGGGCTGCCTTCAGAAAGGCACAAGGACATACACGAACAAGTCAGCATTGATGCCTTCTTCCAGATGCTCAAGGAAAACCAGTACAAGATACAATACCGCGTCATGATGAGCCGCTACCGTGGCAAGACAACATGCCCGAAATGCCACGGAACAAGGCTGAAGCCGGAAGCTGACTACGTGAAGATTGGAGGGCGTAGCATCTCTGACCTCGTACAGATGCCCGTGGTGAGACTGAAGCAATGGTTCGACAACATGGAATGGACCGAGCAGGAACAGCAAATCGGCAAGCGACTGCTGACGGAGATCAGTTCACGGCTGCAGTTCCTGCTGGACGTGGGACTGGGATACCTGACGCTCAACCGCATGTCGAACACGCTGAGTGGCGGTGAGAGTCAGCGCATCAACCTAACCACATCATTAGGGTCGTCACTGGTAGGGTCGCTCTACATTCTGGACGAGCCCAGCATCGGCTTGCACCAGCGCGACACCAACCGACTCATCAAAGTGTTGAAAGAACTGCAGGCTTTGGGAAATACCGTCGTCATCGTAGAGCATGACGAGGAAATCATGAGGGCTGCAGACTACCTGATTGACGTAGGACCAGACGCTGGAAGACTGGGGGGAGAGATTGTCTTCCAAGGGCATGCCTCGGACATCACCAAGGCAGCGCTGGAGAAATTCCCTCACAGCTATACCATACGCTACCTGACCCATACTGACCAGATTCCTGTTCCAAGCAGCCGACGGCCATGGAACCTCAAAATCACGATCAAGGGCGCACGCATGAACAATCTGCAAGGCATTGACGTGGACGTCCCGCTCAACATCATGACCGTGGTGACAGGCGTTTCCGGCAGTGGCAAGTCGTCACTCATCAGAGGCATACTCTACCCTGCCCTCAAACGGCATCTCGGCGAGGTGTATGAGGCTCCAGGCGAATACATGGGACTGGACGGTGACTATCTGTCCATCAAGCACGTGGAATTTGTAGACCAGAATCCTATCGGAAAATCGACACGCTCCAATCCTGCCACATACGTAAAAGCCTACGATGCCATCCGCGACCTCTTTGCAGAACAGCCCCTTTCAAAGCAAATGGGCTTTACGGCACAGTATTTCTCGTTCAACGCTGACGGTGGCCGGTGCGACGAATGTAAGGGTGCCGGCGTCATCACCGTTGAGATGCAGTTCATGGCAGACATCGTTCTGGAATGTGAAGTCTGCCATGGTCACCGCTTCAAACACGACATCCTGGACGTCCGCTTTCATGGAAAGAATATTGACGATGTGCTGAACATGACCATATCAGAAGCCATACAGTTCTTTGGGGAACATGGAGAGAAGACGATTGTCAACAGGCTGAAACCGCTCGAAGAGGTCGGACTTGGCTATATCAAGCTCGGCCAGAGTTCGTCGACGTTATCCGGTGGTGAGAACCAACGTGTCAAGCTGGCATACTTCATCGGACAGGAAAAGCAGGAACCGACATTGTTCATTTTTGACGAGCCTACCACCGGACTCCATTTCCATGACATCGAACGGTTGCTCAAAGCTTTCAACGCACTCATTGAACGTGGTCACACGATACTCATCATCGAGCACAACATGGAAATCATCAAGTCAGCCGACTATGTCATCGACATGGGACCTGACGGTGGAGACAAGGGCGGCCAACTTGTGGCCTGCGGAACACCAGAGGAAATAGCAGCATGCAAAAACAGCATCACTGGCAAATTCTTGTCTGCATGCCTCTGACTTCAAAGCACTAAGTTCTCACTTTCAAGCACAAAAAAGGGAATCGACCTTCGCAGGCAAATTCCCAAAAAGAGGAAAATGATAAATATAGATTTAATTTACTTGTTGTGTGCGAATGCAAAGTTACAAATAAAAATGAACTCTCCAAAAATTTTAAACTCTTTTAATACTCTTTTAGCGCCTCATAGATGCGCTGAACCGGCAATCCCATCACATTGTAGTAGCTTCCACTCAGACCTGTCACCCCTACATAGCCTATCCATTCCTGAATGCCATAGGCACCAGCCTTATCCATCGGATGGTAATGCTGCACGTAATAAGCTATCTCGGATTCGTCGAGCGTCTTGAAGGTAACATCGGTCTTAACAGAGAAACTGACCTGCTTGTCCAGCGTAGTCAGCGTCACACCGGTGACGACCTGATGCGTATGGCCGCTGAGCTCGCGAAGCATGCGACAGGCATCGTCAGCATTCTTCGGTTTCCCCATCACGCAGTCCCCTAAAATCACCACGGTGTCGGCAGTGATAATCAGTTCATCGGCAGCCATGGTAGCACGGTATGCCGACGCTTTCTTCTTGGAGATATATTCAGCAATCTCAGGCGTAGGCAGCGACGAAGGATAGCTCTCATCGATGCCGCTCAGTACACGCACCTCGAAATCCACACCCAGTCCAGCCAACAGTTCCTTCCTGCGTGGCGAGTTACTTGCCAGCACAATATGATAATCAGTTGTCACCATCCGAAAGCCCTCTCGTCAGTCATCCATTTGCATTGTGCCTTCAGCGTCTGTTCTAATACGTCACGTCCACAGCCATAGCCGCCAGGATAGTCGCTGACATAAATGCATGCCTCCTTCACTTCGGAACAGGCGTCTTTAGGACAAACGGGACAACCCACGCGTTTCAGCAACTCCAGATCAGGAATGTCGTCACCGACAAACATCACCTCTTCGTCCTCCAGACCATATTTGGCAGCAAACTCCTCGTAGGCCTTGATTTTCACCGAGGCACCGAGATAGATGTCTTGCATGCCCAATCCCTCATACCTCCGACGTACAGCCTCTATGGTACAGCCAGAGATGATAGCAACGTGAATGCCCATCTTGATGGCAAGCTGGATGGCATAGCCGTCCTTGATATTAACCGTACGACAGGGGACGCCGTCAGTTCCTAATGGTATCGTCTCTGCTGAGAGTACGCCATCTAAGTCGAAGATGATGGCGCGTATTTTTGTTAAGTCATATCTTATCATATCACTTGAATTTGGGGTTATCGTTAGTTAAGTTGTGGATGCTCCGCGAAAGCATTTCATAGAGTTCCTGTAGCTCCGGATGAGCAGCCAACAGACCGGCTTGCATCTTGATGACGTTCTCATCATAACGAACGGCAGGGCCAGTCTGGGCGCGGAGCGGATGAAGTGTATGCACCTTGCGGGCCGTTTCATCTATCAGGGGTAGCATCACGTCGAACGGAATGCCTTGTGCTTCCAGCACTTCTGCAGACAGCGCATAGCAATGATTGGCAAAATTGCAGGCAAAGACCGCAGCCAAGTGCAGATACTTGCGCTTGTTGCTGTCCAACTCGAAAACGCGGTTGCTGATGCTGTCGGCCAGTGCATGCAGAACGCCAAGCTCCGTCTCGTCACTGGCTTCAAGGAATAAGGGAATCTCCGAAAAACTGACGCGGCGTGCCTTCGAGAATGTCTGCATGGGATAAAACACGCCATAGCGTACGGCACTGCCTTCAAACAGCGACATCGGCATCGAACCGGCCGTATGCACGAACAGCTGCCCCTCCCTGCCTTTTGTCACCTGCGGTATCAATGACTCTAAAACGGCATCCTTGACGGCAACGATAAAAATGTCGGCATCTTTTGGCAATGTGTCAACATCGACCGTAGCCTCACCGCCAGTCAAAGCAGCCAGCTGTTGCGCCGACGCCATGGTACGACTAAACACGCTCACGATTTCGTGACCGGCATCGCGAAGTGCCAACCCCAAGTTGGTGGCCAGATTCCCGGCTCCTATCAGTACGACCTGCATCTAGTATTTTCCTATGTGTACATTCTCCCATTTCAGTTTATCCTCGTTCTGAGGCTTGCGCTCGTCAGCCTTGTGGCCGACAGCCAGGATGCAAAGACACGACAGGTTCTCAGGAATGTCCAGCACTCCCTGAATGACGGTGTCGGCACTCGTACCGTCCGACAGACCGCGGCCACGCATCTGAATCCAGCACGACCCCAAACCCAAGTCCTCTGCCTGATACTGCATGGAGATGGCGGCAATGGAACCATCCTCCACCCAACAGTCGTTCTGTAATGGGTCGCCAAGCACCACAATGGCCAGCGGAGCACCCTTCAGGAACTGTCCGCCCAAATCCTTGGCATCCGACAGTTTCTCAAGATCCATCTTGTCGTCAACCACTACAAACTGCCATGCGCGCTGCCCTTTCGACGTTGGTGACATCAGACCTGCACGTATGATTAACTTCACGTCTTCGCCGTCAATCTCCTCGTCCGTAAACTTACGGTGCGAACGGCGCATCTGAACCAAATCCTTAAATTCCATCTTGTGTAAATATTATGTCCTTTGCTGCAAAGGTAGTAAATTATTCTTAATTCATAATTCATTATTCATAATTATTTTGCCGAGCGGTAGCAAATTTTTCACTTTTCATTATTCACTTTTACCTTTAATTTCGTATCTTTGCGCTGTGAAAGTTACGGTCTATAAGCATGCCTCTGAATTGCCGCCCATCCCGGCCGGCAGCTATTTTCACAGTCCGGAACTGATGCAGCTCTGCGAACATACGCCGCGGCACAAACCTTATATGGCCGTGGTGACGTTGGACGACGGTACCGTAGCGGCTCACCTGCTGGCCATCGTCCGCTACCGGCGGNNTCGGAAAAGATGTTCGGCTACAAGCAGCTGCGCCAGTTAGGGTATTTCCCTGTGCGCTGGATGAACGTCCACAACTCGCTGCATTCGCGTACACCCGAGGAGCGCATCACCGAGCGCCTACTCCGCCGCATTCAAAATGCTATCGGGCGAGGGGCTGTAACCAAAACCGTGGAAACCGACGATGAGTTCCGTGCCTTTTCCCGCTTGCTGCGGCACCACAACTGGCTGAAGCCGCGCCGTTTTATTCCTGACGACACTTTCTTCAAGGGAATGGTGGAGGACGGCCATTGCCGACTCTTCATTACCACCGTTCACTCACGTGTTGTCGGCTGCTGCGCCTGTGTCTATTCCGAGCATGATGCATACCTGTGGTATTCAGCATCGCGACGCAAGAGCTATGCGCCCTATCATCCCAATGCTGTCACTTTCTGGCATGCTATCAAGGATGCCCACGCTCGCGGCTACGACCACATCCGCTTTGTCGATGTAGGTCTGCCTTTCCGCAGGAATCCCTACCGCGACTTCATTCTGCGCTTCGGCGGCAAGGAGACCAGCACCTATCGCTGGTTCCGCATCTCCATCCGCTGGATCAACCGTTTGGCTTCGTGGCT
>LXOW01390233.1_pt1 | contig 11080 bp, 4 predicted proteins | sample 1368591 | NCBI WGS metagenome assembly LXOW01 (sample SAMN04884650, study PRJNA319009) | bovine gut metagenome | isolation source: Cow rumen | host: Bos taurus | place: Italy: Legnaro (PD) | collected 2014-07-09
ATGGAGAAGCCCGTAAAACAAAAATATTTTGTGAAGCACTGGGTGGCTGCGTTGGCCGTCGGGGTGCTGATTTGTCTTATCGGTATTGTGGGACTCAATTCGGTCTCCATTGAGCAATACCCTAACATCGCGCCTCCCCAAGTCGTTATCTCGACCTATTACACGGGCGCCGATGTGGCCTCTATCATGAAATCGGTCATCATGCCCATCGAGGAGCAGGTGAATGGCGTAGAGAATATGATGTATGTCTCATCGACGGCCTTCTCCAATGGCAGTGCGGAAATCAACGTGTATTTCAAGCAAGGCACCGATGCCGACCAAGCCACCGTGAACGTGCAAAACCGCGTGAGTCAGGCCCAGGGCTTGCTGCCTGCCGCCGTGATCCAGAATGGCATTACCGTCCAAAAAAGCGTGAACTCCATCCTGCAAATCCAGTCGTTGGAGAGCACCGACGACAGGTTTGACCAGAAGTTTATTGGAAACTACTTGGACATCAATGTCATGCCGCGTATCAGCCGTATCACGGGTGTGGGTAGCACTACCCTTCTTGGCGACACCTACGGTGTGCGTATCTGGATTAAGCCGGATGTGATGGCCTCCTACGGCATCACCCGAGAAGAGATCGCGAATGCCATCATGGAGCAACACCTTGTGTCGCCCGTGGGAAGCATTGAGAGCACAGTCAACAAGATCGACATTGAGTTCAAGGGACAACTCAGCGAAATGAGCGAATTTGAACAAATCATTGTTCGCGCCACCTCCGATGGCAAGTTAGTACGCTTGAGTGATGTGGCCGATGTGGAGTTGGGAACCAAGTCGTACTCTTACCGTTCGAGAGTGGACGGACACCCCGGCGTGATGTTCATCGTCAAGCAGGCACCAGGTGCCAACGCTACGGAAGTCAACGCCGAAATCAACAAGGTCATCAAGGATATCTCCAAGTCGTTGCCCGCCGGTTTGGAATTCAGACAGATGGAGACCTCCGACGATTTCCTTTACGCTTCCATCCACAATGTTGTTGAGACCCTCATCGTTGCCATCCTTCTTGTAATCCTCATCGTTTATCTGTTCTTGCAGGATTTCAAGGCAACGCTGATTCCTTCGGTTTCCATCATTGTGTCGTTGGTGGGCACCTTCGCCATTGTGTGGGCTTTGGGCTATTCGCTCAACCTAATCACGCTGTTCGCTTTGGTGTTGGCCATCGGAACTGTCGTCGACGATGCCATTGTGGTCGTTGAGGCCGTGATGACGAAGATGGAGACAGGCAAATACAGTGCAGCTTCTGCCACCACCGAGGCACTCCATGAGGTGACGGCAGCTGCCATTTCAACCACCTTGGTGTTTGTCGCCGTGTTCATCCCTGTGACCTTCATGGGTGGCACCCAAGGCACCTTCTTCAAGCAGTTCGGTTTCATCATGTCAGGTTCGGTGTGTCTCTCCACCCTTTCAGCATTGACCATCTGCCCCGCCCTTTGCGCGCTGATGTTCAAACCCAAAAAGGAAGGTGAAAAAGAGCGGAAGGGACTCAACTATTACGTCAAGCAAGCTTACGATGTGGCTTTCAACGCCCTGTTGGGCAAGTATATGAAAGGTGTGGGCAAATTCATCAAGCGTCCTGCTGTTTCTTGGATTCTAGTGGCAATTTTCAGTGTTGGCATGGTATGGCTGATGAAGACCGCCCAGTCGGAACTTGTCCCTCAGGAAGACCAAGGCTTCTTCTTTGTCGATGTGCAAACCGCACCAGGCACCTATCTGAACGAAACGGAGGCAGCTGTCCAAAAACTCGAGAACTACATCAATACCATAGACGATGTCGATTTGATGAGTGGTGTGTCAGGCTTCTCCATCATGAACGGTGGTGCCGGCACCAACTACGGTACCTTGATGGTACGTCTGAAGAATTGGAGCGAGCGTGAATTCTACAGCATTGCCAATGTGCAGAACCAAATTTCCCTATGGGCAATAGAGAACATGCCAGAGGCCGATGTCACCGCGTTCCAGATGCCCCAGATCCCGGGCTATGGCTCAGGATCGGCAATCGAGTTGAACCTGCAGAACAGTTCGAGTGACGATGACGAGACTTTCATCAATTATGCGAACGAGTTCACGCAGAAACTGAATGAGCGTCCAGAAGTCATGATGGCTATAGCATCCTATTCGGCCAACTTTCCGAAATTCACACTCACCGTTGACGTGGCGGCCTGCATGAGCAAGGGCGTCTCGCCCAAGACCGTCGTCGAGACCATCGGCACCAACCTCGCCGGAACTTATATCGGCAACTACACGAAGTATGGAAAGGTTTACCAAGTCCTTATGGAAGCTGGTGCTGAGTATCGTATGGAGCCGAGCACGCTCAACAACATCTATGTTCAGGCGGGCGACGGGATGATTCCCGTGTCGGAGCTGGTCACCCTCACCCCAATCTTAGGCACCTCGCAGGAACGCCGTTTCAACCTGTTTACCTGCTACGGCCTCAACCTGATTGCAAATCCGGGTTATACCTCTTCGCATGTGCGTACCGCCGTTGATGAGGTGATGGCGGAAGTATTCCCCGAAGGCTACAGTTACGAGTATGGTGGCATGGCGCGTGAGGAAGCAGCCAACGCCGGTTCAAACGCCACCGTCATCATCTATGCCATCGCCGTTTTGTTGATCTACCTTATCCTTGCCGTGTTGTATAATTCGGTGTTCATCCCCTTCGCAGTGTTGCTGTCCATCCCGTTCGGCATCTTCGGTGCCTACCTGTCGGTCCGCCCATTGGAGGTGCTCATGGGTGTGGGCGTCAATGTTTATGTGCAAGTAGGTGTCATCATGTTGATGGGTTTGGCAGCCAAGACAGCCATTCTTATCACGGAGTTTGCCGTGCAGAAACGCAAAGAGGGCATGTCGGTTTACGATGCTGCCATTGGTGCCTGCCAAGACCGTCTGCGTCCTATCTTGATGACCGTTTTGACCATGATTATCGGTATGATTCCGTTGATTGTCGGAACTGGTGCAGGCGCTGTGGGTAACAAGTCGTTGTCCATCGCTGTGGTGGGTGGTATGACGGTGGCTATCATCGCCATCCTGTTCATCACGCCGGCATTGTACATCGTGTTCCAGAACATTCATGATCGTTTGACTCCCGATAAAGATGATGAAGTAGTAGTTGAATAAAAGAATGAGCATTATGAAAANNGCCTGCTGCTGTTGCCAGGCTGCAACCTCTATAAGAAATATGAGTCGAATGTCGCCGTCCAGGACAACCTTATGGGTGAGGTGATCAATGCCCAAGACACCGTATCCATAGGCGATATGAATTGGCGCGACGTCTTCAAGGATCCATTGCTTCAGCAACTCATCGAAACGGCTTTGGTCAACAACACCGACATGCGCACCGCCCAACTCAGCATTGAGCAGGCACAAAACGAAGTGATGTCAGCCAAATGGGGCTACGCTCCCACGTTGTCGTTCGCTCCCGATGTCACCTACAATTATCAGGGGGGAGCCAGTAGCTACAGCGTTCAGGTACCCGTAAGGGCAAGTTGGCAGTTGGGCATTTTCGGCCAAACCCGAAGCAATATTCGTTCAGCCAAAGCCAAGCTTGCCTATGATGAGGATTACCGTCAGTCAGTGCAGGTCGATTTGGCCGCCAATGTCGCCAACCTGTATTACAATTTGGTGATGCTCGACCGCCAGCTGGAGATTTCCGAGGCGACCGAGAAGCTGTATGAAGAGTCGTACAACACCACGCAGGCCTTGTTCCAGTCGGGCATCTACAACAGCCCCGCCGTGTATGAGATGCAAGCTTCGTTGGAGGCTTTGCGCGCTGATATTGTTGATTTGCGCTACAATATNNTCCGTTTGCTTGATGCCCGTCCGGATGTCCGCATGGCGGAGCGCAACATGGAAATCGCTTACTATGGCACCCAGCAGGCACGTCAGTCATTCTATCCCACCCTCAGCATCGACGGTTTGTTCGGCTTGGCCGGCTCTTTCAATGCCATGGGCCTCATCGCACAGGCTGTAGGCTCGCTGGCGCAACCCGTTTTCCAAGGTGGACAGCTCACGGCACAGCTTCGCAATGCCAAAGCCAATCAGGAAAAGGCACGCTTGCAGTTTGTCCAAACCCTTTATAACGCTGGTAGCGAGGTGTATCAATACAAGAAAGCCATCGAGGCCGCAGAGGGAAAAGCCGAACACATCGACATTCGCGTCAATGCCCTACATGAGGCCTTTGCAGCCACTTCCGAGTTGATGAACAACGGCTCGACCACCTATTTGGAGGTCCTCACAGCGCAAGAGTCGCTGCTTTCGGCACAACTCACCCAAGTGCAGAACCAATACGAGATGATCCAAGCACTCATCAATCTATACACTGCATTGGGCGGATTTGGGAAGTAACCGAATTCCATAACGGAAAGAAGCCGCTGGAAAATTCCAGCGGCTTTTTTTGTCTAAAACCTTGTCTTTGAAGCATTTTTTTAGTATTATTGCATCGTGTAACCAAACAATGCAATCACTATGAACAATCCAGAACTAGCTCATCTCATCAACTTGATTTCGCTTGCCTGCATTGACGGCAACGTCAGNNCGACACAAAACAACACAGCCATCATCGAAGTACCCGACACCGACGAAGAAAAGACCTTCTACCTGAAAAACCTCACCCTCATGATGATGTCCGACGGACAAATTGACGAGGAAGAGAAAAAATACATCAAGTTCATCGCCGACAAGTTCGGTTACGATGGCGACAAAGCGCTTGATATCCTCATTGAAAGTGTCACCAACGACATCCGCGAGAGTCTCAGCAAAAACCAAGGCAAGGACTCTTTCAGCACTCAGGAAAATAACGGTCCCGCAGGTACCCGCGAGACTGGAAAGAACGATGGCGGTATCGACAAAGAACAACTTCAGGATGAAATCAGGGAAGCTGTTATGCTCGGCAAGAAAGCCCTCATGAAACATGATATTCCCACGGCTTTCGACAACCTCATCTATGCCGCCCACATGGACAGAAACGCCTGTCAACTCTTCCTGATGATCGTGAACCAACGTTCACGCCTCTTCAAAATCACTGAGGAGCAGGTGGCCCTATTGAAGGATTTCGCCGAGAAAGGCTATGCCTTGTCTCAATATGCCTACGGCCGCTGGCTGGAAGCCCATCGCCCTGAACCAGACTCCCTCAACATCGCCAACGAATACCTCAAAAAAGCCGATAAAGGCGGTGTACACGATGCCCTTTTTGCACAGTCGGTACTCTACAAGGCAGGTCACTATGGGCTGGTGGATCGCGAAGAAGCCACTCGAATGGTCGACGAGGCCGTGGACAAGGGCAGTTTCCTTGCCTATCAGTATGTCTTACGCCAAACCATCTATGGCTGGAACAACGTGACTGCCAATCCCAAACGGGTTGCCGACGGCATAAAGGATTGGTTCAAAGACGGCGAAAGCGACGACATCCTAACGGTCAATCCCGCCTATTACAGCATCCTCGCCGAGGCGTACGCCGAACTCAAAGACAAGAAAAACGCCGACAAATACTACCGCAAGGCCATTGGCATGGGTTACTATGAGGCTTGGACCGATCTATGCAACCTTCACTTTGAAGACAATGAGTATGACGAACTGCTTGAACAGGGCTGCAAGGCCGGTACGGCCAACTGTCTTTTGTTAAAGGCCAGCGGCCTCATGGACCGCTATGAAGACATGAACAGCCGTGACCAAAAACAGGCCACCGCGGACATCATGCACTACACCATCAGCGCTTGCGAAGAAGGCAGCGACCTAGCTCCTTACTTCATGGGCAATGCCTATTACCATGGGTATTACGGTTTTGAAAAAGACTTTGAAAAAGCATGGTTCTGGTTCTGCGAAGGCACCAAACGCGATGATGGCGAATCCTACGAAATGTTGGGTATTATGGTTTCAGGAGACGAGAACCCTTATGAGATCGACAACAAGGAAGAATTTGTGAATCACTGCGTCATGATGGCGCTACGCAACAACGATGACAATGTGCTCGACTTGGTGGTGGAAAGCTACCGTAACGGCGAACTCACCGACTATGCCGCTGAGATTGAGCGGTATTATATCCCGGAATACGAAAAGAATCACGAAATCGACGATGAAGAAGAAGACGAGGACGATGAGGACGAAGAAGAAGGTTACGAACCGGATCTGATGCTGATCGCCATCGTGAAGACTGACGGCAAAGCCGACATCATCGAGTTTGACGTGGAGAGCGGCTGGGATGAGCTGCCTGACTTCGTCGGTGCAAGGCGCCTCGATGCCATCCGTGTACAACCGCTCTACGACATCAGCAGCCAGATGGGCTACGACGACCACATCACCGGTTGGGTTGACAACATGGGCCTGATGAAAGACCTGCCAATGAACCCCGTCGGATGCAAGATTTACCCCGGCCCCATCGCAGGCGACATGATCCTGACGCTCGAGGACAAGAAATACAATCCCAAGAGCTTTAACGACCTTGACGAGTTGAAACAAGTGATTGCCGCCCTGGGTGCCAAACTGGATAACATCTGCCTCGACGACGAGCCTGACGATGACGGCCGTTACGACGCTTGGTCATAACCTTAAAAAAGCCACACCATGAAAGCATCAGACTATAGATCAAGACTCCAAAAGGAAACCAAGCAGAACGACCATCTGCCGGAGATTCCCATGTATAACCAACTGACCAAACAGCTTTGGGACGCCTTGCAAGGCGACATCGTTTGGCAAGTGATGCAAAAACTCGGTATCGACAAGATGGACGACAGGGCCGAGCGCGTGCGGATGGAAGGCCGCAGCCTGAAAGTCACCCAAAAGGTGATGCCCCGCCTGTACGAGCTGTTCAACAACGTGAAGCAACGCGTCAACTTGGAGCATCCCGTAGACTTCTTCGTCATCAGCGACGCCACCCTCAATGCTTGCGCCCATGTGCTGAAACCCATGGATCCGGAAATGCCTTATATTGTGGAGGTGAACTCCGCCATGATCGAGACCATGACTGAGACTGAGCTCTGTTCGGTGGTCGGCCATGAACTTGGCCACCTTCTTGACGACAACTACATCCTAAACCAAGTCATCTATTTCATCTTCGGTGCCGATGAGTACGGCCGCCCCAACCTGCCCATCCCGTTGCGCTTCAAGTACTACTACTGGAAACAGCTGAGCGAGCTCTTCGCCGACCGTTATGGCTACTTGGCCACGGATGACATCAACGCCTGCATCTCATCCGAACTGAAACTCAAGTCGGGACTGAAGCTCGACAAGATCGAGGCCAACATTCCTGCCTTTATTGAAGAAAACCGTGAAGCGTTGCAGCATTACATCTCAGGCTGCGGTCTCAGTCTCAATGACGGCTACACCCATCCCGTGAGCCCCATCCGCATTGAGGCCCTCAACCTCTTCGCGAATGCCAAAACCGAGAAGGAGCTCAGCGAGGGCATGAAAGTGCTCACCAACGCCATCGCGCGACTCAACACCAACCCGATCGAGGACGAGATGATGATCTTCATGGCTACCGGAGGTTTGATCATGGCCAACGCCGACGGACAGATCACCCAGCAGGAGCATGAACTCATCATCAACCAGATGTCGAGCTATTACATGTTCCCCATGGACATCCTGCAAGGCATCACTTCCGAGAATTGCTCCGACCTCTTCAACCAAAGCGTCCACAACATCCTGGAGGCCGACCCGAACAACGCCGGCACTTTGTTCCTCTACCTGATCAACGTGCTGGTCAGCGACCACAAGCTCGACCAAAAAGAGCTCGATTTGCTGTTCAAGATCGGTGAAGAGGCCTTGCATCTCGACGGACGGCAAATGGTCGAACTCCTGGCCACTGGCTTACGCCGAAGCTTCATTCCCTCCATCCTTTCCATTAGCTAACCGTTAGAAAACCCTCCCCCATGACACAGAGCAATCCTGTCCAAGAGTCGCAGCATGCCAAAGGCAAGGAAGCCACCAGGAAACAGGTCAGGCCCAGCCTCAAGAGCACAAGCTCAAGAAAATGCAAGCATTGCGGCGCCGAGATCGAGCTGAACGTGGAATTCTGTCCGTTCTGCGGAAAGAAACTGGTGGATTACTGCACCTTCTGCGGTGCGCCCATGGATGCCTCGGATACCGTCTGCGAGGAATGTGGCATGCCGGCGGAAGGCACGGTATGCCCCAAATGCGGCACCTTCAACGTGCGCTCCTTCTGCCGCAAATGCAACGAACCGCTGACCCGTGCCGCTGCCCGTGCCATCGAGAAGGCAAAGGAAGACCCCAAGGTGCAGCAGGCCGCCAAGCTGATGGACCGCGCCGCCGAGTTGGAGGAGCAGCTGGAAAACGCCGCCGAGGGTACACAGCAGGCCGAAGCCCGGCAAGAGTACCAGCATGTGGTGAAGGACATCAACAAATTGTTTGAGGAGATGCTGCCTCCGGCAGGATCCACGCCACAAGAGCAATACAACTATTATTCCGCCCGAAAGGTGGCCATCGAGACCGTCAGAAAGGTAACGAAAACCACGCGTACGGGATGGGTGTGCAACTATTGCGGATGCTTCCACAGCAAGCCCAGCGACTGTGCTGAGCCTTGGCATGGCGGCACCTGGATTTACGAGACTGAGGAAGAGGTGATTGTCACCAAAGAATACCAATACGAGGAATAAGCCATGGATGACTTGTCAGATCTGCTCAAAGACGCCAAGAAGCCCCAAGGGACCGCCACAGCACCGCAAGGAACGGCCACAGCACCACAGGGGACGGCAACCGCTCCACAAGGGACAGCCACTGCTCCACAGGGAACAGCGACACCGCCCCAAGGCACCGCTACACCCCCGTCCAACGGCAATGTGGCCCATAGCGGATCGCAAGCCGACATCCTCTTGCGTGAAGGCAAGCTGCTCAAGGTTTACAAGCCTGGCTCCGGCTTCAACGCCAATGTGCTGAAGCTGGTGAAAAGGATGCGAGGCATGGGCCAAGTGGTAGACCTCTACGACTACGGCACCATGGACTACGAAGGCGAGCAACGTCAGTTCGAACTGATGGAGTATTGTCCCGGAGGTGCCGTGAGCAGCATCGACTTGAAAGGGAATAAAGACGCCATTCTAGCCATCGTTCGCAAGGTGGCCGAGGCCTTGGAAGCCTGCCATCGCATGGGATTCATCCACAAGGACGTGAAACCCGCCAACATCTTGGTTCGCGACAAGTCCACTTGGGGCTGCGTGCTTTGTGACTTCGGCATCGCCGACATACTCGACCACGGTAAAGTAACCACGCAACAGAGCCGGACCCCCATCTATGCGGCGCCCGAGGTCTATGAGCGTACGGTGACCATCGAAAACAGCACCTACTGCGAGCTTACCCCGGCAGCCGATTTCTACTCCTTGGGCATGACCATCCTTTGCCTTTGGTATGGCGAGTCGGCCTTCCGAAACAAAGAGGCTACCCTGGCCATGCAAAAGGTTCACAACGGTATCGTCGTCCCCTCCGACATGCCCGACCCGCTCTACACCATCACCCGGGGGTTGCTGGTCAAGGATCCCGCACACCGCTGGGGGCTGAAGGAAATCAACGATTTCCTCGACGGCAAGACGGTGGAGGTTTATAGCGAGGCGAGTCACGGCGGCTTGAACATCATCTTCAACAGCAGGAAACAGCAAATCGCCCACAGCCCTGAGGAATTGGCCGCTTTCATGGTCGAAGACAAGGACCTGGCCATCAAATACCTCTATAGCGGCAAGATCTCAAAATGGCTGGAACACATTCCGGAACTCCAGATCGAGATCGAAAACATCATCGAAAAGGACTTCCCCAACAACCAGAAAATGGGACTGTTGGCCGCCATCCACACCCTCAATCCCTTTTACGACCTTCAGCTCTGCTGCGATCTTCACAACCCCGACTACGCCATGACCGGCGCCACCATCGGAAAGGTGCTGAACCAAGCCTACGACCATTATTTCACCCAAAACAACGCCGACTTCCTGGACACCTGCCTCGCCGAAAGCTTCTTCGACAGCGACAATGACGACTATCTCCCATGGTTCCTCATCCATAAAGGCGACCGTTTCACGCAACAGCGCAACTGGTTCAATTACTGCGTCTACGGCGACAACCAAAACAGCAAAAAAGCCGGGCCGAAAGACAGCGAGTACCTGCATCAAGTGGCCATGATGAAGACCCTCTCCGGTTTTGGAGCGCAGCCTGAGTACCACTTGTCGAGAACCGGCAAAGTCCTCAGGAGCATCGATGACCTCTACAAAGCGCCCAAGAAAGAGCTGCTTTACGACCTTCAAAACGACAAAGGCATCCGAGGATGGCTGGCTGTGCTGTGCCACGAGAACCCGCACGCCGACTTGAAGAAGAAATACACCTACGAACGACTCCTGGAACAATACGTTCAGCTGCTCGGGTACATTGACCCAGACGACCATAACTACTCGCGTTTCCGACAGGCCCAAGACAACGTCCTAGGCATCGTCTCTGAAGCCAAGAACAAGATCAGGGAGACTTGGTCGGCAAGCCTGATCCAGCGTCTTCTGGGGATTTTCCTAGGCTTCATCCCCTTAGCCCTCCTCCTTACCGATATCATCCTCAATATCATTGACAACCCGACCATCGAAATCGGAGGATGGACCAAATACATCTTCTACGGACTTGGAATCATCGCCGCCGTGATCTCCTATTTCACCCTCGACAGCGACGGATGCCTGATCCCGATCATCATTGGAGCCATTGTCTCTTTCTTGATCACACTGGCCATTTCCTTGATAGGCTATGTAATCTTGTATTTATATGGATTGATCGTTCTCGCCACGCTTGTCTTTTTCAGCATCACCACCCTATTCGATACCAGCAAAAAACGGAAACGAATCAAGAGCATCACCAATCCTGGGTTCGAGGAGTTGACCCTGGAGCCCTTGTATTTCGCCTTCAACAACGAGAGGACCTTTGACTCCTCGCTCAACGGCGCCATCGGCATCAAAGGCTCTACCTCTTGGAAAGAAGACGTGAAAAAACGCTGGAAGATGGTATGGCTGTTCATCTTGAGCACCTTCGTGCTGATGATGTTCAGGTTCGCGCTGCCGAAGTCAGAACG
>LXOW01377971.1_pt1 | contig 11075 bp, 5 predicted proteins | sample 1368591 | NCBI WGS metagenome assembly LXOW01 (sample SAMN04884650, study PRJNA319009) | bovine gut metagenome | isolation source: Cow rumen | host: Bos taurus | place: Italy: Legnaro (PD) | collected 2014-07-09
CCGCAACTACACCTATTTGAATACTGGTCTGGCGATTATGTACAACGGCCGCCGCATCCTGAGCCGCCATGGTCTGGAAGATTTGCTGAAAGACCGCATGACCAATGACCCGCTGTACCCCATTGTACATTTGAAAGGCGATGACATCGAGGTGGCCTTCACCCATGCCAACCAGTATGGCGAGGAATACTACTCCTTCGTAAACGGCCAGCACACCACGCAGGGCGGTACCCACCAGAGTGCCTTCAAGGAACATATTGCCCGCACTATCAAGGAGTTCTTTGGCAAGTACGAGTATGCGGACATCCGTACAGGCATCGTGGCGGCTATTGCCATTAACGTCGAGGAACCAGTCTTTGAGAGCCAGACCAAGATTAAGCTCGGCTCCACGCAGATGGCTCCCGACGGCGACAGCATCAACAAATATGTGGGCGACTTCATCAAGCAGCAGGTAGATAACTACCTGCATATCCATAGCGACGTGGCCGAGGTCATTGAGAATAAAATCAAGGAGAGTGAGCGTGAGCGCAAGGCGATGGCTGGCGTTACCAAGCTGGCCCGTGAACGTGCCAAGAAAGCTAACCTGCACAACCGCAAGTTGCGCGACTGCCGCATCCACTTCTCGGATGTCAAGAACGAGCGTAAGGAGGAGTCGTGCATCTTCATCACGGAGGGTGACTCTGCCAGCGGCAGCATTACCAAAAGCCGTGACGTCAACACGCAGGCTGTCTTCTCGCTGCGCGGTAAACCCCTCAACAGTTTCGGACTTACCAAGAAGGTGGTCTACGAGAACGAAGAGTTCAACCTGCTGCAGGCTGCTCTCGACATCGAGGAAGGCTTGGACACCCTCAGATATAATAAGGTCATTGTGGCTACCGATGCCGATGTTGATGGCATGCACATCCGACTGCTCATCATCACCTTCTTCCTCCAGTTCTTCCCGGAACTGGTTAAGAAGGGTCACGTCTACGTCCTACAGACCCCGCTTTTCCGCGTCCGCAACAAACGGACCAAGATTAAAAACAAGAAGGTTTTGGCAGCTGAAGATGAGAAAGCGAAGGAACAAGCTGCAAAAAAAGCCGATTTCATCACGCGTTACTGCTATAGCGAGGAGGAGCGCATCAAGGCTATTCAGGAGCTTGGCCCAGAGCCCGAGATTACGCGCTTCAAGGGTCTTGGCGAGATTAGTCCTGAAGAATTTGCTGGTTTCATCGGACCTGACATGCGTCTTGAGCAGGTCACGCTGCACAAGAACGATCAAGTACAAAAACTCTTAGAATACTACATGGGCAAGAACACGATGGAGCGCCAGAACTTCATCATCGACAATCTGGTCATTGAAGAAGACAAGCCCGAAGATTACGATTATGCATAAGANNCTATCCCCGCCACTGCGCAGTTCCACATCAACATGGGCGAGGATGCCCCGTTGCGCAAACTTCAGATAGCAGAAATGGCTATCACGAATTTCTATGTCGACTCTGTCAACGAGCAGAAACTCGTCGAGGATGCCATCCGCGGCATGCTGGAGAAGCTCGACCCCCACTCGTCCTATTCCACACCCAAGGAAGTAAAAGAGATGAACGAACCCCTGCAGGGCTCGTTCGAGGGCATCGGCGTACAGTTTAACATGGTTGAGGACACGCTGCTTGTCATTCAGCCCGTCACCGACGGCCCTTCCGAGAAGGTGGGCATCATTGCCGGCGACCGCATCGTCAGCGTCAACGACACCGCCATTGCGGGAGTCAAGATGTCGAAAGAAGACATCATGAAACGTCTCCGTGGTCCGAAAGGAACAAAGGCCGTCTTGGGCATTGTGCGGCATGGAATTGCCGACAGACTGACATTTACCGTTGTCCGCGACCGCATTCCTGTCAAGACCATCGATGCCACCTATATGATACGTCCCACCATAGGCTTTATACGCATTGGCAGCTTTGGAGCCACAACTCATGAGGAGTTCTGCGAGAGTCTGAAGTCACTGCAACAGCAGGGAATGACGTCACTCGTCCTCGACTTGCAGAGTAATGGAGGTGGTTACCTGCAGGCTGCTGCCCAAGTGGCCAACGAGTTTCTGGAAGATGGCGACCTGATAGTCTATACCGACGGGCGTCGCGCTAAGCGTCAGGAGTACAAGGCCGACGGGCGAGGTATGTTCCGTCAGGGTAAGCTGGTCATACTGGTGGACAGTTATACCGCTTCTGCAGCGGAAATCGTCTCAGGCGCCGTGCAGGACAACGACCGCGGCACCATCGTCGGTCGGCGCACGTTCGGCAAAGGATTGGTGCAGCGCCCTCTTGACTTGCCCGACGGTTCGATGATACGCCTCACCATAGCCCATTACTATACTCCTTCAGGCCGCTGCATCCAGAAACCTTACGAGAAAGGCAAGCAGAAAGACTATGCCGAGGACATGCTGCACCGCCTGAAGAGCGGTGAACTCATGTCAGCCGACAGCGTTCACTTTGCTGATTCGTTGAAATGCTATACGCTAAAGGAGCACCGCGTGGTCTATGGCGGCGGAGGCATCATGCCCGACGAGTTCGTTCCTCTCGACACCACAAAGTACACGAAATTCCATCAGCAGTTAGCAGCCAAGGCCATTCTTATCAATGCTAACCTGCGCTATGTCGACCAGCATCGTCAGGAGCTGAAACAGCGCTATGCGACGTTTGCCGATTTCCGCCGTGAGTTTGAGATTCCCCAAACGGTCATCGACGGCATTATTGCTGAGGGTGAGAAGCAGAACATTAAGCCAAAAGATGAGGCAGAGCTTCAGAAAACCCTGCCTTATCTTCGTACCCAGCTGAAAGCTCTCGTGGCTCGCGACCTATGGACGATGGATGATTATTATGCCATCATCAACGAGCAGAACGACATTGTCCTCCGAGCATTAAAGCTGTTCTAACTATTTGTTCATTACTTTTACCACGCGACCATCGTTCATGCGGACAATGTTCAGGCCACGCTGTATGCGTTGCAACTGACGGCCTTCCATGTCGTAGACCTCATTAGCCGTGGTGCTTGACATGTTGTGCATGGTGGTAATGCCTGTGGCCGTGGAGACGACGATAGCCTCAGACTCTGCGCTCAGACCACCCATCTCGTTGGCAGCACGCACGGTGTAAGTGCCGTTCTCAGCAGCCGTATAACTATTATATGTGGTAAAGTCGACAATGCTGCCGTCCTTGCAGATGGCATAGAGCAGGGCATAGTCGCTGTCCGTCCATGTCAGTTCAGCACCATTGGCTATAACGTCCGTCGGAACGGGAGCCTGCTCGGTGAGCAGCGTGGGCTGCCAGTCATCGTCTTGTCCCATCACAGCAGCGAGTGTGGGCTGTGCAGCCTCCTCGGCAGTAAGCACTGGATTGTTCTTCTCGGTGCGACGATTGACGTAGGTGTCGCCATTCTTGCTATCGTAGGCATCATAGTCGGTCTTACGCCCCTCGGTACTTACGGCAACACCATTAGGCGTGTGCGAGCCATACTCTGCAAAGCGTGCAGGATAACCACCACTCATCTCGCTCCAGCCGATGGCTGAGGGAACAACCTCCATCTCTGTATCGATAAATAGGGCGATAGGAGTACCTTTTCCCCAGGGACGTCCCAGCGTATAGGTGCCGTTTACGTCGTCCGTATCACCCACTATCTTACAACTTTGCAGGATGTATCCATACTTCTTGGGAATAGAGGGAACTGCCAGATAGCCACTCTTGACCTGGCGGAAGGTAACCTTATTATAATAGGCATCGCCCTTACCGCAGATATAGTCTGTACGTCCACGAATGACGCCACCCTCGAAATAGAACTTACCATTCTGGTTGTTCGACACGTAGGTGTCCTGATAACCCCACAGGCAGGCATCCTTGAAGATGGTGCGGTTCGACTGGTCGTTGACGGCGATGTCGCGACCGTGTGCATCGCCCATCGAGGTCTTGATGGTCAGATTCTGGAAATAGCTGTTCTGACCCTTGATCTGCAGCACGTCGCCCTTGCCGATGCCTTCCAGTGGGCAAGCTTCACCGAAACCGTTGTTCCAGGTGGCGGCAGGAGTGATGTTGGTCAGCACGACACCCTCTGTGGATTCACCGATGAAGCTGGTGTTGGCAGCCGTCAATACAGAGGTGGGGTTGTCGTAGGTCTTATCGTCACCGCCAACGATTGTGCCTGTGGGATGGAAGACGTAAGGCTCAGCGCTGTTCTTGATGAACACACGGTAGCGCACATTCTTGTCTGCGCGGCCGTTGGCAGCAGCCAGGGCCTCGTCGATGGTACCATTGTCAGGAACGATGAAGTCGTACAGAGCCTTCTCGACGGTAGGACGCTGCATGGTGGTGAAGGTGATGGTGACAGCCTCGGCATACTTGTTGCCCGATTTGTCCTGCACGTAGTTGGCAGGCATGGTGAAGGTGTATGCCGTGCCGTAGTCCAGCTGGCTGTAGTCGAAGCTGACCGAACGGCTGCTCCATGTGGGCTGGAGTACCAAACTGCCCAGCGTGACGGCAGCGTTGCTGTTGGCAGACTCTATGCGCTCGTCGAACGAAATGGTAATCTTGCCCGTGGCACTGACGCCCGTAGCCTGGTTGGCAGGAATGGTAGCCGTCACCACAGGAGCCTGTTCGTCATCTGTCACGACAGCCTCGCCAAGGACATATACATTACCGACTCCTGATTCAGAATTGGTGGCATATTTCAGTCCACAGAACTCGCCAACAGTGAAAGCGTATTTGTCGCTGAGCAAGTCAGTGCCTGTACCCATGATGCGAACATATACCGTCTCCTTGCCAATAGCGTCAGCAGGCAGCGTGAACGACAAAGGAGTAGCCACGTTAGCTGTCATCTGCCAAGCCTCGCCAAGGTCATTATAGGTAGTGCCGTCCACAGAGTACTGTGCCTTCCAGTTCTTAGTAGCAGCATTCTTGGCTGCCATATCAGCATTGAAGGTAGCAGATGTGAAACCTACTGTAGAGAACTGATACTGCCAGGCTATCTCTGCGGTGTTGTAACCGTTCTGATAGAGTCCGTTGATGCTTGAGAGAACCACACTCTGGCGATTGCGCACTACAGGAGTGCCACCGTCCTTAGTGTAGACCAGTGTACCATCGCTCTGTTTGACGATGCATGACTTGGCATTGCGCTGGTTGTCCCACACCTCATCGGCAGAGAAGGGCTTTCCTTCGTAGTCGTAAGCAGCGGTCTTGCTGGCATCGAAGACGGCAATGAAGTCCTGCACTTCGTAGTTGGCAACAAGCGTCATGTCGCCGTTGACTGTCAGTTCGCGCTCTTTAGAGGCGCTGGCATTCTCGTTGTCATCCGTCCAAGAGAGGAACTTCAGGATCTTCGTCTCGTTAGCTGTTGCGGTAATCTTTGTACCCTCCTCGTACTGGCCGTTGTGGTCGTTGGGCATCAGCGTCACGCTGCCCATGCCGTCGCGCTCGGCGTCGTTGGTTGCTTTGGTCTTGACGGTGTAGACGGCAACCTGCTCGAAGACGGCCTTCATGGTCCTTTCGGCATCCATCGTGATGGTGGTCTCAGCGTCAGTGCTCACCTGATTGCCATTGGCATCCTGCCACTCCTTGAACTTATAGCCGAAGTTCTTCGTGGCCTTCAGGGTCACCTGCGTACCTTCCTTATAAGAGGGCAGACTGGGGGTCAGCGTAATGCTGCCAGCCTCTGCCGACGGCTCAATGCTGGTGTGCAACACGTATTTTGTCACCTGTGCAGCACTACCTACAATCTTACCCTCAATGACGAGGTTCGAGATACCCATAGACTTGCTGTTGCCAGCCAGTCCCAGGAACGAGAACTTCACTAACAGCGGCTCGCTGCCAGAGGCCACCACATTGCTGATGCCCTCCTTCGAAAAGGAAGTCAAGTCCTCGTTGTTGTCGCTGCGAGCTACAGCTTGATTTACGCATACGTCTGCGCTATTGTCACCAGCACTGATAATTGCTGTGATATTACCGCTGTTGGTGCCGTAGCGGGCAGCCTCGAAAGAAACCTTGGAAGGTACGAAGTTGAAGCCGTCCTCTGGGGTGATGGTCAGCGTCAGAGTGTTGTCATCGGCAGGTGCGGAACCATAGGCTGTTCCTGTATTGTTTGTAATCTTGGTTTGAGTAGCCTGGATGGTGCTGTTGTCATTCTTGGTGTGACGGAAGACTGTGGTGCCACTGACTTCCAATCCACTGCCTGCCGTCCATGTCTTGCCGATAATGCCTGCTGTCATATCTGCAGGGTCAAAAATGGCATCGTCGCCCTGATTCAGTCCGCCCTTGTCGAGCTTGTAGGTAATAGAACCCTCAATCTCCACGCCTCCAGCGTTCTTGCACTGACCGCTGATGACAACGTCGCTCACAGCGATGTACTTACCAGAGGCGTAGTTTTGGGCGCTCCAAGGATAAATGCGCACTTTCACGCTCTCGCCTTCTTCGAGTTTGATAACTGGCGTAGCATTGACCTCGTTCATTACACTACTGGTCATTACGGTTGGCGCGTATAAAGTGGTACGCGTAGAGTAATTGTCGGTTGAGTAATACACGTGGCAGCAGATATCGTTCGTAGCCACACCACCCACCTTCAGTGCAATGTTGTTGATGTTGAGTTCTTTACCTTCAGGGCAAGTAACGCTGAATTCTATATAGCGGTTGGGATCATCGTCCTCTGCAGCACTCCATGATCCCAGACTACTGCCGCCGTAGGCTTGCAGAGTGTTGTTCTTGTAGCGGGTGCCCATGCCGCTGATGGTTGGACCTGCATAGGTGGCCGTACCTTCCAGCACAGCATTGCCATCGGTTGCTAACGGCCATGTGACGCTGAATGGTTCACCACCGCCCAACTCCACGACATTGGCGGAAACAGGTACGTTGATGGTCTTTTCGCCAAGAACCACAGTGACGTTGCCAGAGAATGCGCCGCCAGTAGTCATCAGTTTGCGCACGTAGAAGTCCTGCACGATGGTGCCAGTGGTATAAGGAATGGTCAGTTCTGTACTCCAGTTGGTCTTGTCGAGCGATAGTTCCATGCCATTGTCAGCGTTGACAGTGATAGTTCCCTCAGAGGGAGTCAGTCCGAAACCATTGATAGTCAGTGCCTTCATACCAGTCTGTCCGTTGTAAACGTCGCCCATATCGGCACTCTCAGGAGCTACGGTGAGGTCGGAGGGTACATTGATGACATCAGCCAGCACACCAGCGTCCTTCATCAGCTGTGCGCACAAACGGGCTACGAGCAGCGCGCCAGTGGTGCGGAAGTGGGTTCCATCGACGCTCTCTTTACCGTTCTCCACCTTCACGCTCTGTAACTCAGTAGCACACTTTTCGGGGCCATAGTTCTCGTAGAGATTTTTGGTGGCACTTGTAAGGTCGATGTAGGTGATGCCCTCTGCTTCAGCTAACTGCTTCATCTGGTAGGCATAGTCCATCGTGTGGTCGTCTGCAGGCAGTGACAGACCTGTTTTCAAATCGCCATCAATGATGGCGTCGTACTTGTCGCCCAAGTCGTGCTGGCCAGAGCGACGAATCTTGCCGTCGGTGAACCAGAAACGGCAGGCAGGTCCCACCAATATGGGTGTAGCACCTTTTTCCTTTACTTCATCGCAAATTTTCTTGAGCAGCTCCTTGTACGTCGAAGTGGGGTTAGTACCGCGAGTATCAGTAACCTTGCCTGTCTCGCCCTTGCCAGTCCAGTAGGCTACCAATTCATCGTGGTCAACACCATTGTACATCTCGTCGTTGTGGGCAAACTGCACAAGCACATAGTCGCCTGCCTCAACTTTTGATTTGGCATTTTGGGTCCACAGTTCATTGTAGCCGCTGCGAGCATCACGTCCGCCACGGGCATAGTTGACACTGGTCCAGTCGCCTGTTAGGAAGTTACCGAAGTACATTCCCCAACCACGGGTTACCGTAGTGGACTCATCGTAAGGTGCCATCGTCGAGTCGCCAATGGTGTGCACCTTCTTGGCAGCGTCTACGCCGACAGCTAAGAGCATCGTCAGCAGGAGCAGCAAGAGTTTTGTAAGTGTTTGTTTCATAAAATGTTTGTTTTAATAAATGATATTATTAGATAGTTGTTTGTTTAAAAGTCGTGTTTCTTCGAAACTATGGTTTCATCTGCCTTTTGAGCCAGAGCATCTGGTTGTAGTTGGTCGTCTCGCTGGTCCAGTGTTCGTTGATGGGCGTCAGGAGTGACTCCTTGGGGGCCGTGATGACGTTCCAGACGATATAGCTCGTGGTGGGCGGACAGGTGTTGTCGTTATAGCCCCAGGTCAGATAGACGGGACAGGTAATGCGACGGGCGAAGTTGACAACGTCGTAGTAGGCCATCGTCTTGACCTTCTCGGGAGTCAGCATGTTGTGAAGTCTCGTGAAGTGTGGGTAGCCCCCTGCGCGCTGGTCCAGATAGCCTGCCATATCCGAGAGGGCGGGGTGATTGGCGACGCTTGCCGTCACACGCGGGTCAAGGGCTGCCGTGATGAGCGAGAGGGCGCCGCCCTGACTNNACGTTCTCTCCGTCCCATTCGGGCAGCGAGCAGAGGTAGTCGAGGGCTCGGACGCAGGCCACGTAGACGTGCTTCATATAGTAGTTGTCCTTGTCGTCGAGGCCGTTGGTCAGATAGCCGTTCTCGCGGTCGAAGGCGGTGGTAATCTCCTTGAACTCCTCTGCTGTCATCTCAGGATGGAGGCCGTGAATCTCCATCTCTAAACGGATAAATCCGTTCTTGGCATAGAAGATGTTGCGCATGGGTTCCTTGATGGTCTTGATGCCGGCCCCTGGAGGGCAGAGCACCACGGGGAATTTTGTCCCTTGCCCTTTTGTCCTTAAACTTTCATTAGGCATAGAGAGGTATGCGTAGACGTAGTGGCGCTTGTCGGTCTGGATTTTCAGCAGGTACATATCCGTCTCCGCCGTGCAGTATTTTTCTACCCTCTCGCGCTTGACGAGCAACTTTTCAGGTTTCACCTCCTGACGGGCCTTGTCTATTGCATCCTTCCAGAAGGCATCGAAGTCGGCGGGACACTGGGTGTAGGGTTTCAGCTGTTCTGGCGAGAAGCCTACCTTCACGTGGTGCTCCGACTTTGCACCGTCTATGCTTGCCGTCAGCTTCAGGTCCAGGAAACCTGGCTTCTTCATCGTTCCCATGTCGATGACTGCTCGTCCACCCTTCAGCATCACCTTGCCAGTCTTGATGGTTGGCAGCATATCGGGGGCTATCTCGTAGCTCACCTCCACATCCTGAGGGATGCCATAGCGACAGTATGTCACTTCGACCTTGGCTTTCTCGCCCGTCTTGTAGAGCCAGTCGGCGTGGTCGGGAACGGTCAGCCACAGATGGTCGTTGCGGTAAGGATAGTTTTCTGCCCTGACCAAAGTCCAGGGTATATTAGCAACGCACAATTGTAGAAGTAATAAAATGAAAGCTCTCATCATCATATCTTTAGTGTTTGGTTTTTAAGTTTGACTGCAAAGGTATTGCAAATAATCCACATAACCTATAATTGGTAATATATATCCTCCCGTAAACGTTTACTTGAAATTGAATGTATTTCTGAAAAGGTTGTTTGTGTTTGGAACTGATGGCCAACAATGTGAAGGGCTACTTTTTTTATTTGCGTTCATTTTTGAGTTAACGTGCAGATAGTTAGAATGTTAGAATGGGTGAATGCAAGGTGTACGCAAGTGCTTTGCATTCACCCTTTTCGGCGAATTTAAAACATTTTAACGGAATTCGGGGCTGGATGACGAGGCTCCTTTTGACTTAAGAATAGTTGCAGTTATCCTTAGGAAAACCGACAGAAATCCTAAGGAAAAGTTGCGGAAATAGCCTAGAAAACTTGCAGAAATCCTAAGGAAAAGTGACGGAACCTCAGTACTTTCGCACAGATTACCAGCCCATGAGCGACTGCAGGTATGCTGTCAGTTCGGCGGCCATGTGGCTGTGTTGCCAGAGAGAGGGATGCCAGTCTGCACCATACTTTGGCGCGTCGGTTTGGGTTGAGACGATGGGGGTGAAGTCGAAACGGTAGACTCCGTTGTCGCCGTGCTTCTTAGCATCCTCCGCAACCTCATCAAGAACCTGACGGCAAACATCCAGTTCGTTGCCACTGAGCATGGAGCCGCAGAGCAGGACTATTTTTGCCTGAGGGTTGTGGCTGCGCACCTGACTGACAAAGCGGTAGTATGCCTGTTGGAAAAGTTTGATGTCGTAGTTGTTGGTTGACAGGTCGTTGGTGCCAAGGTTGATGCACACCAGCTGCGGCTGGTAACGGCTGAAGTCCCAACGCTCAGAACGGTCATAGAGATTGGTGTATTCATACTCGGTAGTCATCACGTTCTCTGGTGTACCCTCCCGCGCTCCGCCATAGCAGCGGTAGACGCCAATGCCTGAGCGGGCCACGACGTAAGCCTGGGCTCCCAGCGTGCGGGATGCTATTTGGGCGTAGGAGTAGTAGTGGTTCTCTGTCTCGTACTGGAAATGATCGGCGGGCGTCGTACTCTCGTTGCCATAGCCGCAGGTGATGCTGTTGCCGATGAATTCGATGTTTTTTGACGACAATGCGGGCGGTGGCAGCAGATGGGCATCGCTGTCTAAGAGGAATCCCCAGAAGCAGGGCTTCAGGTCGTAGCCCTCGATGGCGTACGTCAGTCTGACCTCGTGCTCGCCCTGAGGCAGCGCTGTTGCTATTGTCACCACAGAGTCGCGCTCGCCCATGAAAGAAACCTTGAAGGGTTCGCCCAGGTCTATCTGTGCCATGAAGTAGCCGCTGCGGGGCTTGGCCATGAGGCGCAGCGATGTGCCGGTGAAACGGGCATTTATCTGCGTGCCTGGGAAGGTGAAGCGTGGCCTCTCAGGGTTGTCGAAACAGATGCGCCCTACGTATTGGATGCTCTTGTCTGTGGGCTTCACAAAGTTTCCTTTCGGCTGAAGGGTGGTGGTGGCCAGCATGAGGGATGATGCCAGTAGCAGGAAGAAAGTCGGGATAAAACGTTTCATAAGTGATGGTTTTTTGCAATTTTGCCTGCAAAGATACGAAATAAAAGGTAATTTTTCAATTTTTTTTATTACCTTTGCAGCG
>LXOW01348352.1_pt1 | contig 11070 bp, 12 predicted proteins | sample 1368591 | NCBI WGS metagenome assembly LXOW01 (sample SAMN04884650, study PRJNA319009) | bovine gut metagenome | isolation source: Cow rumen | host: Bos taurus | place: Italy: Legnaro (PD) | collected 2014-07-09
AACAGCGCCGGGCTCCTGCCGCTGATGAACCTGGCCGTCGGCATCGAGGTGTTCGGCGGCATCTCCGTCATCCTGGTCACCATGATCCGCGCCATGAAGGCCGCCGAGCGGGGCGAGGACGCCGAAGAGGAAGAGGAGGGCGCCGAATGAACGCCATCCTGACCCATCTCCCCTTCGTGATCGCCGTGACGGTCGCCATCGCCGGCCTGGCCGTCGTGCTGTGGCGGCGGAACCTCATCCAGATCCTCATGGGCATGGCGCTCGTCGAGTCGGCGGTGAACCTGTTCCTCGTCGCGCTCGGCTACCGCCACGACGCCGTCGCCCCCATCTACACCGGCCTGCCCGAAGGCGGCGAAGGCGTGCGCATGGTCCTGCCCACCGTGCAGGCGCTCACGCTGACCGCCATCGTCATCGGGCTGGCCACCACCGCCATGATGCTCTCGCTGGTGATCGTCATCCACCGCCACTACGGCACGACCGACGTGCGCGACGTCCGGAGGCTCCGCGAATGAACTTGAGCTCTTGCTGCGCTACCCATTCCCCCGCGCTGGCCGTGGCCCTGCCGCTGCTGGGCGCGATGCTCGTGATGGTGATTTCCGCCGAGCGCCGCCCGCAGTTGCGCGGAATCGTCTTCTTCCTTGCCGCCGCGCTGGGCGCGTTCGCGGCCATCAACGCCGCCGGGTGGGCCCTCGCGACCGGCGCGTGCGACTACGTATTCGGTGCCGGGAAGTTCTTCGGCTTGCCGGACCTCGGTGCCAACTCCCCGGCGGGCGTGCCCATCCGCATCGTCTTCCACATCGACGCCGCGGGCGCGCTGATGCTCCTCATCGCCGCCGTCACCTCCACGGCCGCCGCCCTCTACGCCCTGCGCAGCGAGGAAGGCACCACCGCGCTGCCCGCCTTCCAGCCCCTCTACCTGCTGCTCGTCGCGGGCGTGTACGGGATGGTGGCGACGGGCGACGCCTTCAACTTCTTCGTCTTCCTCGAAATCACGTCCCTCGCCGGTGCCGCGCTCGCCGCGTGCCGCATCGACCGCGGGCTCGCCGCCGAAGCCGGACTCAAGTACGCCGCCATCAGCTCCCTCGGCGGCCTCTCCTACCTCGCCGGCGTCGGCCTCCTCCTCGCGCGCCACGACCTCCTCAACATCGCCGCCCTGTCCGACGCCATCCGCGCCGCCGGGCCCACCGCCACCGACTTCGCCGCCCTCGGGCTCATGGCCCTGCCGCTCGCCATGAAGGCCGGCACCGTCCCCATGCACCAGTGGACCCCCGACACCTACTCCCGCGCCCCGCACCCCGTCTCCGCCTTCCTTCTCGTCTCCAGCCAGGCCAGCCTCTTCGGGCTCTTCCGCGTCGCCTTCACCCTCTTCGGCGCCCCCGTCGTCACCGCGACCTCCCTCGGCGCCTTCCTCGCCGTGCTCGCCGCCCTCTCCATGTTCATCGGCGTCACCATGGCCATCCCCCAGCACGACGTCAAACGCCTGATTTCCCACCACGCCGTCTCCCAGACCGGCTACATGCTGCTCGGCGCCTCCGTCGCCCTGGCCGTCCTCGGCGACGCCGAAAAGACCGCCGCCTTCGGCCGCGACGCCCTCGCCGGCTCCCTCTTCCACATGATGAACTACGCCATCTACAACGGCCTCCTCTTCCTCGCGGCGGGGGCGGTCGTGTGGCGCACCGGCAAACGCAACCTCGACGACATGGGCGGCCTCGGCCGCACGATGCCGGTGACCATGCTCTGCTTCGGCATCGGCGCCCTGGCCATCGCGGGCATCCCTCCGATGAGCGGCTTCGCCTCCAAGTGGGTCCTCTACGAATCCGTCTTCCGCTACAGCCCCCTCCTGGCCATCGTCGCGATGGTGGTCAGCCTTCTGACCCTTGCCAGCTTCGTCAAAGTCTTCCAGGCCATGTTCCTCGGCCCCGCCCGCAAGCACCTTGCCGCCGTCAAGGAAGTCCCCCTCGCGATGGCCTTCCCCATGCTCCTCCTCGCCCTGGCCACCATCGCCATCGGCCTCTTCCCCGACGTTGTGATGCAGCGCCTCCTCCTCCCCGCCGCCGACGCCCTCCTCAAGTAAGCCCGCCCGTCTCTTTTTCGACTGCAATCGACTATGCTAGGATTCTCCCCCCAGAGAGGTGCAACATGACCACTGACCAACCCACACCCCCTGACCGCACTCCGGTTGATGCCCAGACAGCCACCCGCGAACTGACTTTGGCCCTTCTTTTCCTGAACCGTATGAAAGAAACCCCGGACAAAACCCTGCCGCCCCTGTGGCGCGCCTGGAAAGGGTATGATTTCGACGCCCTGGATGCCCTGGAAGAGGCCGGCTTCCTCTTTGGCAGCCACCGGGCGAAATCCGTATGTTTCACGGAAGAAGGCCTTGCGGAAGCGCAACGCATCCTGGCGAAATACGGCATCGAAGACCGGCGCTGAAGGTATGCGTTCCACCAGAGGATGAGGAGGTGGCGGAGGGAGTGGACGACGCCAAGTGACGAGTGACAAGTGGGCGGTGCGCCCTGCGGGCGGACAAACTGAGAGAGGAATGTGGGAGGGGAACGGGAGGAGGGAATCTACAAGAATAGCTCGAATGCCGCTTTGTGGCTGGGAAGGAAGAGGAATCTACATTGAAAAGCATGAAAACCGCTTCGCGGACAGGAACGCTTGGAGGGCGGGTGAGTGAGACAACTCGGGATAACTTTTGCAAGGGTGCCAGGCGAACAACGCCGGTCGGCGGGAGGGGAAAATGGGGTGCGGGAGGGGAGAGGCAGGGGAGATGGACAACATCCCAAACCGGGGGCCTCAGGGCGGCGGGGAATCAAGGTTCCAGGAGTTCGCGCCAGACTGCATAGCGTGCGGGGCGTTCCCACTCCATGTCGCCGATTTCCGGGTAGCCCCCCCACCAATTGACGAGCAAGAATGTCGGCAGTTCCTGTCCCGGTTTCGGTTCGGTGTCATGGACGCAGACAGCGAGGCTGTAGTGCCATTCGATGTCGAGGTAGGAGTGATTTCCACCGTTGCCCTCTTCTCGCAGGGTGGCGTAAAAGACCGTTTCCGGCTTGTCCCCGGCATGAACCGGAATCAGGAACAGCGCCACGCGGAAGATTTCGGGCGGATTCCCCCTGCCGTCCCGAAGAAGTTTCGGGAGTCGGTCGATGCGACCAGCAAATTTCCCGTCTTCGGTGGCAAAGCAGCCGACCGGATTGAAGGGAGCCGCACACAAGGAGGGATGAAGAGTCCCCCGATCTTCGGTGGTCAGGCGCTCCAGAAGCGCGCGTTCTGCGGCACAGGGGCGGCCTGCGACAGCGTAAACCAGTCCGCCTTTTTCAAGCGATCCGTCGATGTGAATCGAGGGCTCAAGCCATCCGTCGGGTCCGCTGCCGATGAAAGCATGCACACCTCGCCAGCCGGCGTTTTTCCAGTCCTCGGCGAAATTCCCCTTGCGGATGGCCATGCGGTAGCCGGAATCGAAGAGGGTCGGGAAGTATGTGATGAATTCTTCACGGTTGCGGATGGGAGGGATGGGGGCAGGGCGCTCGAAGGGGAATCGGAAATAATCTGCAGCCGTCTCGGCATCCCCATTCTCCAAGGCTCTTGCAAGCTTGGCAAGCGGACTCCGTGCAAGGTCTTCGTCCGTCACGCATGATCGGGCGGCATTCGCCATCAGGCTCCCGGCAAAGCACACACCTCCCGCGAGGAAGAATATCCGAAGGTTTTTCGCAAAACAGTTCATGGGGTTCCTTCCTTCTGGCATTTATGGTGGGTTGAGGAGAAACACGTCCAGCACCCCCCATGCAACGGCACAGCCAGCAAAAGCGGCCAATCCAACAGCCGCGCGCAGAATCTTGCGGAAGAAGCCATCTGTAGGCCGCGCATGAGGCGGGCGGCGGACGGAGAACATCCATTCGCCCGGCGTCACGCGGAGCATGCGATGGAGAAGAAGCGCGGAAAATGCGGCCAACGCACCCACGGCAACGGTTTCGACCGCCCACGGGAGATTCGCCGCCACCGCCTGCCGCCAAGGGAAAAGGCCGCTCTCCCGAGCGTGGCGGGCAAGCTCTTCGCCCCAGCCGACGAGATAGTCGGCGTGCGCCCCCGGATGAATGGAGAGCAAGCGGCGAAGGATCAATTCTTCCCAGACCACGCATGCGAGAATGCTCCAAGCAGCAAGCCAGTCATACAACCATGCCAGTCCACAGCGCAACCATTCACCCGGTTTGTCCATGCTCTTGATTCCTGTTCCGTTCATGCCAAGTTCCTTGAATTCGGATTCAACCATAGGATATTCTGACCGGCACATCGGATTCCACGGGCAAAACGATCGGGAGCGGGGTTTCCGTCCCGTTCAATCGCAATATCGCCGGACATGCATCCTTTGTCTCAAACGAAGCGATGCATTGGCAAGTCAATCCATGCATGAAGCATGTGTCGAACGGCAGATAGCCGAAGCCATCGCGCGACTCGTGCTGGTGGGCGCAGACGAGATGAGCAATCTCCGCCCCATCCGTTTCCTGCACACGCCGGACAAATGCCTCCGCCTGCCGCAATCCCGCCTCCGCGCCCGCGCTGCCGCGGAACGCAAGTTTCGTTGGCACGTCGCGCATCCGCGTCCAGACGAGATCGCGCTTCATCTCGTCCGTCATCCCGGAGAAACCCGCAAACGAACGGAGTCCCGCTTCGTCGTCCTGCAGAACTCCGCCGTGGGAAAGCCAGACATTTCCCAGAACCGCACCGACTGGCAACCCTGCCATGATTTCACCCAGGGCCGCTCCCTCCTCCGTCAACATGGGGTGGCCGTTCAAGTAATCGCAGAACTCGTGTGGCTCAACGGACGTGCAGAACCGTCCCGTGTCCGCATTCCGGGCCAAATAATCGTGGTTGCCGCGAATCCAGAGAAACCGGCCCGGATGTCTCCGGATTGCCCAGACGAAGAGCCGTGCGCATTCCAGCATCTCCGGTCCGTCGGCCCGGTCCACGAGGTCGCCGAGAAACACCACCCGCGAGCGCGGGTGGACGCCCCAAACGTATCCCAGAATCCGCCGCAACGATGTTGCGTCTCCATGAATATCTCCCAAAACAAACGTTGGAATAGCCCCCTTTCCCAGCTCTTTCCCAGACACAACCACCACGTCCCCGCGCCGGTGGGGGGCAACCTGCCACGCCCACTCGATGCCATCTCCAACAATAGGTGGAAGGTCATTCGCTGTGGGAAGAGGAAAATGCGCCTCTTCCGCGATTTGCGGTTTGGGATAAACAATTCCCGCCGATGGAGCGGACATCATGCTTTCTCCACCCGTGTCGGGAACATCCTGCGGGATTGGGCGGCCCTTTGGAATGCGAGTGCGCCTTGCGGAAACCCTGTTCGCCAGCAAGGCGGCCAACAATCCGAACACGACGCCATTGAGCCAGACCACGAGGAAAAACTGGTAGTCGCCATCCATGCTTCTTCCTTGGTCACCCCACCCGCACGCGGAGTTCGCCCTTCCGCACGGCGGGATCCTTGCGCGAGCTGGCAACGTGGATTGTCGCCCCGTCGCGGAGAGGTTGTGGTTCCGTGCCCAGTGCCGCGTCGTCCAGCATGGGCGGATTGCGCAAATTGTCCCGCGCCGACGCCACCCACCAGGCGCCGGTTCCCGCATTCCGTCCGACGCAGAACTGCTCGACCTCCGCGAAGCGTGCACCCTCCTCGCCGACAAGGGGCACGAGTGTCCTTTGACCGAACGCGGCATCAAGCCGCAACACCATCTTCCCTTCTTTTCCGACGAGTGCCAACGCCCCGGAGGGAACGTCCATCTCCTCCGCATGCGGCCTTGCTGTCGGCACGATGGCCGAAGATGCTTGCGCTTGCCGGAAGGTCTCTCTCGCACCGCGCAGAACCGCCAGCAACCCCTCCGCAGAGGGGCGCCCGGTGACTTCGGGCGAGAGCGCGCCAGCCATTTCACGGGCAAGCGCGGCGGTCTCCGGTGTGTCCGGCGCAAAAAGGCGGGGCGGCGGCGGCGGACCTTCCCGCATGGTGGCGAGATAGCCCGCGTCGTCCGCCGGATAGGGATGTCCGGCGGCCGCAAGCAGTTCATGAAGGATGAGCGACGCCGTGAACACGTCGCTCCGGGCCTCCGGCACTTCGCCCGCCAGATGCTCGGGCGACATGTAACGCCGGGTCCCGACCCAGCCCTCGAAGCCGTCTTGTCCCCGCCAAGGAGCCTCGCGGCCGGAGAGAACCGTGAAGTCGAAGTCGATGAGCTTCACGTTCCAGCCCGAGCCCAGCGCCCCCGGCATCAAGTACACGTTCTCCGGCTTGAGGTCGGTGTGGACGATGCCCGCGCCGTGGAAGCGTGCGAGCGCCGAAACGAACGCCTCCGCGAACTCCCAACGCAACCGCGGAGACGGGATGCCCCCGTCCAGCCACGAACGCAAGTCCCGCCCGTCCTCGATGAATCCGAACACCTGGATGAAGGCGTCGCGGGCCTCGAACATGTCCGCGAACTCGTAGGTGCGGCTCGCCAGCGTCGGGTCGGACTCAATCCGCCGCTTGAGTTCCTTCTGGTGGGCGATGTAGTCGCGGTACCACGGTTCCAGCCGTGTCGGCGCCTTGTATTGCTTGAGGAACACCCGCGTCCCGTCCGGTTTCCGCGCCGCATAGGACACCGCGAAGCGGCCCACGGACGCGACGCCGCCCTCGATGCGGTAGGGAACAGCGCCGCCCTCCACCGTCTGGCCGTTGTGGTAGCGCGTGGACATCGCCTGCTACAGCTCCGGCACCGGGTCGGCGGCCGCCGACGCCGAAATCGACTTCGCGAGTTGCCCCATGAACCGCCGGAAGAGCCCGAGGTTGCGAGGAATGTCCTGGAACGACATCGGGTTGCCCTGTTCGTCGCAAAGCGGCACGTATTCCCCGAAACGCGCCGAAGCGAGATCGGCATACATCCTCGCGAACGTCTCTGCGTCCACTTCTTCCGCCTCCGGGCCCGAATGCGGTTTGAGAGGCGTCACGATTTCGAGGATGACCCGTCGCTCCATGATGCGGCGAGCCACGTCCTCCCAAGTCGCGGCGTTGTGGAACGGCAACTTCGCCCGCACGTGGTATGACGCGTCCGTGAACACCACCACGCCGCGCGCCGCGTCCCGGTGGTGCCGCCACTGGAAGCCGTCCGCCGCCCCGCCCCGCTCCGTCGGCTCCTCCATGTTTGCCACCACGAGGAGCGCGTCCAGCAGGTCCTCCGGCGCGTCCCCTCCGCCCTTCGCCTCCAGCGCGTCGAGTTGCGACTCCAGCTCCTCGCGCGTCCCGACGAACGGATTGTTCACGATCCACTCCTCGTCAGCCGCGATGTCCCGGTACCCCACCACCTTCGCTCGCCAGTCCCCGATGCCCATTTCGTTCCGCCCCGCGTCCGTCAGGTACGCGAAGAAGTCCTTGATGCTCGCCTTCAGCCCGTCAATCATGCTCCCCATGCTCCCCGTCGCGTCCACCAAGAACACCAAGTCGATTGCCTGCTTGCTTGCCATGGTTCATTCCTCCAAAACTAGCCTTCCCCATTTACCATCTGGAATCGCAATGGGCATCGAAATAAAATGCCAAAATGTAGGTGACAAAAGTCCAAACTACCAGCCCAATGGATATGAATTTGGCCGCTTTTGCTTTTCCCCCGATAACGCCACATAAGAGTGCTATCAAAATCGACCCGAGGAAAAAAATGGGATATATCCGGCCTTCGACAAAACCTTTATGAGATGTCACCTCTGGGGTTAGCATCCCGGCCACAAAACAAACAAGAACTATCGGCGCTAAAAGCCATCCTCGGGTCAGTTCAAATTTTCGCGGGGAAGGGTTTCTTGGGGCCATGGAGGCATTCTCATTTTTGTTGGGTTCTCCCTTTTCTCCCGTCGCCTTCTGGCATCTGGGGCAATATGCCTCCCCGTTCAGCTTCGTTCCGCAGTTCTGGCAGTATTGTGGAGTGTTGCTCATGGTTGTTTGCTCCTTGTTGTTGTCAGGCTTGTTTGTTCAAAATCGCTTCGGTGTTGGCACCCCTGACAAGAATGCAGGGATCGAACACTGTCGAGGAAACGAGGCTTGCCATGGGGTGATTGAGGGGCAGGCCAGTGGGAAAAGAGTGCCTGCGGCATATTTTGGCGTGAACCGTTCAATGTCCAAATCGTCATCATCTTCGTAGTCATCGTCATCTTCGTAGTCATCGTCATCTTCGTCATCTTCGTCGTCTTCCCACTCATCTTCATCCCACTCGTCGTCATCGTCATCATCCCACTCGTCGTCGTTCATCCCGCCATCATCCCAATCGTCTTCTTCGTCATCCAAACAGCCTTGGGGCTGGTCGTCTTCTTTGAGCGGGTTTTGGCCGTGGCCGAAGACGGATTCAAGGTTGCGGGAATGGCGTTGTTGAACGCAAATTCCATCCACTTCGGCCCGGAAGGCGGGATCTGTCCAATAGATGAAATCCGTTGGCCTTCCGCGTGCTTTCCCTTTCGACGTGTAATCCATGACGCACGCACGCCAAACATTGAGATGTGAGGCGATTTCCGAAAGGATGGGCCAATTCCAGCCGAGAGGGCCCTTCGCCTCTTTCCGGGCCGCCTGGTACGCGGCGACCAATTGCCGCCCGGTGGTGTTGACGTTGTCGAGAGTGGCAGGCGCATCCTGAAATTGCCGCCACGCGAGTTCCGCGAGGGCGAGCGAGTCCCCAGCTTTCGCTGTGGCGAGCAAGTCTTCGTCAGAAAGGTTTACGATTCGTTCACGGGCGGCCAAGCCACGGTCGACGGTCTTTTTCCGCTGATTCGCCCAAATTTTCCCACCCACCTCAAATCCCAGCAGGATGACGGCCATGGTTGTTGCGATGACAATTCGCGCTTTCCTCGACAAGCCGCCAGACGAACGGCGACGTGTGGCTCCTGATTCCTTGTGCCGCCTTCCACCCGAATCCTCTCCCACGCCCGCATTTCCCGCCCGCACAATCCTGTTCTGGCACCGGGGGCAGTATGCCGCCCCGTCGGGGACCTCGTGTTGGCAATGCGGGCATTTCATCTTGTTCTCCTTGGTGTTGTTTCAATTTGGATACCATCGGCCGTCATCGTGTAGTTTCCAGGTGTCTCCGTTCTGGTTCACCCGATAGAGGTCACCCCAAAGCGTTTTGCCAATGCAACCGACAGAGTCGAAGCCGAGGGGGGTAATAATGCCCAGACTCTTGCTTGTCCGGAACTGATCCACGGTTTGGTGGTCCATGCTCGCAAGATGGAAATCTTGCAACCAGTCCCGGTCGGCCTGAAGTTTGGCCTCCGCGTCCAGCTGCGCCATGTCGGCCTGATGGCTACGATGCATATTGGCATAATGGGCCATGTCGAAGGCGTACATGAAATCGCCGATCCGCGCTTGCTGGTTGTTATAGCGCATCGATGCAATGAAGTTTTCGTCATATCCTGATTCCCGCCAATACTGCTCCAGAACGGCTTCCTCGGATTCCGAAAGGGCGCGTGCCGAAGAGATTTGGTTGAACATGATGGCTCCAGCCCGGGCTGTTAGTTCTTGGCTGGGGCCTTTGCCTTTGTGCCCTTTTTCCGTTGGCACGGACGAAATACGGGGTTCCCGGGGGGCACTTCCCATTGGGGCGGCTTGTGGCGAGTGCAATCCCCAAGAGCCAACGGATGCTGTTTGCCCCGGCTGGGCCGCTGTTTCCGGCTTGCCGCCGCCGACCAGCGCGGTGATGCCCCATAACGTCGCGCACGCGACGAGAGCCGCCGCCGCTTTTTGCGGGACGCTCCACCCCGCCACCGTCGCGATGGCGTGTTGCCAAGGGTGACGGTCCGGGTGTGGACTCGGACTCGGTTTTGGCGGCGGCGGCCCGGGCCGCTTTGCCGCAGGAAACGGGGCCGCGCAACGCACGCATTTCGCCGCTTCCGCCGCGTTCGCCGTCCCGCACTTCGGGCAATACCGCCGCCCTTTGCCTGCGCCTCCCGTAGCGGCGGGCTTGTCCGCCTCGTTTCCAGCCGCCTCAAAGCGGTGTTCGCACCCGGCGGTTTTGCAGACGATTGCACCGTCTTCGTTTTTCGTTCCGCATTTTGGACAAAATTTCATGCTCCCGTTTCCTTAACCCACGCACGAACAGCCGCCCCTGAATACGATGTTGCCCACTCGTGGCGTTGTGTGTATCCGTTGTTGAAGGCATGTTTCATGGTGGGGTGTTTTCAATTTGTATGAGCCCTTGATTCCATGAATCTGACAGAACAAGGGCTGCGACGAGAAACCTTTCCGTTTCAACTTTCAAGGAATCCCTTGCCTTTGCAGTAGCTACAAAGCGCGAGGTAGTGATTGTTGTCACGTTTTTCCTTTCAAGGTATAGGTTGATTGTCGCGGGGGCGGACCACCCGTCCCAGCATGGCGCATCCTTTTCCATCTTGCCCCTTTGATGCAAGTAGAAAGTTGGGGGGGCGATGCGGCAGAAGATGGGGGAGAGATGCAGGCTGGCTGCAATACTCCCCCCGGCGCTGAAAGCACCCCCCACTCCGAGGGGGGGCGGGGGCTTCGCGTAGGGGAGCAGCTATTCTTGAGGAGCGCGGCTGGAAAGCTGCACCACCCAAGGGGGAATGAGGTGGGGTTAGAATCCTTGGAAGGGAATTATGGCTTTGACGGGGCCGGAGAGTTGGCCGGTGTCTCGGGGTCGTAGGCGTCGGCACGGTCGAAGACGTAGGGGGTACCCTTGAGGCGTGGGGTGCTCTGGCGGAGAAGGGCATCGAACTCCGCCACCGCGTCATCGGCGTTGGCCTCTTCGCGGTCGAAGACGTAATCGTCGGGGAGCCAGCCGGTTTGGTTCATCATATAAAGGGCGCAGGTGTCGAGGAGGACGGGAGGGGCCATCAGGCGGATTCCCAGTCGGCGGAGTCATCACCGAAGAGGTTGCCCTTGATTTCGATGGGGGCGAGGGCGGGATCGGGGGAAACGTCGCGCGGAGGGGCGTCGCGGACGGGGATAATCCGGGCCACGGCGCGGCCGAGTCGCGTCAGGAAGACGGACTCGTCCGATTCTTCGACCTGGGCGACGAGTTCGGAAAGGCGGGATTCGGCTTCTTG
>LXOW01019601.1_pt1 | contig 11069 bp, 6 predicted proteins | sample 1368591 | NCBI WGS metagenome assembly LXOW01 (sample SAMN04884650, study PRJNA319009) | bovine gut metagenome | isolation source: Cow rumen | host: Bos taurus | place: Italy: Legnaro (PD) | collected 2014-07-09
GCGTCAGATGTGTATAAGAGACAGGGGGAAAACCGTCCATGGATGGAGGGAGGACGGGTGGAAAACCGCCAAAACATCAATGATTTTCCTGTTTTCAAAAGCGTCCGGGAAGGCGGACGGAAAAACGGGTGGCGGTGGGCAAAATGGCGGTTGACGGTAGGAGGGGGGAGCGGCTATAGTGCCGACAAGACATCGGTGTGGATGTCGGTTTAGCATGAAACGGTTTGGACAGGAGAGTTTGTCATGATGAGTTGCGCCCGTTCCCGCGTCGCGAAATGGTCCGTCTGCTGTGCGCTGCTGCTGGGGAGTGCCGCCGTGGCGCTGGCGCTGCCGCCGCGTCTGCCGTCCACCGCCGCCGCTTCTTCCTCTTCTTCGATGTCGGCCATGGGCGGCGGGGGCGCGGTCTCGGCGGGCGGCGTGAAAATCCGCTCGCTCAAGCCGGTCAAGGAAACGACGCCCGCCTTCGAGATCAAGCACGGTCCGAGTTTGCCGACGGCCAAGACGTGGTGGTGCGCAAGGACGGAGTTCGAGACGGATGCGGAATGGACGGACGAGCTGGAGTTCACGACGTACGTGTTCGTGGAGAAGAGCGCGAAGAATCCCGAGGTGATGTACCGCAACACGGTGACGTACGTGAACCTCGCGAAGGGCCGCCACCTCAGCGACGTTTTCCTGCATCCGGACACGCTCAGCCGTTTCGGCGTGCCGAAGTACGTCGCGGTGGTCGTCAAGGCCGGCGGCCGCGTCGTCGCCAGCGAGTCCTCCGCGACCACCCCGAACTGGTGGGACCGCTTCTCGCCCGTGGACGGGGTGCTGCTGCACCGGGGACAGACGCCTTTCGCGGCGATCGATTTCGATTCGTATCCGTGCATCAAGCCGTCGGCGGGCGCCCGCTGAGGCAAGTCTCTGATTCGGAGGAACACCTGTCATGGCCAAGAAGCCTCTGTTGACGCTGGACATCGGGTCGCACAGCCTCAAGCTCGCGGAGTTCGCGGACGTGCGCGGCGGGCTGGAGATGACCCGCTACGCGGTGAGCGACCTCGGCGTGGACCCGCAGGGCGACACGGACCGCTCGCAGTACATCATCACGACGATCCACGACCTGCTCCGCGATTCGGGCTGCAAGCCGGGCCCGGTGCTGCTGACGATTTCGGGCCACTCGGTCTTCACGCGCTTCCAGCCGTTGCCGGAGGTGCAGCCGGACAAGATCTACCAGATCATCCAGTACGAGGCGCAGCAGAACGTCCCGTTCCCGATGAACGAGGTGGTCTGGGACTACCAGCTGATCAGCGGCCACGACGGGTCGGTGGACATCATGCTCGCCGCCATCAAGTCGGACATCATCAACAATCTCTGCGACTGCGTGCGCTTCGCGGGGCTCCAGCCGGACCTGGTGGACGTGGCCCCCGCCGCGCTCTACAACGCGGTGCGCTACAACTACGACAACCTGCCGGCCTGCACGCTGGTGGTGGACATCGGGGCGCGCTCGACGAGCCTGGTGTTCATCGAGGCGGGGCGGGTCTTCATCCGCAACGTGCCGGTGGGCGGCAACACGATCACGCAGTCGATCATGAACGAGTTCGGCATCTCGTTCGACGATGCGGAGGCGATGAAGAAGGCCCACGCGTACGTGGCCTTCGGCGGTGCCTACGAGGGGCCGCAGAGCGAGACGGTCGACAAGGTCTCCAAGAGCGTCCGCAGCATGATGACGCGCCTGCACCAGGAAATCAACCGGTCGCTCAATTTCTACCGCAGCCAGAGCGGCGGCGCGAAGCCGGAGCTGCTGCTGCTGACGGGCGGCTCGTCGGTCATCCCCTACACGGACACGTTCCTGCGCGAGAAGCTGCGCATCGAGACGGACTACTTCAACCCCTTCAACAACGTCGCCGTCGCCGAGTCGATCCCCACCGAGGAAATCGGCGCGCACGCCTGCGAAATGGGTCCGCTGGTGGGCCTCGCGCTGCGCCGGATGCATACGTGCCCGGTCGAAATCGACCTGCTCCCGCCGCAGGTGGAGGAGGAGAAGAAGTTCGCGCGCAAGCAGCCGCTCTTCGCCGCGTCGGTCGCGGTGGCGCTGCTGACGCTGGGCGTCTGGATCGCGTTCTTCGCACGGATGTCGGGCGCCGTCGGCGGGGCCGAGGAAAAGATCCAGTCGCGCGTCAACGAACTCTCGCGCGTGGAAAAGAGCGTGATTGCGAAGGAGGCGGAACTCGGCGACGTCGAGCGCAAGATCGGCAAGCTCGCCGCCCTGGAACTGCGCCGCGGGGCCTGGCGGCGCCTGTACGGGGAACTCGCCAAGCCGTTGCCGCCCGGCATGTGGCTGACCAAGATCACCCCCGTCGACAAGCTCTCCGAGGAAGCCCCCAAGGAGGAGGAAGACCCGCGCGCCGCCCGCCGCAACCGCAACCGCAAGCCCGAAGCCGAGGCCGAGGCCGCGCCCACGGGCCAGCGCCTGGCCGCCATCGACATCGAGGGCATGGCCTACAAGGACGAGGTCGGCACGCGCGACGCCATCACCGTCTACCGCGACAAGCTGCGCGAGACCCTCCCGTTCTCCGACAAGACCGAAATCACGTGGCAGCCGGCCCGCGACGACGCCGGCACGTTGGAGTTCAGGATTCGCGCCATACTGGAGGAACCGCAGGAACTATGAGCAGCAAACACATGCCATTGATTGTCGGGGGAGCGGTTTCGCTCGTGCTGTTGCTCGGGGCGGGCGCGTTCCTGTTCGTGCAGCAGGGCGGATACGCCGAAAAGATCGAGTCGATGGACTCCGTCGGCGCCAAGCTCAAGAAGCTCACCGACCGCAAGCCCTTCCCCTCCGCCTCCAACGTCAACCGCCTCGACTCGCAGCTCGAAGTCTACACGGCCTACCAGGACAGCCTCTTCTCCAGCATGAGCAAGGGCCAGGAAGCCGTCGGCACCGTCGACCAGGACCGCTTCCGCCGCCTCCTCGCCGAAAGCCTCACCAAGCTCATCCGCGAGGCCCGCTCGCAGTCCGTCGCGATTCCCGTGCAGTTCCCGTTCGGCTTCCAGCGCTACGTCGCCGGGTCGCTGCCCGATCCCGACGAAATGCCCCGCCTGATGAGCCAGCTCCAGGGCGTCACGCAGCTCTGCCACATCCTCTACGAATCCGGCATCAGCGCCCTCCTCGGCGTCGAACGCACCGAGTTCGAAAAGGCCGCCGGCGGCGCCGCCGCCGAGGCCGAGGCCGACAATTCCCGCCGCGGACGCCGCGGCCGCGGCGAGGAAGAGAACGTGGTCGCCGCCGATGCCTCGAAGGCCCTCTACACCGATCCCGACGGCCTCTTCACCAAGGAACACTACGTCCTGAAGTTCCGCGCCAAGGACGCCGCCATCCAGGCCGTCCTCGACCGCCTCGCCAAGGGCGCGCCGTTCACCGTCGTCACCCGCATGGACCTCGTGAACCCCAACCGGCCCGTCGTCATCGTCCAGCCCGAAGACGGCCAGCCCGTCGGCCAGCCCCCGCCGTCCTTCGGTCCCGGCGGCTGGGCGCCCCCGCCGCCGCCCGCCGGGCGTTCCCTCGCCCCCGAAGGCAAGGAAAACGAGCCGCTGCCGCGCGACCTGCGCGTCATCGCCGGGCGCGAAATCCCCGAAATCCGCCTCGAAATCGACATTTACCGCTTCGTGGAACCGGCGCACGACGACGCCGAGGACGCCGACACGGAGGAGGAAGCATAATGAGCCAGACCATCCAAGGCAAAAACGATTGGTTCAAGAACAACTACGACAAGCTGATCCTCCTGGTCCTCCTTCTCGGCCTGCTCGTTTCCTGCGTCCTGCTGATCGGGGGCATCCTCGCCGGCAAGGCCGAGGTCCAGCGCGCCCTCGCGCGCGTCGGCCTCAAGGGCACCTCCGTCGAACTCAAGGACACCAAGGGCTTCGACCAGACCCTCGCCGACGCCCGCCAGGCCGCCACCGCTCCCCACAAGCTGCCCGCGCACGTCGCCGTCAGCGACATCCGCGTCGCCTGCGTCAAGTGCGGCCGCCCCATCCGCTACGAGGCCCTCGAATGCCCCTTCTGCCTCGCCGCCCAGCCCGAAATGTTCGACGCCGACAAGCTCGACACCGACGGCGACGGCATTCCCGACAAGGCCGAGATCGCCCTCGGCCTCGATCCCCAGAATCCCGACGACGCCTACGGCGACCTCGACGGCGACGGCTTCACCAATCTCGAAGAATTCCTCGCCAACCTCGATCCCAAGGATCCCTCCAAGTTCCCGCCGCCAATCGTCAAGCTCCGCGTCGCCGGCATCCGGCCCGTGCCCTTCCACCTCCGCTTCGTGAGCGTTTCGGAATTCGACGACGGCAAGCGCTTCCAGCTCAACCTCCAGTCGCTCGAACGCACCTACTTCCAGAAGCTCGGCGACATCGTCATGGGCTACAAGATCGATTCCTACGACCCCGACGCCCAGGGCGGCGAAACCCTCATCCTCGTCCGCCAGGCCGACAACCGCTCCGTCCGCCTCGTCAAGGGTCGCCCCGTCACCGAAGAAGACCGCGTCATCCTCTTCGTCTCCCTCCTCAACCGCCAGCCCATCCGTCCGCCCAAGCGGCTCCACGACACCTTCGAATTCGACGGAAAGACGTACAAGGTCATTGACATCAAGCGCGATGGCGTGGTAATCCAGAACGTGCAGACGCAGGAAACCGTCAACGTACCCATGATGACGGATGCGGAACGCCGTGGAGGCCCCCAGGCCCAACCCCAGGCGGACGCTTCCCCGTTTGCCGGTTTCCCGTAAGGAATTGAGTGAATTTGGACATGCTTGTTGATCAAGGAGAAAAACATTTCGACGCTCACGCGGAAAGGGAGTGCCTTCCCGCCGTGCGTGTCATCAAGGAGGAATCCATAATGAAACGGTGCATCGTTGCGGCAACTGTGTTTTTCCTTTCCCTGGGCTTGAGTGCGTACGCCCAGGATGACGATTTCGATCTCGACGCCATGCTCGGCGACTTCGACGAGCCGGCCGCCGAGACCGCCTCCGACACGGCGGAAGCCGTTGCCGAAGACGTGGCCGAGGCCGCCGACGAGTTCGCCGATTTCGCCGCCGACACCGGCGAAGCCGCCGCCGTCGCCGTCGAGGAAGTCGCGGTCGTCGAAGAAGATCCCTTCGCCGACGGCTTCGACTCCATTCCCGAAGCCGCCGACGAAGAAGATCCCTTCGCCGAAATCGCCGCCGCTCCCGCCCCGGTAGCCGAAGAAGCCGCCGCGGCCGCCGGCGAGGCCGACGACTTCATGGACGACCTCTTCGGCGAAGAGCCCGCCGCCGCCGCGCCCGCCGAGGACTACGCCGCCGCCGATGACGACGCCTTCGGCGACTTCGACGCCGTGCCCGCGGCCGACGACGACTTCGCCGCCGCTCCGGCCGCCGCCTCCGGCCGCAGGGCCGCCGCCGCCCCCGCGGAAGAGGAACTCTCCCCCGCCGAACTCAAGAAGCTCGCCAAGGAACTCGCCAAGCAGGAAGAAATCCGCCGCCAGTCCGACGAAGCCGACGCCCTCAAGGCCTCCGAGGAAGGTTTCCGCCAGCTGAGCGCGGGCGACATCGTCGCCGCCGACGCCTCCTTCACCGCCGCCCTCGACAAACTGCCCGAGCGGCCCCAGAACGAAGCCGACCGCACCCAGATTTCCTGGGGCCTCGCCGAAGCCAAGTACCTCCGCGCCCGCGCCCTCGTCCAGAAGAACGAGCGCCTGCCCGAAGCCCGCACCCTCCTCGATGCCGCCCTGAAGGCCGCCCCCACGCACTCCGGCGCCCTCAACCTCGACAAGAAACTCAAGAAGCTCGAAGCCCAGGCCCTCCTCCCCGTCCCGCCCGCCAAGCAGCAGGCCACCATCGACAAGTTCAACAAGACCGAGGCCCTCTACAAGGAAGCCCGCCAGTGGTACCGCCTCCGCGACTACGACCGCGCCAAGGCCCTGTTCGAGCAGATCCTCGTCATCGACCCCTACCACAAGAGCGCCATGCGCTACATCCGCAAGATCGAGGCGGACAAGTACGACCTCGCCACCTGGAACTTCCGCGCTTCCCGCCAGGGAATGGTCACCGACGTCCGCCGCACCTTCGCCCGTCCCGTCAGCGCCCAGATCGACCTGCCCCAGGAGTCCGCTCCCGGCCAGGCCGTCGACAGCCGCGTCGACGGCGACCGCCTGAACGAGAAGATGCAGAAGATCATCATCCCGTCCCTCGAGTTCCGCCAGGCCAACATCGCCGACGTCGTCAACTACCTCGTCGATGCCTCCATCTCCGCCGACCCCGAAAAGGAAGGCGTCAACATCATCCTCAACCTCGGCGACTCCGGCGCTTCCGCCGCCGCCGCTCCCGCCGCCGCCCCCGCCTCCGACGGCTTCGACGATTGGGGCGACTTCGGTGGCGACGACTTCGGTTCCTCCTCCTCGTCCTCCTTCTCCTCCGGCTCCTCCGGCGGCGTCACCCCCATCACCCTCAACCTCCGCCGCATCAGCATGCTCGACGCCATCAAGTACATCACCGAAGTCGCCGGCCTGAAGTACCGCGTCGAAGACACCGCCGTCATCATCACCCGCATGGATGCCCCCGTCTCCAAGCTCGTCTCCCGCATGTACCCCGTCCAGCCCTCCTTCATGGATGTCGTGATCGAGCGCCAGGGCTCCACCGCCGACGAGCGCGACGAAGAATTCGTCGGCCTCGGCGGCCGCGTCCAGACCACCAAGAGCGACGTCAAGGACTTCTTCGAACGTGCAGGCGTCAAGTTCCCGACCGGCGCCACCATCAGCTACAACGCGGCCATCTCCCAGCTGATCGTCAACAACACGCCGGACAACCTCGAAACCTTCGAGCGCATCCTCCAGCAGTTGAACGTCATCCCCAACCAGGTCGAAATCGAAGCCCGCTTCATCGAAATCGGCCAGAACGACCTCGAAGAACTCGGCTTCCAGTGGATCCTCAACGACAACTACGAAATCGCCTCCAAGAAGGACGGTTCCGGCGGCCAGATCCGCATGAACGCCAACGCCAACGGCGTCACCCAGGGCCTCCGCTTCTTCGCCTCCGACTCCAACAAGGGACTCATCAGCCCCGTCTCCACCGTCGTCCAGACCGCCACGCAGTCCACCCTCGGCAACATCGCCTCCTTCTCCTCCGTCCTGACGAACCCTGACGTGACCATGGTCATCCAGGCCCTCTCCCAGCACGGCGGCAGCGACCTGCTGAGCGCCCCGCGCGTCACCACCCGGTCCGGCGTCAACGCCCAGATCCAGGTCGTCCGCGAAATCATCTACCCGATGGAATTCGACTCCGAAATCATCACCATCGACCAGGAGAACGAAGTCGGCAACACCTGGCAGCAGCTGGCCGCCGTCAGCACCCCGGGCGACTTCCAGACCCGCGAAACCGGCGTCATCCTGAACGTCACCCCGACCGTCGGCCCCGATGGCTACACCATCGACCTGGTCATGGCTCCGGAAGTCTGCGAACTCTCCGACTGGATCCAGTACGGCGGCGCGGTCGGCGACTACTTCTTCAACCAGCCCATGCCGGTCTTCACCTCCCGCAACGTCACCACCTCCCTCGTCATCTGGGACGGCCAGACGGTTGTCATGGGCGGTCTGATCCGCGAAGAGCTCGTCACCGTCAAGGACAAGATTCCGATCCTCGGCGACATCCCGCTCCTCGGCTGGCTCTTCCGCTCCGAAGGCTCCTACAGCCAGAAGAAGAACCTGCTGATCTTCGTGACCGCCCGCCTCGTCGACCCCGCCGGCCGCCCCGTCCACCAGGAAGGCATGGCCCTCCCCGGCACCGGCATCGAGACCGCCTCCGCCGACGAAGACTGAGCACGCCCCACCGGGCAGCAAGCCGGGCCCTGCGCCCGGCTTTTTCTTTGTCCTCCGACTCCAATGCAAAGAAAACCGGAGAAGTTTTGAAGACAAACAGGACAAAGGGGGACAAAATGATCAACTTGGATTCGCAAAGTGTGCCCGGCGATGGACACCCCGTGTTGTGGGGTGTCCGTCGCCAGGCACGTTGTGTTTCTCAAAGAAGACAATCCCGGGGTCGCGGGAAATCAAATGTCCGTATATTGCGCATTTGTCCCTCTTTGTCCTGTTTGTCTTCAAAATCTTTTCGTACGCAAGCGGCGGAGCGTTGGCGTAGCCCCCGGACAAATCGGAGTTCGTTTTCCACCATCCTTCCTTTGGAGTAGCCCATGACCTTCCTTGAAACCCTCCTCTCCCAAGTCCCCGAGACCGGCATTCCCGTCCGCCGCGTTGTCATGGGGCCCTTCTGGACCCTGGTCGAGACCCCGGTCGGCACCGGCCTGGCTTCCACCCAATTCGCAGACGCCCCCACTCACGGCCGCCACTCCCAGAACATGCCCGGCGCCGGCCATCTCACCTCCCTGACCGCCCGCACATTGGCAGAGAACGTGCTCGAGCCCCCGTCCCCCGCCCGTAGCGTCGGATTGGCCGCCCTGAACGCCCTCCTGCCGCGGCCATCCCGCGGGCCCGCCCTCACGTCCGCCAACGCCTCCGACTGGCTCCGTGCCAACGCCAAGGGCCTTAGAATCGGCATCGTCGGCTGGTTCCCCTTCATCGACGCCCTCCGCGCCGACGGCTACCGCCTTGACATTTTCGAAAAATCCGCCGCCACCGGCTTTGCGCTCACTCCGTCCCGCGCCCGCCGTCTGGCCGCCTGCGACATCCTCTGCATCACCGCCGCGACCCTCCTCAACGACACCCTCGACCCCATCCTCGCCGCCTCCCCCGACTCCCGCAAACTCCTTGTCGGCCCCTCCGCGCCCCTTACCCCTCTCGCCCTCTCCCTCGGCTTCGGCGCCATCTGCGGCTGCCAAGTCCGCCGCCCCGCTCCTCTCATCCCCCTCATCCAGCAAGGCGCCTGCTTCCGCCAACTCCGCCACGAAACGCCCCCCGCCTCCCTCCGACTCCTCACCCTCGCCCGTCCGGGACCCGGCAAGGGCTGATTCCGTTTCCGGTTTTCCGACGGCGATCGGGTGCAATCGGGTTTTCCGGGGTGGCACCGCTTCCCCGGAAGTTTTCCACCCATTGGAAACTTTTTTTCCATTCGCTGGAAAACTTGCGAAAAATTTTTCCATTCACTGGAAAAATCGCGAAACTTTTTTCCATTCACTGGAAAACTGGCGCAATGCGTTCCGGCCGTTCCGGTTTTGCGCTTGACGGTGGGGAGGGGCGGTGGTTGGATGGAGGTTTCGCCGCAGGGATCGAAACGGGCCCGCGGCGGGCGTGAAGCATGAAAACCAGCGATGTCATCTTGATGTTGTTCCAGGTCCTCGGGGGCCTGAGCCTGTTCATTTACGGCATGAACAGCATGACCGGCAACCTCCGGGCCGCCGCGGGCAACTCGCTGCGCGACATTCTCGCGAAGGCCACCCGCAGTCCCGTGCACGGGGTGGTGTTCGGCGTGGTCGTGGGCTTCCTCGCGCACTCGGGGGCCGCCATCAGCATGCTCGCCGGGTTCATCAACGCGGGCGTCATGACGCTCATCCAGTCGCTGGCGCCGATCTACGGGGCCAACATCGGGACCTCGCTTTCGAGCCAGGTGATCTCGTTCGACATCAAGCAGTACTGCTGGGTCGCGATCGGGGTGGGGTTCCTGCTGCGGTCGTTCATACGGTCGGAGCGGTGGAGCAAGGTCGGCGACGCGTTCATCGGGTTCGGCCTGCTGTTCCTCGGCATGGCGACGATTTCGGACGCGATCAAGCCGCACAAGGAGCTGCTCGCGCCGTATCTCTCGGGGATACGCGGCGACACGTGGACGTGGAGGCTGGCGGGAATCGGCATCTCGACGGTGCTGACGGCGCTGCTCACCTCGTCGGGCGCGATGATCGGGCTGACGTTCGCGCTGGCGACGGCGGGGGTGTTCACGGAGTTCCACCAGATCGCGGTGATCATCATGGGCGCGATGATCGGCACGTGCATCGTGCCGGTGATGGCGTCGCTGCCGATGCGCGTGGCGGCGAAGCGCGCGGCGGTGGCGCACGTGCTGTTCAACGTGGTGAACGTGGCGCTGGCGCTGGCGGCGTGGCCGTGGCTGGTGCGGTTCTGCGAGTGGTCGGCGCCGGGCAACCTGGTGCGCCAGGGCGCGAACCTGCACGTGCTGCTCATGACGGCGGGCACGGTGGTGATGCTGCCGCTTTCGCGCGCGTTCATGCGGTTCATCCTGCTCATCACGCCGTCGAAGGAGCCCGATCCGGAACCGTCCTGCCTGGAAGAAAAGCTGCTCTCGAAGCCCGAGGCCGCGCTGGAAGCGGTCATCAAGGAGCTGCGCCGCATGGCGAAGATCTGCGTGGACAGCATGGTGGTCAACGGGCACCTGATCCTGGTGCCGAGCCAGCCGCTGTACCGCAAGCTGATGGCGAACGAGGAAGTCATCAACGAAATCCGCCACTCCATGGAAACCTACCTCGGACGCCTGACGCGCCACTACCTCTCGCGCCGCCAGACCCTCTTCGTCCAGCACCTGCACAGCTGCATGAAGGACATCGAGCGCATCGGCGACCACCTCGCCCACATCGGCGACACCTCCGTCGAGCGCATGCGCATCAAGGGCGCGCTCGTGCCGGAAGACCTGTTCAAGACCTGGTTCATGCTCTTCTGCTCGGCGAAGCGCGTGATCGCGCTGATGGCGGATTCCTTCGGCCAGACCGACGAACCCTTCCAGAAGACCGCGCTGAAGATCCTGCGCGCGCGCGACGCCTACATGATCCAGTCCATGGACGCCAAGGCCGACTTCGTGGGCGCGAGCCGCGAAAAGCGCATCTCGCCCGTCGCCGGCTACTACCTCAACCGCTACGTCGAAGACCTCGACCGCCTCGTCCGCCGCGCCAAATCCGTCGCGTTCTCCGAGCGGCAGCCCGACTTCTGGGTCAAGCAGACCAAGCTGGAGAAGCTCGTCGGCGACCCCGGCGAGTACGAGCCGGCGAAGCCCGTCGATCCCGCCGGCTACCTCAAGATGCTCGCCCAGTCCACGCCCTTCGACGACTCCGACCTGCCCGAAGACGTCACCTCCCACATCCCCGCCCGCCCCCCCCACACC
>LXOW01145226.1_pt1 | contig 11069 bp, 9 predicted proteins | sample 1368591 | NCBI WGS metagenome assembly LXOW01 (sample SAMN04884650, study PRJNA319009) | bovine gut metagenome | isolation source: Cow rumen | host: Bos taurus | place: Italy: Legnaro (PD) | collected 2014-07-09
AGATGTGTATAAGAGACAGTTGTATCTTAGCGAAGATACTGGAAGTGTCAATATAATGGTAATGATTGACATCTGATTGAAGAGCAGGGTGATGCTGTGTCTCAGGATGGTTTACACTATAGACTGTGATATCGTGTAGCTTATGCTGATGGTTGTATGCCAGATAGAAATCAATCAAATTCTCAACTGCTCCGCCTTGTACTGCTGGAACGGGTAATATGCCAGATGTGAGTATTGCTATTTTCATTTTTCCCAAAGTATAATAGATAGACGCTGATAAACTGCAGGCTTTCGTGCAACAAAGTATTTCATTCCACGTGTAAAGACAAATAGAGATATAAAATAGAATAGTAAAAGGATGGGAGATGTAAGGATTCCCATCATGATCAGTGACAGCCAAGAGTCAACATAGTTGTCGATCATCAGATCTTTGATGGCTATAGACAGACCAGCAAAGACAAAAAACAGGCCATAATAGGTGGTCATAGGACGCCAAAAATCCCATACGCTCTTGTGGAATCCCTCAGAGAAAAGATAGTAGGGCTTCCAGAAGACGTTGAAGAAGAATACACTGACAATCTTGCCTAACAGAATACCAATAATCCCAAAGAACGGGGCTAAGCAAAGTGTAACAGCAATATTGATAATCAGTTCTGCCCATGAGGTCCAGACATCACCGTAAAGACCTGAAGAACAGACAAATAGATATACCGTTGCATATTGGAGTCGTAGAAACAGTGTGAAAATGAGCAGGTATGCAATGATATTGTCTAACTGATATTGTGGTCCTACCCAACATGAAATGACAGGCTGTATAAACATGATAAGCGGATAGATAACCATCCCCATGATAAAAAATCTGGTAGCCGTTATCTCCCAAAAGACCTTCATCGTGTTTTTCTCATTACCCTCTGCCAAAAGATTCCCAACGCCTGCACTCATGCCATCGCCAAGAATATTAACCAGATATATGAGTTTATTGATGATCATCGTGTAATTCCCATAAAAAGCAACCTGAGTTACTGAAACAAAAGCACCAACCAATAACTCATCGCTGCGATTGAGAATAAAATCTTTGATCTTTAATACGAAGACCTGTCTGGTTTTCTTTAATACTTCCGGATATTGACGTAGATTTCTTCGACCTTCTTTCAAGCTGACTTGGAGCCAAGGATAAAGCTGACGAATGCGATAATTGAAGACGATGATGCCGATGATGGTAAAAATCAAACCGACAACAACCCAGAGATAGAGATTACGATAATAATATGCTAAGAAAATCTGGGTAAGGCTTTGTACAATACCTATGGTCTGGAAATAGGCATTTACCATATATTGCTTTTGGTTTGCACTGACTAATAACTGTTTATAATTGAATATGTAGCCAGACATGGATGTTGCCAGGAATGAATAGAAAGCAAAATACACCAGAGGCAGACCTGTTGAAAGATGGTTGAACCACCAAGGGAAGAACAGACTGATGATGACGCCAATGCCTCCAATGATAAAACCTATACAACGATAAAGGTATGCCAACATCGACATCACCTCATTGATTTTCTCGTGGTTGTCTTCTTGTAATGGCTTATAGAGGAAATAGACAATACTGGTACCAATACCTAATTCTGCTACGCTCAGGAAACTCATGATATTCATGAGCATGCCAGTCAGTCCGATAAACTCAGCTCCAAGACAGTCAAGAAAAACTTTGCGGGAAAAGAAAGCGAGAAACAAAGAGAGAATGTAGAATAACATTCCCACTTTGATGTTCATGACACTTCTATGTACCCGTTCACTCATGTGGTATGTTCGGTATGGATGAAGTCGGTGTTCTTATGATCCATGTGAAGGACATTCTTCAGCATTCGCAATACCAGTCCTGGGATTGCCAGAACCTTAGCGAAGGAACTGACCCTTAATGGAGCTGGAATTGCAATAAACAGTGATAATGCCAGAATGCCAAATAGAATCCACCATTTCTCACACCATGAGGGAAACAGGATGGTCATGATGACAGATATACCTGCTAACAACACGATCAGAATCGAACGGGGAATCAAAGCTTGTTGGATGGTCTTGTCGATGAAGTTTACCTTTCCATGAAGAATGGCCTTAGGTATTTTTGGCAGATTGCTTAATAGACTCTGAACCTGGGCTGTCATCCAGCGCATACGCTGTTTCTGGAAGTTATCCTGGTTGCTGACCTTTTCATCAAAGACATGGATATCTGGTGCATATTTGATAAAGACCTCCTGATGGAGTAGGAGGGCTTCCATCTCACGGTCTTCACCAGCAGTAGAGAGTTGGAAGACATTCTTCTTAAACAGTTCATAGCTAAAGCACATACCAGAACCGATCAATGCAGAAGACAACCCCAGACGGTTATGGGCTTTACGGAATAAAGTGTTGTTAATTTCTTCACTGGCACCATCAAGAACCGCCACATCGTTATTGGCATTCTTGGCACAGCGATGACACTGGATGGCATCATAAATAGAACAAAGGACATTCAGCTGGTCCAGAAAGTCTGGACGTACCACATTGTCTGCATCCAAAATCACCACATTGTCAAATTCACCTTTCACCTCGTTAATGGCATATTGCATCGCCTTGGCCTTGGAACTTTTTTCAAAAGCTGGCGTCAACAGGGTAATGGGCATCTTTCTTAATTGCTCATTGGTCTCTGGTTGCATGTGGTCAGAAATAACGGCTACCGTATAATGGGTTGCAGGATATTTCTGAAGCAGGAACTGCTCAACCGCATTGATGATGACCCGATCTTCTTTGTAGGCTGGATATAGTATCAGGAAACGCCCCATCCGATGGTATAAGGCTTGTGCATGAATCGCCACACGATCCTCTTTCTCATAGAACAGGGAGATGACGGCAAAGAATGCCACATAAAAGACAGAGCATGCAATGATGACCCATAGGGTGATCTCTAAAATATGTAAAATCGTCCAAATCATGACTTTTTATGTATTTTAATTCTAAACATTTTCCATAAACTGACAAATGGTGAACGCAGGAACGTCTTATCCCACATCTCATCCACCAGATAATCAGGGGTTGCCAAAGCAAAGATAAACAAAGCAAGAGAACCTAAGATCCACCATTTGATAGCCATTGTCAGGTAGATGAAAGGTAAAACAATGCACATGATCATGATAATACCAATCATGTTGGTTCTTGGCACAAGCATCCATTGGATCAATTTATCTGCTAAGTTGTATTGCTTTCTGAAGATGGCTCCTGGCAAGAATCTGATATTCCGGAACAGGTTGGCGAACTGTTGGGTAGCCCAACGGCCTCGTTGCTCATTCAGTGTCGAGGTGGTTCGTTTCTTCTCGCCATAGACATAGATGTCATCAAAGTAATCGACAAAGATGTCCTGGCGCATCAATAAAGCCTCCAGTTCTTTATCTTCACCAGATGTCTTGGTACGCATGACATTGGTCTTGTACCAGTTGAAGTCAAAGACTGTGCCAGAACCTGCCAAAGCTGCAGACAAACCAAAACTGATATGGCCTCGGCGGAAGATGGCGTTGTTGATTTCCTCAAAAATGGCATCCATTCGGGCTGCAGCCGTATCCCTGTTCTTGGAAATACGGTGTGTCTGAATAGCTTTGGTGGCTGCAATCTCAAAAGCGTTGTTAACCTGGTCTAAGAAATCCTGATCAATGATATTGTCTCCATCCAAGATGACAACAGCATCATAGATTTTGAATTCCGGGAGATTCAAAATGGCATATTGTAATGATTTGGCTTTGGTACTCTCCTCGAAGTCTGGTGTCAGCAGTGTAATAGGATATTGGGCTAACCGCATATTGGTTAGTTCATCCTGATGATCAGAGATGACGGTTACGTCGAACATACGTTGTGGATAGGCCTGACTTAAAACAGAAAGAACCGTTTGTTCTATGACATTATCCTGTTTATAAGCTGGAATCAATATCACAAAGCGGTTCAATTTCTTAGCTTTGGGTATGTCTGGCTTACTGTGGAATAGGGCTGCCACAGCAAAGACACCCATGTAAATGACAGTGCCTGCTATGATGACGAACAGAATCCAATCAAATATAAATAATATCAGCCAAAAATCCATAATCCTATTTTGTTAGATGTTGGGAATTTAAAGTTGAAAATGTCAAGAAATCACGAATGCCTCGTAGGGTTGCTTTAAGTATATCCCATTTCCCTGTGATGGCATTCTTGCAGATATCTCGCAAACCAACAGCGCCTAACAAGTAGGCATAAGATACGTATTTGGTGAGTCCACACCAATTTCGTTTGACCAGCAGAAGCCGGTTGCGAACGATGTAATAGGTACGTAGCGGACTATTCTGTCCTGTGGCCTGACTCTCTTTATGATAGATGGTACAGAGGGGCTCATACCAGATCTGATAGCCTGCCCGTGTAAACATCATCGACCAGTCCAATTCCTCGTAATAAAGGAAGAAACATTCTGGCATCAAGCCCACTTTCTCAATAGCCTCCCGTTTGATGAGCATGGCAGCGCCATGGGCATAGGGCGTAGGGTGGGGCGTGTCGTATTGACCATGATCTTCTTCCCCAAAGCCTATGGCTTGATTCCTGACAGTGATCTTAGAGAGAGGGGTATAGCCTGTAAATTGTATCGGATGACTGCCCCAGGCAAATCTGATTTTGGGGCAAACAACGGCAATGTCTGGTGAAGACTCTAATCTGTCAATCAATGACTGGACATTGAACTCCTTGAAGATGGTGTCGTTGTTGATGAAGAAGAGGTATTTACCTTGAGCAGCTTTGATACCAAGATTATTTCCACCGGCAAAGCCGAGATTCTTATCGCTTTTGATCACCTTTACTTGTGGAAATCGTTTGGAGATAGTGTCTGCTTCTTGGTTTTGAGATGCATTATCCACCACAATCACCTCCAGATGATCATTGAAGGGGATTGTCTCAATCAATGCGCAGGTATCTGTTAACCCATTGTAATTGATGGTGATAATGGATAGCTCTTTCAATCTTCTAATATTTTATTATACTCTTGATGCTAATTTCTTCTCCAATTTGAGGCGTTTACGTTCTTCTTGTTCTGCTAATCGTTTCTTTTCATATTCAACCCATGCAGGTTCTAAATATGGCAGAAGATAGACGATAGTCAGGCCACCATAGAATATCAGGCAGTTGGGGAATTGCATAAGCACCTGGTTTGCATAACCTCCAAATTGGATTGCTACAAAGGCACTAGTTAGGCCTGCTCCAATACCTAGTAATGATAAACTTTTGATTTTAAACATTACAATATAGCATGCCCCCGCAAGCATGATCAGCATGGTGATAACAAATAAGGTGATACCAATCTTACCAGCTCTTAGCCATATAAAGACATATTCAGAATCAGGGGGAATCGTTGCCATTTTCCTGAATTTATTATTGGCAGGCACATTGTCGTTTCCCATACCAATACCTATACCCCACGGGGCATCTTGCATATATTTCCTCATCGTGGCCTGATTGATGGAGCGAGTGTTGCTGGATGCATCGTTCTTGTCAAAAGCTGAACGCATACGTCGGATCTGCTGATTTCCTTGACCAATGTTTGTAAAGGCCAATATAAAAAGGAATAACCCACCAATAATTGTTGCTGGGACTGCAATTTTGATTGATTTAGAAAGAAAAATGTAGATTGCAAATCCTGCAAACATACAGAAAACAGCCGTTCGTGTTCCTGATGCAAACATACTTTTGATGACAAAGGCGCCAATAAGCAGAAAGAACAGCTTATCTTTCTTAAGTTTTGAAGTGATACCAAATATGATAAATGCTACACCTGCTCCTGCGGCATTACACCCGTAGTTTGCTGCATCACTAAATGTTGACCAATAACGAATAAGTGTTCCTCCTTGTAACAAATGAGTCGTAGAACCTTTGCCATANNGTGTTAAACCAAGATGTTGTTGCTTCCATGTCCAAAAAGCAGAAAAAAGTGTTAGAATCGCCCACAATTTCAGATATTTCATTAATATCTCCGGTGAAGAAACATATATTGAGAAAACCAAGAAAATATAAAGTAGTTGGAAAGCCATCATACGAGCTCCCGAATACCATGTACCAACGTTAATTCCTAATCCACAGGAGTCGTTCAGAACTTCTATTGTGCAATAGGTACACCATATAATAATCGCTAATAGCATGATATTTAAACTTCGCTCAAAATGAGGCGTCTGCCGAGCGTCAATAATAGCGATGCCCAGTAAGAGCAACTGGAGCATTTCGTTTGGAAGCGATATGGGGATGGGTAGAGGTGTTAGTTTGAATTGGACGAAGTAGTTTATGACAATGAGAAGCCAAAATGCAAACATCTTGTATCTGAATATCCAATATCCAAAAAGAACGAGGATGGGAATGATGCAAATGATTGCAAATACAGGAAAACCTGCCGTCACAAATTCGTAAATAGCTAAGAAAAACAGGAGAAAGAGTATCATTACTCTTCCTCCGTTTTCTCGGGAATATGCTACGACATGATTCGTCATTTATTTGGCATGGTTATTTTCTACAGCTGTCAGACCCATCTGGGACATGCGATAAACAAAATTGTTGAACTTCGTATATGGTGGCAACTGACCAACGAACTCTTCAACCGCATAGCGCTGACATTCTGTCAAGTACATGAAGAGGGAGTTTTTGTTTTCCAATTGAGACTCCAACTCTTTAAGTGCTTTCTGATCCACATCTTTCCAAGTACGGTTGGAACGTGTCACCATCAAGTTTATCGTTCCCATGTTTAATAGGGCTGGTGGGATAGAATGGTCATCCAAATTAGGATATTCAACAATGGCAATTTCATTAGGCAGCAAGTCNNATATCCTTTGCCATAATGAAACGGCTATCTTCTGCTAAGAAATCCTCATCGTAGGTCAAACGACGAACTTGGAGACCAATGGAAATCCAATAATTCTCCAATTCCTGGGCAATATAACTTTTTCCATTGGCTGCATCTGTAGAAAGTAGGTTGAGCACATTCTGCTGGCCATCCTTGAAGTTGGGAAGCAGTGCTTTACTGAGTTGGCGCATCGCCATATCGGCAATGGTCTTGTTGAAACGACGGTAACGCAGGGTACTTTCTTTGGGGAAACAACCCATAACAGGAATCTTGGTGATACGCTCTGAACGCATGCGGTCACGAAGTGTACGATCCAGTAATTCTATGATAAAGAAGTACATGGCTGTGAAAATAAACGTTAGCAGGAATGCTCCTAAAAGAATCATGACACGATTCGTTGGCTGGGCATTCATCGGATACATGGGCGGATTCAGGACACGTAGCGTGGCCGTCGTCATCTGCAGATTCTTCTGACGGAGACGAGCAGCATTCAAAGCCTTCAACATCTCCATGTAATTACCCTCAATAAAGCTGATATGACGATCTTTACGGTCAATGGTCGCACCAATTGGCGCATAATAGAGAATCTGACGATCCAAATCTTCACGCATTTTATCTTGAGCCTTCACCTCAGCTTTGGTCTTCTCAAGCAATAAGACTTGCTCCAACCATCTGCTAATCATATCATTAGCCTTAACACCAGTTTCTGTGCTATAAGTACCAGCTTCAATATCTTGAACAAGTCCTCTCACATTGCTAGTGGCGTTTTGGAGCATTCGTTCGGCCTTGGCTAATTCCTGATGAGCCTCAATACCACTACCACCTTCACTACTCATCAACTTAAGATTAGAGATACGTGATTGGATACGTGATATATCTGTAATCTGATTTGTGAATTCCTTATTAGCTTTGATAATTTTAGCACGGTCACCTAACTGGCGCTCCAGGTAATCCATTAGGGCACGGGTAGAGGACATGTTGAGAAAACGGTCATTATGTGCATTTTGTTGCTCCATATCTAAGACCGTCAACTGTTTGGTTTGCTCACCATAGTTAATAATACGCTTCTCAACATTATATCGGATCAGGTCGTCTTCTGCATTCGTCAGAATACGATAGAGACGAGCTACCTCACGCTCAAAGAATTTAATGACATTATTGGTCTCACCATAGCGAAGTTGGGCATATTGACGGGCAAAGACCTCATTCAGGATATCCAACGTGTTATATGCGATACCTGCATCATTAGCAGTATAACCAATGTCTATAATATCACTTCGCTCAAGTTGGAGAACCTTAAGACGTGCAGTAATATTGTTAATGCCAAAATAAGGATGGTAATTTAGCAATCCAAAAACAAAGTTGTCTGCAGAAGGCTTCTCGTATGCCTTTAAGTTTGCATAAGTTGCATTTTCGCTGTTATGGTTAATCAAGGCCTTCACTTCTGTAGGCACACTATTATTGAGTTGACGGAAATGCTCTGCAGAGATGTAATTATTGTCTTTGTTAGGATTACCATACATCATACAACGGGCAAACAGACGAAGTGATACTTCATGAATAGTCGCATCCGTGGTAATCAATAACATCAGGTTGGTCATATTGGTCTGTGAGTTTCCGCCAGCAGCACCTGTCGTACCTTCAATATTGTAACCGGTAATCATACCCGTATAAATCGTCGTATTGGTATCATAGATACGCTCCATATTGCGGGTCGAAAACCATGCCACAATAAGGGCAATGAGTGGTAAGATGACCAAATACCACCGTATTTTATATAAAAACCTGACAATATATCTGAATAAATCCATATCTGACAATTTTAGGTTATCTGTTTCGTTTGAGGGCTTTAATCGCTGCTTTCTCAGCTTTCCGCTCTGCTTTTTCTAAGGCTTTCTCTCTCTTCTCAGTTTCTTCTATTGATTTCTTGACACGCTTTTTAACTGCTTTTTGCTCTTTGGCGATTTCTTTTTCTGACTTCTTTAAGACGGTATCAAGCGTAATTTCTGTTGTGGAATTGGTAATAATCGGTGTATGCGTCAAAATCTCCAATGTCAGAATGTCTGTTGTGATTTCTGTTTGGAGGGTCTGATAGTTCTTTACTTGAGCACCTTCATGTTGTTTTGTCCAAGCGAAATCCTCAATGCTCATATTACCATTCTCAAAATCTTCACGATTCAAAGCACCTGCTCCCTGATAGGCAGCCGCAGTTTCTCCGTAAGTTTTTAGGGTAACGAGATTATTTGTAATCTTCACATATAAGGTGGCAATCTGCAATTTAAGTTCATCGTAAGCAATATCTTTCGCAATAGCAGCCTGTTCAACTTCTATCCTCTTACGCTTAATAGAAGCACTTAAATCGAGAATGTCCTCTAAGGGTACGGACAGATTCACGCCTAAATTCCAATAGCTTTGTTCATTGCCTTGGAATTGATATACCATAGGACCATAGCTTGAAGAATTGTTTCCCCACATATCTGTTTTACCATAACTATAGCTTGCATGACCTTGAACATATGAGAAAATATGTCTCTTTTGTTTGGCGACTTCTGCTTCAGCCAGTTGACGTGCCTTTTCCAAAGATATAATCTGTGGACTTGACTTGGCATTTTCAAATAAGACAGCCAAGGGTGGCAGGTGGAACTCGGAGAAGTTGATGTCTTTCTCATTACTGGAGTCAAAGAATCCCGCAGCAATACCACTCTCGTCGAACTGGGCGAAAGCGGTAGCGCTTAATCCTGCGGCTACTATCATCAACAAAAGTCGTCTGAACCTATTCATGATGGTGACTTCTTAGAATTTCTTGTTAAACGTTCTCTTTCTGGATAAATGCGGTCAGCGTGCGGNNCTTTTCTGCCTCGTACAATGGCAATGGGCGATTGCCGACAATCGACATGTCACCTTTCAAGATGTTAAAGAGCTGTGGCAGTTCGTCAATGCTATATTTGCGAATGAAACGACCCACCTTCGTAACACGTGGATCATTCTCAATCTTGACGAATGCGTTGTTGTTATCTTCTTCTTTTTCTTTGTTGAAATCGGTCTCTGATACCACGAAGTCATCACCGACCAGCATCACCTCGTCGTCGCTAATCATCATGTCAGACTCCATACCCAAGTCCATCATCATCATCTCTGCCTCAGCACCAAGTGGGGCCGTGATGACACTCTGCTGCTCTTCTCCAGGTTGCTTGTCCTTTTCTGCATATTGGTTGCCAGCAGCTTTAGCCACTTCTTTCAGTTTGCTCTCTGCATCCACATACATCGAGCGGAACTTCAGGAAATCAAAGATGGTATAGTTGGTACCTACTCGTTTTGACTTGAAGATAACAGGCCCTTTACTCTCCAAACGGATGGCAATAGCCGTGATGATGAAAACCGGAGAGAGTATGATAATGGCTAATAAAGAGAATACAATGTCGAAAAGACGCTTCCAGAACGGAATCTTGAAACGCAAGATACGATGCTTTGACGGTGCATCGTCGAACAGCATACCCTCACGGTCGGCAATAAACTGGATCTTCTTATTGATCTCCGTGATGGATGCATTTACGTCCAGTGTGTCGTTGATACCGCACTTCTGATAGTTCTTCCTGTCATCCTGTGTCAACTGATGAGTCAGCAGGATGATATAGACGTTCTTGTATTTCTTTTTAATATAGGTGATAGCGGTTACATCCTCTGCCTGAACACTCTGCTCAAAGAACATAATGAAATGCTCGTTTAGAACATGAGGCGAGCACATGTTAGCCGCTTCCTTGTAATTGGTTGCAAACTGCACCAATCGACCAGGAATGTACTTGAGACGTTCTTGGGTTTCGGGATTGTTTCCTAAATAAATGACACCTATCATATATTAGTAATACTAATCAGGGAATGATTTTCTTGACGCGAATTTTAAGCTCCATTGGATTGAATGGCTTGACAATATAGTCTTCTGCACCAATTTCCAACAGGCGGATACGCTCGCTGGTAGAGTCCTCACTTGAGAGCATAATCACAGGAATGTGCTTGAACAGCTCATTCTGCTTGATCCACTCCAAGAAGTCATCACCTCTCATGCCCGGCATACGGATATCGGAGATAATCAAATCGGGGGTGTTACCCGCCTGAAGCCATTTTACGCCCTGCAAGCCATCGGGTAACCACTGAACATCGTAATCACTCATCAAGTAAATAGAGAGAACTTTTGCAATGG
>LXOW01279567.1_pt1 | contig 11068 bp, 13 predicted proteins | sample 1368591 | NCBI WGS metagenome assembly LXOW01 (sample SAMN04884650, study PRJNA319009) | bovine gut metagenome | isolation source: Cow rumen | host: Bos taurus | place: Italy: Legnaro (PD) | collected 2014-07-09
ACTAAGTATACCAGAGTTATGGGTCACTTTTCTATCCGTTGCACTTCAAGTGTACATTCAAGGAGGAAAAGAGAAAAAAGCGGCGGAAAAAAGAGAAAACTTAGAATACTAATGGGAAGTACAGCTTAGCCATACTTCCCATTCAAGTTCTTTTGGTGTTCCCTTTTCTTTCAAGAAAAGGGAACAAGCTTTCGATACTTCCTCATTCCTCCGCAGAGTACTCCAATATATCTCCCGGCTGGCAGTGCAGCGCTTCGCAGATGGCGATGAGTGTGGAGAAGCGGATGGCGCTGATGTGGCCGTTCTTCAGCTTGGACAGGTTCACGTTGGCCACGCCCACCTTCTCCGACAGCTCGTTGAGGCTCATCTTCCGATCGGCCATGACCCGATCGAGCCTGAGAATGATCTTTCCCATGGGTCACCTCACAACGTCTCGTCGGCTTCCTGCTGGAGAGCGGCGCCGTAGCGGAAGATCATGCAGAGGAAGAACACGATCAGGGCGGTGAAGATGGGGGTCAGGCTTAAATTGAAGTTTATCTTGCTGAAGCCCGCCGCGACGGCAGAGGCAAGGGCGGTGGCAAAGGACCCCACCACGGCGCAGACGATCAGCGTCCAGGCGAAGGTGGTCATGCGCTTAATGACGGCTTCGTCGAAGGGGCTGCGGCAGACGCTGAAGGCATTGCAGAGCTTCCGGAACATGGTGAGGGTGACGATGCCGCTGGCGACGGCGATGAGACCGGCCAGGATGGCCTTGAGACCGTCCCGGACGCCCAGGGACTTGGTCTCGTCCAAATCGTTCACGTGGACCATGAGGCCCTCGTCCACTTTCTCCAGCTTCACGCCGTCGAACTCCTCGCCTACCTTCGCGTTGGCCTCGGTCAGCATCTCGTCTATGGAGCCCCAGTCGTTGCCCGCCAGGGATTTGTTCACCAGCACGTCCACGTTGGGCCGGACGGTGATCTCCACCGCGTCCTTGGGCAGGACGGCGCAGACGACGCCGCTGATGGTCAGGCCCACAGCCCCAATGATCAGACACACGATCAGGATGACCGAGATGATCTTGCCGATCTTGCCGATCTTGTTGACCTTGGTTTGAATACTGTTTTCCATGATTGTTTCCTCCGTTTGCTTTCGTAAATTTATTAACGATTATCGTTAACTTATGGGCGCAGTATACACCCTACTTTTTCGTTTGTCAACTACTTTTTTACGAAAAACATAAAATAATTTACGAAGACGCAAAAAGGGCTGTTCGGATTGACAGAGGGCGGGCGGCTCGGTATACTTTTCATAAGGAAACTGATTAAAAAATCGGGAGATTGGACCATGCTGGACGACGTAAAACGCTTTGACATGCAGAAACCACCCATGCGGCAGCACCTCCTTTTGGTAGCCTGGGCCCTGGCGGCGGGACCGCTGATCTCCCATAAGAACCAGCTGAAAAAGGTGAACATGGAGGGCGTGAAGCCTCCCTACCTGCTGCTGTGCAACCACAACGCCTTCATGGACTTTTCCGTGGCCACCCGGGCCATCTTCCCCCATCGGGGGAACTACGTGGTGGCCATCGACGGCTTTTTGAAGCGGGAGTGGCTTCTCAGGCTCATCGGCTGCATCTGCAAGCGCAAGTTCACCCGGGACATCACCCTGGTGCGCCAGCTCAAGCGGGTGGTGGACCGGGGCGACATCGCCATCCTCTATCCCGAGGCCCGCTATTCCCTCTGCGGCACCACGGCGGTGCTGCCCGACTCCCTGGGTAAGCTCTGCAAGCTTTTGAAGGTGCCGGTGGTGACCCTTATGTGCCACGGTCACCACGTGAATTCCCCCTTTTGGAACCTGCACGATCGGGGCGTGAAGCCCACCGAGGCGGAGATGACCTGCCTGTTCACGAAGGAGGCCCTGGAAAAAGCCACGGCGGCGGAGGTCAACGAGGCCATCCGAAAAGCTTTTGTGTACGACGACTTCGCCTGGCAGAAGGAGCGGGGCATCCGTGTCACCTACGAGGGCCGGGCGGAGGGACTTCAAAAGGTCCTCTACCAGTGCCCCCACTGCGGCGCGGAATACCGCATGAACGCCAAGGGGACCCGCCTCTTCTGCGAGAGCTGCGGGAAGGCGTGGGAGATGGACGAGCTTTCCCAGCTCCACGCTCTGGAAGGGGAGACCGAGTTCTCCCACATCCCCGACTGGTACGAGTGGGAGCGTTCGAACGTGCGAAAGGAGGTGGAGGCCGGCACCTACGGCTTCACCTGCCGGGCCCGGGTGGACGCCCTGCCCAATGCCAAGGGGTATATGGACATTGGGATGGCCACACTGACTCACGACATGACCGGCTTCACCCTGGAGGGTGCCTATCAGGGGGAGGACTATCGCGTCCACATCCCCGCCGCGTCCCTCTATTCCGTCCACATCGAGTATGAGTATTTGGGCAAGTACGGGGACTGCGTGGATCTGAACACCGATACGGACACCCTGTACGTCTACCCCAAGGACTGTCTGTTCGCCGTGACCAAGTTTGCCCTGGCTACGGAGGAGCTGTATCAATTCTACGAGCGCCGGCGCAAAGCAAGCGAAAGGAAGGATTGAAATGGGACGGCTGGAGGAACTGATCCTGGGCGATTCCCGGCGGGGCATGGGCCGGCTCACCGATCTGCTGCCGCCTGATTTCTGTACCCGGGCGGGGCAGTTTATCCTGTCCTGGCCCCGGGGCCGGGTGCTGCTCGTCACCGGCTTCTACGTGAACGGCCGGGGCGAGACCGACGGCCCCCCGGGGACGAAGCTCCTCTTTGACGCCCTGACGAAGCTGGGCTTTTCGCCCCTGGTGGTGACGGACCCCTTCTGCGGGGCCTATTTTCAGGCGGCGGGCCTGCCCTTCGTGACCTTCGGCCCGGAGGCAGATGAGGCGGAGCTGCTATCGCTTCTCAAGCGGGAAGCCCCCGTTGGCCTGATCTCTACGGAGCGCTGCGGCCGGGCGGCGGACGGCCGATATATCAACTCCCGAGGCCTGTCCATCGGGCAGCACATGGCCCCCCTGGACGGATTGTTCCTCCTGTCCGACGTGCCCTCCGTGGGCATCGGCGACGGCGGGAACGAGATCGGCATGGGCAATCTGGCGTCGGCTGTAATGGAACGGCTGGAGCGGGTCCCCTGCGCGGTGAAGACGGACGAACTCATCATCGCCACCGTGTCCAACTGGGGGGCGTTGGGCCTCTGCGCCGCGCTAAGTCAGCTGCCCACCGAGGCGGAGCTGACGGCGGCGTACGAGCTTTGTCCTTCTGCCGGGCTCATCGACGGCCTTACGGGGGAATCGGTCCTCAGTGAGGACGGGTTCGGGATGGAATACGTGCGAAAACTGCGGATCGGTTTGGAGAAAGAGGTATGAACGAGCACGCGGGACACAGGGCCCGGCTCAGGGAGAGCTTTTTGAAGAAGGGCGTCGAGGGCATGGCGGATCACCAGGTCCTGGAACTGCTTCTTACCTACGCTCTGCCTCGGATGGATGTGAACCCCTTGGCCCACCGGCTGCTGGACAGGTTCGGGTCCTTGGAAGCGGTGCTTTCGGCACAGCCCGACCAGCTCATGCAGGTCCAGGGCGTGGGAGAGTCCGCCGCCGTGTTCCTAAGCCTTCTGGGCCAGGTGGATCGGCGCCTCATTTTGCAGCGGTTCTCCGACAAAAGCAGGCGGACCGTTCTTGCCACGCCCGCCTCCCTGGGCGGATATATGCTGGCCCTGTCCCTGCAGGATCGGTATGAGACCCTTCGGCTGGTATGCCTCAACAGGAAGTATGAGCTGATCTATGACAGCGTCGTCTCCTCGGGCTCGCTGACGGAGGTGCTGGCGGACCCTCGGCCCGTTCTGGAAACGGCCCTGGTCCACAAGGCCTGTTTCATCGCGCTCAGCCACAACCATCCTTCGGGGGACGTGACGCCCTCCCGGGAGGATGAGGCGGCGGCGCTGCGTATCGAAGCGGCGGCGGAGGCTGTGGGCATCGGCGTGGTGGATCAGTTCATCCTGGGCCATGGCGCCGTATACAGCTTGAACAGCCGTCGGGTGCTGCTCTTTTCCGCGCCAGACCAGGCAAAGGATATGCCGTTATCCGAATATGCCAAATAAATAGCTTGCCTTGAGGCTGTATGTCCGCTGCGTGGGCATTGTCTCTGTTATACGTATTGCGTTTTTTTTCGTGGCGTGTTATCCTTCCATGGGATAAGAAGGCGCCTGAGGCCGGGACTTGAAAAACAGTGGTCCGGACGGCTGAGCTAAGTAAGGAGCGAAGGATAGGTGCGGCGTCCGCACAGGCGCCAGATCCGTTATATATGACTATGGAGCGCAAAGAAAGACAAGGGAAGAAACGATCTTTGGCACTGCTGATCGCAGCGGTCGTTTTTGCGCTTGTGTTCGCGTTCTCCGGGGTGATGTTCGTTCGGGAACTGCGGGAGTCGAAGAAAGAAGCGGAGACGTTTGAGGAACTGGCTGCCCTCCGGCTTCCCCAGGACGCCTCCTCTGTTCGGGCAGAGAGCACGCCCACAGGGACGGCGAAGCCGGTTTCGATCCCTGGGCCGACGGCGGTGACCGGGGATACGTCCCAAGACACACCGGCCCGGATGCCTCAAGCCGAAGAAACCATAGAACCGGATGCCGCAGAAACGCAGGAGGAGGATCAGAGCGAGGAGGGAACGGAGGAAAGGAAACCGCTGAAGCGGTATCTGCCGCTGTATGAGCTGAACTCGGATTTCTTCGCCTGGATCACGATCCCCGGCACCAATGTGGATTATCCGGTGATGTATAACGCCAAGGATCCGCTGAAGTATCTGGGGCACGATTTCTTCGGAAGCTTCTCCTATGCAGGGGTGCCCTACATGGACGTGGATTGTGACCCAAACGGCGACTTTTTCCTCATATATGGGCACAAAATGAACGATGGGTCCATGTTCGCCGATCTGGTGTCCTATGATAAAAAGTCCTTCTGGGAGACCCATAAGGAGATATGGTTCGATACGCTGTATGAGGAACGCACCTATGAGGTGGTCCTGGCCATGCGGGCGAAGGTGTTGGACAGCGATGATGAGACCGGCTTCCGATACTATGATTACACCTCTCTGGACACGGAAGAGGCGTTCAAGAGCTATATGCGGCAGGCAAAACGGCTGGCCCGATACGATACGGGGGTGGAAGTCTCCTTTGGAGATGAACTTCTGGTCCTCTCCACCTGTTACCATTACACGACCAACGGCCGGTTCGTGATCATTGCAAAACGCATAGCATGAGCGCACATCAAAGCGGCCCGCAGTTTGCGGGCCGCTTTTTCCGTATGCAATTTTATCGTGGATGCTGCCGCTCCTTCATCCGGGGCAGCAGCTCAAAGAGCATATCTCTGTTTTGCGGCGTGATGTGATGGACCTCCGCCTTCGGCATGGCACGGACCGCGTTCAGAAAGGGCACGTCCGTGCGGTCCTTCACGGCGGCGATCACGGGGACGTCCCCGGCGAGGGCTTGCAGCACGGCGGCGGTGAAGGCCTCCGCCCTGGCCTCAAAGAACCCCAGCTCGTCCATGACGATGATCCCATCGGGCCGGGCGTGTCGAATATATGCGACACCCAGGGTATCGAAGACGTCCGATCTAGGCCGATGGGTCCGGCTGTCGCATGTGCCGATGAGGTTCGCCTCCGTGTACGTTCGCTCCGCCAAACGCTGGCCCGCCGGATGGATATAGATGGGGTGAAAGCCGTCCGGGCCAGCCGGGCGCATCTTGGTGATGAACCCATACCGGGGCCGGCCCGAAGCTTCGAGCAGCTTTTCGATGAGGGTGCTCTTGCCNNGCTTTCGCCTGGGCGCCGATGGAGTTGGCCACCAGCGCGTCGAACTGCTCGAAGGTCAGCTCCGCGTGGTAGAACAGCTCATAGTATTCCTTCACCGCCTCGTAGAGGTCGTATTGGGCCGTCTCGGGGTAGAGGAGCTGGCTCATCCACATCATGCCCAGATACCGCTGGATTGAGGGCGGGAAGCCCATCCAGTTGTAGGGGCCGAAGGGGACCTCGTAGTATGCGCCGTTCCCGATGGCGGTGACGGTTTGCCACTCGGGCATATCCTTCACGGAGGCATAGATGCTGCCGGGGGCGAAGAGGATCACGTCCGGGTCCCACAGCAAAATCTGCTCCATGTCCACCTCGTTGCCGGTGCCCTTGGAGGACGGGCTCTCCACCAGGGCCAGGTTGTTGCTTAGTAGGTCGATGATCTCCGCGTGATAGCTGCCCTGGGCGATCACGTTCAGCCCCTGGTCCCCGGTGATGTAGAGGAGGTTTTTCTTCTCCACGCTGTTTGCGATCTCCAGCGTCCGGGCATAGACCCTGTCGCAGTAGGCGGCCAGGACCTCCGCCTCGTTCTCCATGCCCAGCAGTTCGCCCAGCTTCCGATAGGCGTCGCCCATATTCGCGGTGGCGGCGGTCACGTGAACGAAGGGGATGCCTGTCTGCGCCTGCAGGGCGTCCAGATCCTCCACGATGGTCTTCTTGGGCTCGCCCACGTCGATGACCGCCTGGGCGCCGCTAGAGAGCAGCGTTTCCAAATTCAGCTCGCCCTTGCCGCCGTAGAGCTGGCCCAGGACGGGCAGATCGTAGTATTTCCGGTCGAAGTACTGTTCCGCCGTCTTGTCCCACTTGCCCGCGATGCCCGCCAGCTTGTCGGGGCACAGGGCGAAGAGGACGATTTGAGCGAGGGGCCCGCTGACGGCCACTCTGTCGACGGTATAGGGGATCTCCACGGTCCGGCCCACGGAATCCGTGAAGGACCGGGTCTCGGGCAGGGGCGCCTCCGTGGGGGCGGGGGCCTTCGTGGGCTTGGGAGCCTCGACGGCCTGCGGCGCTTCGGTAACTTTCGGCGCTTCGGCAGGGGCTTTGGAAGCCTGGGGGCCGGTGCAGGCTGCGCTCAGCAGCATCAGGGCAGACATCAGAAAGATAACGATGCGTTTCATGGGATGTTCCTCCTTATGACATAGCTGTTTGTCGTATATCCCGGGTCCGGATGACGATCATGCCCACGGGCCGGGTGGCGCTGAGGTAGTAGGGGAAGACCGGGTCCCCGGTCTGCGTGAGCCGGGAAAGGGCCTCTGCCTCGGTCATGGCCGTCCCGGGGTCGTAGAGCAGGAAGAACCGGACGGCGTCGGAGAGGCTCCGGAAGGGCTGGCCCATGTCCGCGTCGAAGACCTCTGTCTCGAACGGCACGCCTGAACGGGTCAATTCTTCGCAGGTCAGGGGATAGGTGAACTTGCGGATGGCGCCCGCGTCCCGGGTGAACCGGTGGGTGTTCCAGTTCTTCTTAAAGAGGATCAGCCTGTCCCGGCAGTGGACTTTGGCCCAGCGCAGGACCTCGGGCACGCTGCCGAAGAAGCAGAAAACGCCGCTGTCGAACAGCTCGTCCGCGGGCAGAGCGAAGGCGTCCCCCAGCCGGATATCCAGCCGGACGCCCTCTTGCCGCGCGCGCTCCTGCAGATACCCAAGGGGCAGGGGGGAGACGTCCATAGCGGTCACGGCATAGCCCATATTAGCTAAAGCCAGCGACAGGTGCCCCAGGCCGCAGCCCCCCTCAAAAAGGGCGGAACCGGGCGTGAGGTGTGCCGCCGCCTTCTTTGCCAGCGCTTCGTAGCAGCGGGTATACTGAGCACTGTCCGCCCAAAAGGCAGCGCTTTCTTCGGTCCATCGGAACATCAGCGCTCCTTTCCCGGCGCCAGCACCGGCCCCTGGGGGGTGTCATACAGGTCTATCCTGCATCCGTAGAGTTCATAGAGAAGGTCGGAGGTCAGGATCTGTGGAGGCGTCCCCAAAGCCAGCGCCTGTCCCGCTTTCAGGGCCAGGACCCGGTCCGCAAACCACAGGGCGTGCTGGGGATCGTGGGTGGATAGAAGCACCGTATACCCGGAACGAGCCAGGTCCCTGGCCACTTGGAGCACCCGGAGCCGGTTCCCATAGTCCAAACTGGAGGTGGGCTCGTCCATTAGCAGGATCTTCGCCTGCTGGCTGAGGGCCCGGGCGATGAACACCAGCTGCTGTTCCCCGCCGGACAGCCGATCGAAGGGCCGATCCGCAAGGTGCTCGATGTTCACCCGGGCCATGGCTTCCCGGGCCGCGGCCCGTTCCTTCTCTCCCGGCACGCCGAAGGGGGACAGGGTGTGGCTGGTGCCCATGAGCACCATGTCGAAAGCGTTGTAGCGAAAGGACAGGGGATGGGCCTGGGGGATGGCGGCCACCCGGTGGGCCCGCTCCCGGGGCGTGAGGGCGGCAAGGTCCGCGCCGTCGGCCGTGATCCGGCCCGCATACCGCCGTTCCAGGCCCATGACGCATTTGAACAGGGTGGTCTTGCCCACGCCGTTGGGCCCCAGAATGGCCAGCAGTTCCCCGGCCTCGGCGGTAAAGGAGAGCTCCCGGAGCACTTCGCGCTTCCCGTAGCTGAAGGACAGGTTTTCCACGATCAGGCTCACAGCTTCTCCTCCTTCCGGGTGATGAGGTACAGGAAGAAGGGCGCGCCGATGAGGGCGGTCAAAATGCCGATGGGGATCTCCACGGCCAAGAGATTTCTCGAAACGTCGTCCACCAGCAGCAAAAAGGCAGCTCCGCAGAGGAAGGAGCCGGGCATTAGATACCGGTGGTCGCTGCCCAGGAGCTTTCTGCACAGGTGGGGCACCACCAGGCCCACCCAGCCGATCATGCCCGAGAAGGACACGCTGGCGGCGGTGATGAGGGTGGCACAGAGGAGCAGGATGAGCCGCACCCGATCGGTGTTCACGCCCAGGGCCCGGGCCTCGCTTTCGCCCAGGCTCAGCAGGTTCAGCTGCCACCGAAGCAGGAACAGGGGCACGAGGCCGATCAGCATGGGGAGGAAGGCTAACGGCACGTCCGAAAGCCTTGTCCCCGACAGGGAGCCCATGAGCCAGTAGGTGATCTGGGGCAGCTGGTTGCTGGGATCGGCCACCAGCTTGATGTAGGAAGTGCCTGCGTTGAACAGGGAGGAGAGCATGATGCCCGCCAAAATGAGGTTGATGAGCCGAGCCCCGGGGGCACGGCGGGCGACCAGCATCACGAGGCCCACGGTGACGAGTCCGAAGCAGAAGGCGGAAAGGGTGATCGTCCTTGCGGACGCCCCCCAAAGGATGGCCAGGGCGGCCCCGAAGGCGGCGCCGCTGGAGGCCCCCAAAATGTCCGGGGAGGCCATGGGGTTGTGGAACACCCCCTGAAAGGCGGTCCCCGCCGCAGACAGGGAGCAGCCCACGAGGCAGGCCATCATGATCCTGGGCAGGCGGATGTTTACCACCACGGTCTCCATCTGGGCCGTCCAGGTCCGGGGCAGGGTCCCCGTTCCTGCGAACAGCTCCGCAAACCGGGTGAACAGGATCTTCACCACCTGAAGGGGCGGCACCCCGTAGCGGCCCAGGGAGAAGGAGACCAAAAACAGGGCCAGGAGCCCCAGGCCCAGATAGACCAGCGTCCGGCGAGCCCTATGTTCGGCAGCCATGATCCCCCTCCTTCCACCGTTATTTTTGCGTGAAGATAACGCTTGCATACAGTATACGCCGGTTCGGGCCGTTTGTCCAGTGCCCGCCGCCAAAAAGGGGATTGTGGCAGGTCCCGTTCTGTGGTATATATCTAAAGAAGTTCAGGGGGGGAGAAACAGGATGATCATCCATGATTTTGACGAAACGACCCCATCCATAATCGACCTTAGGGCCTTCTATGGGGAGAAAAAGCACCTGGTGGACAAGTGTTTGATCCTCTTTTCCAAGGAGATCCACGATCATCTGCTCAATAGCCATGACTGCGAGGTCATCGGTCACATCGGGGCCTGCAACGGCGTCACGCCCATATACCGCTTTTCGCTGGCGGGGGAGCCCGTGGCCTTCTACCTCAGTGCCATCGGCTCCGCCCTGGCCTCCGGCTTCTGCTATGAGGCCCATTGGCAGACCGGGGCCGCGAAGTTCGTCATGTTCGGCTCCTGCGGGAGTTTGGACGGGGAGAAGACCCGGGGCAAGTACGTCGTCCCCACGGAGGCCTACCGGGGCGAGGGCGCTTCCTATCTCTATGCGCCACCGACGGATTACATCTCCATCAAAAATGCCGACCGGGTGGCCGCTATCTTCGACGAACTGGGCGCTCCCTACGTAAGAGGCCGGGTATGGACCACCGACTCCATGCTTCGGGAGACCGTAGGCCTGGTGCAGAAGCGCAAGGCCGAGGGGTGCATCGCCGTGGAGATGGAGCTTAGCGGCGTGGAGGCCCTCTGCGGCTTCTACGGCCTGGAACTCTATGATTTTCTGGAAGCCGGGGACGTGCTTCAGGAAAGCGGCTACGACGTGTCAGGCCTTACCAGCGCCAACCATCACCTGGGCAAGCTCTCTTTGGCCATGGAGATCGCCAAGCGGATATAAGGAGGAACGAACATGAAATCTACCTGGGAGCTGCCCGAAGGGTACGCGCAGAAATATCTGATCGATCTGAAGGACAACAGGAAGCAATTTTGGATCGTCAACGGCCTGTCCATCCTCATCATGATGGCGCTGCTGGCGCTGTTCTTCCAGCTGCTGTGGTATGGCTTTTTGGAACTGCATTTCGAGGGCCTGGCCCGACAGGTCCTTATCATGGCCCTGGGCACTGCGGCCTACATCCCTCTCCACGAGCTGATCCACGGCCTTTGCATCCGCCGCTTCTCCGGCAAGGGGGCCCGGTATGGTTTCACTTCGGTGTACGCCTACGCCGGCAGCGAATGCTATTTCAACAAGCGGGAGTACCTCATCATCGCCGCCGCGCCGGTGGCGTTCTTTGGGGCGGTGTTCCTCCTGCTGCTGTTTTTGCTGCCGGTGAACTGGCGGTGGGTGGCCTATATATGGCAGCTCGTCAACCTGTCCGGCGCGGCGGGAGACTTCTACGTCTTCTGGCGCCTCAGCAAGGAGGGGGATGCCATCCTCTGCCAGGACACGGGCGTCAAAATGGCCGTCTTCGACCGGCAGGATGCTCTATGAAAAAATGGGGCATATTCGCCGTTACGGCGCTGATGCTGCTGCTTCTCACAGGCTGTTGGGAAAGGGTCG
>LXOW01272520.1_pt1 | contig 11067 bp, 7 predicted proteins | sample 1368591 | NCBI WGS metagenome assembly LXOW01 (sample SAMN04884650, study PRJNA319009) | bovine gut metagenome | isolation source: Cow rumen | host: Bos taurus | place: Italy: Legnaro (PD) | collected 2014-07-09
ACGACGGCTAATGTGGGAAGCACTTCACCATTCATGCTGAGTGAAATAGGCCAGATGGAACGTGACTCTTGCATTTTCTATGCTTCCCAGCTGCTGAGAATCTATGCCCAGACGCGCGAGGTGGTCATGGCCGACAGTACCTACTACATCGAAGCCTGGCTGCGCATGAAGGAATCTTACGACTATGCACAGGATTACTACAAGATCCTCCAGAAAAGTGTGTTCGTGGACGGCCAGACTTCCTGGATACAAATCCTGAAGCATCCCGATGCCTATTGGCGACAGGCCAAACTCGCAATGGAGGAGAGGTTTTCCTCGACTTTTGTCATGGATTTTTCAGACGACTATGAATCAGACAGCAATAATTACAAGGACAGCCGTGTCAACAATTCGACAACGCTGTTCTGGTTGGTGTATTACATTGTAGCCTTCTTCGTGCTATGGGGCATTGTCGCTCTGCTGATGCGTCTGGTCTATCGTTTCGTGAAACCGCTCGATAAGGCGGTAGCCAAAGAGCAAAGGCGTTATGTCGCCCTCCTGATATGCTGTGTCTTGGCGATACTCCTCAGTTACGAAACCACATTGGACGATAGGGCGGCCAAGTCCATCCAACTGATGCACACCTTCCTTTGCCTACTGATGGCCATTACGACGGCGCAACTCATTCGCTTGGAACCCAGCAAACTCAAAAACGGTATCCGCAACTACCTGCCCACTATTTTCACGGCACTCTTTGTCATCAGTTGCCGGGTGCTTTTCCTGCCCAACGCTTTCTTGAATTTCATTTTCCCGCCTCTTTTGCTGATTATGACGGTGTGGCAGTTGATTTCCAATTTGCGACGGAGCAAGAACTCGGAACGGGCCGATGCCATTATTGGCTGGGTTTCATTAGGCGTAACCGCCATTGCCATGCTCATCAGTTGGGCTGGTTACATCTTCTTGGCACTCATTATCTTGGTTTGGTGGTATTTCCTGTTGACGGCCATCCTTGCCATTGTCACTATATGGCACCTGCTGCTTTGGTACAAGAAGAGCCATTTGGACAAGCGGGTGGAGGAATACAAGGCTCAGATTACCTACTTGTCAGGTACCTCCAAGGATAGTTTAGTGTTCGCCGTTACATGGTTCTATGACCTGATAAAAGATGTGGTTGTCCCGCTGATGGTGCTGGTCTCGTTCCCGTTGTGCATCCGATGGGCATTGAACATTTTTGAGTTCAACGACTTGTATCGCCAGATTTTCATGGAGCCATACATCCAACACGGAGAGGACGGGTTTACGGTGTCTGTGTATGCCCTTCTGTTCCTTGCGGGACTGTTCTTCCTGTTCCGTTACCTGAACAAGGCCATCCACACCATCTGGCAGCAGATCCAATACAATCGCTTCCTCCGCAAGTACAATCGGAAAGCCATCCGCAAAAATGAAATCAACCTTTCGTTGGGTAATAGCCTCATTACTGTATCCGTTTGGTTTATTTACATTTACATTGTTGTCGTCACCCTAAACATTCCCACCAGTTCGTTGGGACTGATTGCAGGCGGTTTGTCGGCTGGTATCGGTATTGCACTCAAGGACATCATCAACAACTTTGTTTATGGTATCCAACTCATGGGCGGACGCTTGAGGGTAGGCGACTGGATTGAGTGCGACGGTGTGCGTGGTGCGGTCACCGATATCAATTACCAAAGCACGCAAATAGAGACCTACGACGGCGTCACCGTCTCCTTCCTCAATGCTGCGCTGTTCGCCAAGAGTTTCACCAACCTCACCAAGAGCGACTCCTACGAGTGTCTCAAGTTGCATGTGAGCGTGGCCTATGGCACCGATTTGCAGCGTGCGCGCGAAGTCCTTGTTGAAGCCATGCAGGTGATGCGCACCAAAGATGCCTACGGACGTGAAATCGTGGAGCCGAGGAGAGGTATCTATGTGGTGTTTGGATCATTTGGCGACAGTGGTGTTGATATCATAGTGAAGCAATACGTCCTGGCCGCCGAACGCGTCGCCTATGCCGACCGTGCCCCAGAAATCATGTACAACGCCCTGAACGCCAACGGCATCAAGATCCCGTTCCCGCAGCGCGATGTTCACATGATTAAAGATGATGATGATGATTAAATGCGAGATTTGAGTATGATTGCGAAAAACTTCGCGAAGTTTTTCGCAATCATTCCAAATAATACATCCTCCGTTCCTCGTCGGTAAGGGGATAATCCTTGAACCTTTCACGGGTCTGGTCAATGAGTTCCTGTAGGGGAGGGAAGTTGTAAATCATCAGGGTACCGTCTCCCGTTGAAAAAGCTATATGTCGATTGTCAGGAGAGAAAGAGATGGAGTTGATGCCGCTATAGTCTACTTTTATGGTTTTCAATAATATTCCAGTTTCGACATCCCATATTTTTGTCAGATCGTGGCTTAATGATTTGTCCATAACGGTCGATACAATAAGTCTATTATCAGGGCTGAAGGTGGCAGCATAAGGGTATAAAACATCTTTATCAAAGATTTTCAATGTTTTTCCTGTCTCGGCATCCCAAATTCTTATGGTGTGGTCAAAAGCAGTTGAGACAATGCGTTTGCCATCTGGGCTGAATGCAGTAGAGTTGACGGCTGCCGTATGTCCTTCCAAAACATGTAAAACCGTACTTGTTTCTGCATCCGTGATTATTGCTGTATTATTTGAAGGCGAGACGATACGCTTACCATCTGGGCTATATCCGGCGGAAGATGCTTCATCGTTGTGTGCTTCAATTGTGTATGTCTCCGCAACATTATTAACCTCCCATAGCCTAACCGTCTTATCCCATGAAGCAGAGGCAATGCTGTTGCCATCGGGGCTATAGGCAACATCTGTGACATATTCGGAATGCCCTTCCAAAGTCTTGATCTCTTCCCCGGTTTCAACATCCCAAATCTTTACAGTTCTATCGCCAGAGGCTGAGACAATTTGTTTGCTGTCGGGACTAAAAGAGGCTGATTCGACGAAATCTTGGTGTCCAACCAAAGTGTTAATTTCCACTCCTGTCTGGGCATCCCAGATTTTGATTGTTTTATCCCATGAAGTTGAAGCAATAAGACTGCCGTTTGGACTGTAAGTGACATGAGTAACTATATCTATATCCATCAACTCAGGATCGATTTCGGTATCTTGTGCGGTTTCCGGGCTTTCAACCCATGTCATCAACTTTTCACCGCTCTCGACATCCCATACCTCTATCGTGTTCTCTGTTGCGGTGACAATACGACTGCCGTCGGGGCTGAATGCCAATGAGTTAATGGGGCCGTGTCCTTCTATGGATTTCAGTTCGGCCCCAGTCTCAGCGTCCCATAGTATAATGTTATTCTTTACTATGCTATCAGCATAATTGTTGATATCGATTTCGTCAAAATCATCAATGCCAAATAGGTCAGTCGATGATGAGGCAATGTATCTTCCGTCAGGACTGAAAACGGCATCGTAGAATGCCTGATAGCAGTCCGATTGTGTTTTCATCGTTATTAACGCTGTCCCGGTCTGGGCATCCCATACTTTTAACGCATTATCCGATGAAGCCGTGACTATACGCTTGCTGTCTGGGCTGAAATTGACGGATTCAATTTCCTTGGAGTGCGCATGTATTCTCGTTGATTCATGGCCATTTGTGGCATTCCAAATCCAAATGCAACCATTTGAGGAAGCCGCTGCAATTTGTTTGCCATCAGGGCTAAAAGCGACAGCGTTGAAATCTTCTCCTTTTAAAATTGCAGTATTGTGACAAGAGGCATTTCTCAACGCGGCTTCTGCTTCAACGGTATAAGGCTTGTCTGGCTTGCTTAGGTTATTGGGTAACACCTCCAACAAGAGTCTTTGGGCTGTATAGGATTCCCCATTGTCGGTGAGACCGTTCGCCGTTTTGGCAATCAACTTGGAAAGGCTCCCCATCTTTTCCCAGTTCTTTTTTTTGATTTGCTTGTTCTGATTCCAGATCCAACCCGTGACACCAATAGCAACTAAGGCAAAAAGAGCTATCCCTATAAAGGCTCTATTCCGTTTTTTGGATCTTTCCCTTTCATATCGCTGCCATAGTTCGTCGAATTGCAAACCAAACATTTGTGCCACCACTTTCACGGCGGCGGCATCACGACCCATCTCGTTGATGTTTACACCTAATAATTCCTGATGGGAAGGTAATTCTCGTAAAGCCAAGGGGAGACATTCGTCTTTTGGGTCTTGTGCGTATGCTGTACCACCGATGATGAATGGGATGATTTTGTCAGTGCGCCCCAACTCAATAAAAGTCTGCACTTCCTTTCCCACCCATCCCGATTGCGCGGCTCGTGGTGAGCAAATGACGATGAGGTATTTTGAACTGTCAAGAGCCTTGTTGATTTCATTGGCCAAAACGCCGCCTGCTAAGTCGGATTGGTCACGGAAAATGGGCCGAATCTCTTTAGGTAAATCATCCCTGCCGTTCAAATTGTATGGTAACTTGTAATGCTCCAATTTATGCTGCAACCATTTGGCCCATTCTTCATCCTCGCGCTTATAGCTGATGAAGGCGTGATACTTGTATTTGTTTTCTGTTTCCATAGAGATGGCCTTTTATTTACCCGCGAAACGGTGTTTTAGGTATTTCGTGGATAATTGAATTTGGTTTGTTTTCCAACAACAACACCTTTCATGAAGGTGCAAAAATAACAAAAAAGCAAGTCGCGTAATGGACTTGCTTCTTTTTGTTAGAATGAATGAACGGCTCTTATTCGGTATACGTTATCCTTAGGTGAATAAGCACCAGGATTATAAGGATCATAAATATACGCACTATTATTAGCTGTGTATTCAGTGGATGACCAATATTCATAGTTTACTAAAATGGTACCTCCATTATTCAGCAAACCTTCATTTAGTTTTTCTGTATAAAGCATCATGTCTCGTAATTCTGTATATGAAGGGAAATACCAACCAGTGATTCCATTTGTGTTTTTGTTATTACACCATCGAAAAGAAGGGAAGTTATCTAGATTATAGTTTGAAACAACCCGATTAGTGTTGGCTAAACCATCATACCAATCGGTTGCACCTGCAGAGTAAGAATTATGATACTCATCTTTTATGCTCCATACGCAATTACCTTCGTCTAAGGAAACAATCAACCCGTGAACTCCGCCATTGGATATTCTATAAACAACACCTTCAATTCCATCTCTATTGTAATAGTCACCAATTTGATATACACCGTTAGTGCCACCTCCTGGGCCTGAAATTGTTATAGTTACGGATGCTTCTGCTTTGGCTCCACCATTGTCTTTAGCAACAATTTTTAATGTATGTGTGCCTTCTGTAAAATAGCCTCCCGCAATTGTGAAATTGTAGGGGAAAGAAGTCAGCTCTTGGTAACCGACATTGTCAATATACAAATAAACTACTGAAATGGAACCGTCAGAATCTTCGGCAACAACATTAACGATTACTTGGGCGTTTTCGGTGAATGAATCTCCTTCTTGTGGCGATGTTATGCTACAGGTTGGAGGAATATTAGTTGTTTCCGAAGAGTTTCCTCCATTGTTAGAATTAGGCGTTGGATTGTCTTTCGTGCATCCGAATAAGATTGCAAGGATGCAAATAAGAAGAATTGAACTTAATTTTTTCATTTTTATTGGTCTTTAATACTATCCGCAGTCCCAACGGATGTTAAGTCTTGATAGTTGAATTGCGACAAATAAAAACGTGGGACTTCTCTTTATTCTCCTTCGAGGTTGTGGAATACCCAAGTTACAAAATAAAATGAAACCCACGTTCATCATGGGCATCAACTTTATTCTTGTGTAACTTTTGAAACTTCCACATTTCGAAGAACTCAAATAAAGCTAACGCTTTTATGTCGTGCCGAGATTGTCGGCTATTATTTCTTTATCTTTTTATTCCAATCATAGGCAATTATGATTCGTTTTACTTCGATATTTCAGCGCAAAAATATGATTATTTTTACAATTATAAATGAATTACGATAATCTTTTCACCGCCTGTAAAAGGTGCGTGTGCTCGTTCTTCTCCTTGTTAAAAATGCCCGTCTGGTCCAAATAATCAATGCGGACCTGGCCTGAGCAGTGGATGATTTGCTCGTTGCCCATGATGATGCCCACGTGGGTGATGTGGCCGTCTTCCTCGCCGAAGAAAGCCAAATCACCAGGCTGTGTCTCCTGTAGAAAATACACCAGTTCGCCTTCCCGAATCTGCTGCGAGGCGTCACGAGGCAATGCCCCTCCCGCGAGGCGGGCACACATCTGCACCAGCCCGGAGCAGTCGAGGCCCATTACCGTGCGACCACCCCAGAGATAAGGCATGCCGAGGAGCATTTTGGCATAGCCAACCATCAACTCGGGATGAAATTCTGAAGGCATCTCTATTGCGTCAGGATGCGGCTCGTAGAGCGGCGTGCACATGCTCAAGAGCTTTCCTTGGTATTCGACGATAGGCTTGTTGGTGAGGTAAATCTTCTTCGCTTTCAGGGCCTTGTAATCCTCTTCGCCGATTTCCACGAATTGCTTCGCTTGAATCCAGCCTTGATAGGGGTCGAAGTCGGTTTGTACGAGTACCCATTCATTGACGCTGTCCAAAACCGTATATGTCTCGTTGTAAAGCAGTTGGTTGACCATCTCCGAGCCGTGTCGTGGCTCCTTGCGCAAGGCGATGGCAGAAAGTTTGCAGATGCCGTATGTCATGGTTTCGAGTTTTTTATGACCGCTAAATTAGGCAACAATTCGGTTCAAAACGCCTTTTTCCGCCGTTTTTTTTCAAGTGATTGTTGTTTTTTTTAATTTAGCACTCGGATTATTGCGGATTAAAATTCTCTAAATAATTGTGTATGAGTATGGTAGAGAAAATTTTCAATAAGATAAGGCATAGCTATTACGACATCGCCAAGGTGTTTGCCTTTTTGGTGGCCATCGCATTGGTGAGCTGGCTGATGCCTCGCGCGGGCAAGTTCAAATACGAGTACCAACTCTCGAAGCCATGGCAACACGAGACTCTTTATGCACCTTTCGACTTCCCGATTTACAAGGACTTTGAAACGCTGACCGCCGAAACCGCGGCTGCCTCGGCCAAGGTGAAACCGATTTTCAGGTTCAACGACGACGAGATGGCGGCAGCCCGTAACGCCTTGTTCAACACCTTTGAGACGCGCTGGGGCGATAAGGATGTCTCCGACAAGGAAGAGGCCCTTAATGCCTTGTTCATCGTGTATGATTCCATTGAAAACTGTGGCATTGTGGCTTACGACAACGCCACCAGCAACCTGGCCCCCGAAGACGAGGTGAACGTCGTCCGTAACAAGGTGATGCGCACCACCCGCTATGGCGATTTCTATACCATGACCGAAGCCACCGAGGCTGTGACAACGATGTTGGACAATTTGGGCGAACATTTCGACAAGAAGATGCTGTCTGAACTGTTGAATGGTGCATTACGGCAGAATGTATTCTACGATGCTGACCTCACCAAGCAGGAGGTCGACAAGGCGGTGTCGTCGGTGTCGCTGACCTACGGTATGGTGCAACAGGACGAAATCATCGTCTCGGAAGGCGAAATCATCGATGCCCACACCTTCGATGTCCTCAATTCGCTCCAACGTGAATATGCCGCAAAGTCGATGTCAAGCGACGACTCGCTGCGTGTCTTGCTGAGTCAAATTTTCCTTGTGGGCTTGGTCTTCGCGCTGATGGGCTTGTATGGCAACAAGTTACACAAGAAAGTCTTTGCCGAACTGCGGAACATCGTGCTGTTACTGACCCTAATGCTGTTGATTATCATCCCATCGTATATCTTGGTTCGGGTAGCCCCCAGCTTGATTTACATGATGCCTGTGTGTCTGCTCGCCATCATGGTGGGCTCGTTCTTCAACCTGAGATTAGCGTTCTCTGTCCAAGTCTTCGCTGTGATGCTGATATCGCTTGTGGTGCCCAATCCGTTCCTGTTCATTTTCATGCAGTTGGTGGCCACGGTGCTGACGGTGTTCAGCATGTCGAACACGAGGGCGCACCACCGCTTCATCCAGGCGGCGTTGTTCGTGTTTGTGGGTTATCTGCTGGTGTATGTTGCCTTTAATTTCCTGTCGACTAGCGTAGTGGATTGGTTTGACGTGTTTCTGCTTTTGCTCAACGCCTTGTTCACGCTGTTGGCCCAGCCGCTCATCCTGATGTTTGAACGCATCTTCGGCGTTACCACATCGCTCTCGTTGATGGAGCTGAGCAACACCAACATGCCTTTGCTGCGTCAACTGGCGGCCACGGCTCCTGGCACCTTCCAACATTCCATCCAAGTGGCCAACCTCTGCGAGGAGGTGCTCTTCGAAATCGGTGGCGACACGCTTTTGGCCCGCACGGGTGCCTTGTACCACGACATCGGCAAGATGCAAAACCCGATGTATTTCACCGAGAACCAACATGGTGCCTATAGTCCGCACAACGACCTTTCCAACCAAGAAAGTGCCGAAATCATCATTTCGCACGTCACTGATGGCATTGAGATGGCGCACAAGGCGCATGTGCCCGAGCGCATCATCGACTTCATCCGCACGCACCACGGCACGCGCCGCACCGACTATTTCTACATCAACGAGCAGAAGGCGCATCCCGACGAGGAAATCGACCCGACGCCCTTCACTTATCATGGTCCGGCGCCGTTCTCACGCGAGACCGCCGTGTTGATGATGGCCGATAGCATCGAAGCCGCCTCGCACAGCATCAAAGACCCTGACGAGAAGAAAATCAGCGACATGGTGGACAATATCATCAACAAACAGATGGAGGCGGGGCAGTTCCTCAACACCGACCTCACCCTCCGCGACATCGAGACCTGCCGTAAGGTTTTGAAGAAGAAGTTGATGAGTATTTATCACGTTAGGATTGCTTATCCGGAGAAGTAATGAGATTCCCTACGGGAATGGCAGGATGCTTGTGATATAATACCGAGTATTATGGGATTCCCTACGGGAATGGCAGAATGTTTGTAATATAATACCGAGGTATTAGGAGATTCTCTGCGGGAATGGCGAGACGGGTGTGTGTATAAATGCGGCGGCAACGAGCGTTTATTATTTGTGGAGTCCTGATGCCGCCGCTAAATGATCAAGGCATTAACTCCATTCCCGAAGGGAATCTCATGTTTGAGTTCCTTAAGTTGCTCTCCCGAAGGGAGTCTTACGAGTCATTCATCAAGTCATCCATGACCTGTTTTACCTTCTCACTCCAAGGCGTTTTGTCATGAACAAATCCCTTGTCTGTAACCAGTTCTTTCCATTCGGGATTCTTTTTTTCAATCAGTTCTATTTTTGCTTTCCGAGAAAGACCTTTGATCCTATTCTCTTCGTCAATTGCTGATTGATAACTGGAGAATTCTTGATAATAAACACAATACTCGCAATTGTACTTGTCGGTGAAAGAGCCTTTATAATGATGACTTTTGTGTTCGCCAACTCTGCGTATTAAATCGTTTGTGCATCCTGTGTACAAAACAGAGTGCGTTTTGTTCGTCATTATATATGTGTAAGCGAATTTCAAGGCCATTAGGCTTTAATGCGACAAAGATAGTAAAAAAGAGATTCCCTACGGGAATGGCGAAGCGAATGTATGTATAAATGCGGCGGCAATGAACATTTACTATATGTAGAGCCCTCAAGCCGCCGCTAAATGATTAAACGTACTAACAACTCCATTCCCGAAGGGAATCTCACGTTGGAGTTCCTTAAGTCGTTTTCCATTCCCGCAAGGAATTTATAGGAGTGATTTCAAGTATCCCATTGCTTCAGGCCCCTCGTTAAAAATTAAGTCTAACACGCTCAAATCGGGTGCAAAAGGATATTTCTCGCTGAAAACCTGGTAATAAGTAGGGAAGAGGCTTGCATCGGCCTGTTTCTTCGGGCTGAACGCCTCGCGCAAATCGTTTTCGGCCTCGCGGACATAATCCGTTGTGTGTACAATCTCCTTGTTGACCTTCAGCATCTTCAACACCGCCTTCAAAGCGGCATCATTCAAATCGATGAGCTGCTCGAAATGCCCTTCAAAGATGGGCCTCAGATAATCGTAGTAATGGTCGAAATAAGGCGCCGCCTTGTAGGCCGACTCCAGGCAACGGCTGTGGATGTGTTGCCACGGTTCGACGGGGCTGATAGCCATGTCCTTGGTCATGGTGTGGTTGCCGTTGACCTTCACGACGGGGACGCTGAGGCTTCCCACGCCGTTCGCCGTCATCACGCGGCAGCGGTTGCGGTAGGTCTGCTTGTGGTAGGTCTCCCAAATCTCAATAAAAGGCTCGTCCTCAGCGAGAAAACGAGCCATATAACTGATGCTTGGGAAGTAGGCTGTGGTGAAGAGTGTCATTTGAGCAGCTGTTCCTCGATAACCTCCCTGAAACCTTGCTCCTGCATGGCACCAACTTGTTTGTAAGGCATCCCTTCCATTGGGATGAAGAGCACCATGGGGATGCTTTTCACCTGGAAGGCGGCGGCGAGTTGTTTCTCATGATCCACGTTGACCTTATAAATGAGCAGTCTGCCGTCATATTCTTCGGCCAGTTTTTCCAAGATGGGTGCCACGCGACGGCAGGGACCGCACCAATCGGCGTAGAAGTCGATGATGGCGGGCAACTTGCCTTTATAGACGAAGGTGTTCGGATCTTTCTCGAAATCCCAAACTAACTTCTTGAACTCACTGTATGTCAGGTGTTTGACTTTCGACTCTGTTTTGTTCTCTTGCGCAGTGGCGGTGAAGCCAAATGTAAGGATTGTGATAGCGATTAAGATGGTTTTTTTCATGATAATGGTTTTTATTCTTTGCGTTTCATCTTTCTATTTCTTTAATGAAATCTTCCAAACTGTCGTACTTGTAAACTTTTCCTTCATCAAGTTCCCGGAGTGAACGCTCGTAGGCTGTCATTCTTTTGCGCCGAGGTCTTGATACCTTTCCAACCCCGCGTAACATGCTGATGGCCTTTTTGATGTCGTTGATAAGCGACATGTCCTTGATGTCAACTATCAATTGCCCCTCGGCAGGAATGTTTGCAGTGTTTGCCATGATACCTGTTTTTTGTGG
>LXOW01000917.1_pt1 | contig 11065 bp, 12 predicted proteins | sample 1368591 | NCBI WGS metagenome assembly LXOW01 (sample SAMN04884650, study PRJNA319009) | bovine gut metagenome | isolation source: Cow rumen | host: Bos taurus | place: Italy: Legnaro (PD) | collected 2014-07-09
CATTCGAACTTTAATCCTTCTTCCTTATCCTTTTTGTAATAATCAGAGAGCATGCCGATAAACGTGGAGATCTCCTTCACGGCATGGGCAGTATCTGGCGAGATGTCCTTCTTCTGCAGGCGCAGCAGCATCACGCCATAGAGCGAATTGAAGCACGTCTCGATCTCGTTCTCCTCCTTGTTGGCACCACGGTTGCGCAACTCCACGATGAATGGCAGCACCTTGTAGTATTCCGTATTATAGAAAGGGAACTTCGACGACTGCAACAGCTGGTCGTTCAACTCAATCAGCATCTGAAGCGTCACCTTGTTGATCTGCAGATGTCCCTTTTCGCGGCACCCCTCCTGGTTCATCATACGGATGAGGTTGCCAAACCAGTCGATCTCCTCTTCCTTCTGCTCGTCGGTATAGTCAAACCGCTCCACATACTCACGCTTGATACGTGTCAGCGAGCAGTCAAACGCCCGTATCGTATCCTCTACCTGCCACATATACAGCAGATACTCCGCAATATTCTTCTTCCTTAATTCCTGTGCTATAAACACTTTTTTACCTTTTTACTTTTTTACCTATTAAAAGAATCTAACCAGGTTCGTTGTCGTACCCAACAACATGATCACAGAGCCGATAATCACTGCCACACCGATGATCTGATTGATCAGTTTGATGCCATAGGTATCAAACTTCGTGCGGATCTTATCCACCAGCCACGTCAGTCCCCACCACCAGAGCAGTGCACCACCAACAATACTGGCAAAACCCACAACCATCTCAAACGGATGGTCAGGCAGCACAAAGGCAAACTGGGCATACATCGCCAGGAAGAGGAAGACTATCAGTGGGTTAGAGAACGTCACAAGGAATGCCGTCCACGTGTTATACCAGAGCGTACCCTTCTGCTGGCCTGACTGGTGCATCTTCTTCGTAGGATCCGAGCGATAGGTATAGAGTCCGAAGGCAAGCAACATCACGCTACCTACGATCTGGAGATAAAACCTGTTCTGGTCGTTGGTGATAAAATCCATCACAAACGACATACCGAAGCCTGCAAAACCAGCATAGATAATATCACTGGCAGCGGCGCCGATGCCTGTGGCAAGTCCATACCAACGCCCTTTGTTCAGCGTACGCTGCACACAAAGGATACCCACAGGACCCATTGGGGCACTGGCAATCACCCCAATCATCATCCCCTTAAAGATGAAATCCAAAATGTTTATGGGTACGTGAAACGGCATCTTACGTCTCGCCTCGCGAGCTTAATCGATCAACTTAATATTATATCTTTCGTTGGAATTATACTCACGGTCCTTATCCTTACCGAAGTACTCCAGCAGATAGTTCTTACTTTCTAACTTGGTGATCTTGATCAACACCTCCCTGTAAGTCTCGCGGCCGTCTTTCAGATAAGCCTCATAAGCATTAAAGGATGTGGTACTCCCACTTTCGCTATTCTTCACAAGTTTGAAAGCAGAGACATTCCGTTGACTCTGAGCAATGTCAATAAACAAACTATCACCTGAGAAAATGAACAGCAACTCCCCACTCTGGGACAGGTACTTACCATCCAAATCACCTGCGTTTGCCTCAAAACAGCAACACAACATCATGNNTCATAATTTTATTATTATTTCACTTTTCTGCCTGCAAAGTTACAAAAAATAATCCATCCACAAGCCAAGAAAGCCAGAAAAGTTATAATTTGCAAGAATTATGCACTTCATAAGGGGCTCCCAAAGGGTCAACAACTAAGGTTCGCAGGAACCAAATATAAAGGTTGCAGAGACAGAACCTAAGGGTAGCAGTACAATCTATCATCCCACAACAAGTTTGGAAAGATGCATAACGACTACATAATGCGCAATAAAAGCATAAGAAAACAATGGTTTTTATTCAAAAGCTGTTAAATGTTTCTTGAAATACGCTATTTTTCTAACAATGTGATAGCTACTTCCTATTTTTTATGTATCTTTGCAATGTCATTCCAGTAATGCAATATTCATTGTTTACTCATATGGGAACGTTATATAGTTTTAAACATCTTAGTTTACGTAAATGATAAAGAAGCAATTCTCATTCAAGAGGCAAGAAGAGGTTCTGTTCGACGGAAAGAAATTCGTTGATAGGGAATCTGCCCGTACAGCCTTCAACGACTTTGTAACTACAGATGATAAGGAATATAACATTCTGATGTATTATGGCATTGGAGGAGTTGGTAAGAGTATGCTTCTTGCAGAAAACGAACAGTCATTTCAACAGTTATTTGCAGACTCTATCTTATTTTCTGTCGATTTGCATGATGCAGCCAAACGTACGATAGACAGCACCTTATTGGAATTTGTAGAGAATTGCTCTAACAAGAAAGTAAAGTTTGAAGCTTTCAATCTAGCATATACTCTGTATTTCAGCAAAAAACATGCAGGAGAAGAATACGACCGAAACAAGAGTCTTGTTGGCAATGATTTCAATCTTTTCTTTAAGATACTAGGAGTGTTTGACAATGGAGCGATTGAAACCGTAGTTGACATCATCGGGAAAATTGTGAATTTTGCCAAAAAGAAATCATTGAGAGAGGATGTTTTAGAAGATTTAAAGCAATTCGATTCACTGTCATTACCTGAAATTGAGTTACGCTTACCTGCATATTTCCAATATGACATATCCAGATTTATCTCTGAGAATCCTAACACTCATATATTATTCTCTATTGACACATTTGAAGCGCTTAATGTTCAGCAGACGGAAGATATTCATCGTAGGAAAAATGAAGAATGGATCCAGAACCTAATAGCTTATTTCTATAGTGATAGTATTCCTAATTGTAGATTTGTCATTTATGGCAGGGATAAATTAATGTGGGAAGAGGATTGGGAGCCTTTCATCACTCAATTCGAATTACTTGATTTCTCAAAAGAATGGACTAAACAATATCTTGTCTCTGCGGGAATTAAAGATTACAATATCATCAAGAAAATTANNCTGCAAAGACATATACCGATATAGTTAATCAAGGCAAGACTCCAACAATAGATGATTTTGGACGAAATCCAAAGGAAATCATCCGAAGATTCATATATAATTTGAGTGATGAAGAGGTTCATATCCTAAAGTACCTGGCTGTGACCAATTCTTTCTCTTATGAATTATTTACGTATATTCTGTCAAAATTCCATATCGCCTGTGACCCAGAAAGATTTAAGCACATCATTTCATATTCCTTTATTCATGCCCTATCGGGAAACGAATTCTATATTCACTCCTTAATGCGTAACGGATTACAAGATTGTACGGATGTGAAATCAATTGCTCTAGTCAACTCTGTGTTATTTGATTACTATTCTTCCGAGTTTAAAAACAAACCCAACAAAAACAACTTTGTTGAATTGATGTATCATGCAGGAAGAACCCATAATCCGTCGGAGTTCGGCACTTGGCTAACGGAGTCCGACACTATTTCATATCTCGTAACATGCCAAATTAAAGGTGAGCAGGAACTGATATTCCAAGTGACAGAGGATTTGATTAATCAATATGGTTCCAAGAACTTGGTGCTAAGATTGATAAATATATACATAGACGCACTTCACCTGGGAGGAGATTATCAAGCTGCTGTTGCTACGAGCAAAGCATATCTTGACCAGTATTCTCTCGAAGAAATAACATCAAATGAAAGCCTTTGCCGGATGTTAATCCGTAAGGTCCATCATTCAATGTTTTATCTGCCTGTAGATGATTTAATCGATGAAGTACAACAGATCCTGTCTGGTCACTACGTTGACAATTATCCCACTCAAAAAAATGAGATTCTTTTCTTGTTAGGTGGTAACCTTGGCGTATTGTCAGGAAAACTCAGTTATTCAAAGGACATACTGAACAGAGCTCTTAGCTATGCTCATGAGACTCAAAACACGAACAATCTTTTGCGAGTTACGCGTAAACTGGCTGATATAGAGACTTATGAAGGAAAATGCAAAGATGCCATTGAAAGAATAGAACAATACATAACTGCTGACTCATGCATAGATAAAAGATATGATGTGTATCTGCTGGCTTCACTAGGTGAGGCATACAGAAAAAGCGGCAATTTAGATGTTGCCCGAAAATGCTTTGAGAAAGTCCTGAAGGCCAGCAGAGAAAAGAACATTCCTGGATGGATTGCACATGCAGAGCTGGCCATTGCCATGATAGATTATGATTTGAAGTGCTACAAAAAAGTCATCGAATCCACCTTGTTAATAGAAAAAGCTTATGCTTCAATTAATCATGAATGGGGTATTATCAATTCGCAAACACTTAACATGATTGCAGATTGTAAAGCCAATGGTCTTACATCGCAGATAGCAAGCAAAGCTGAAGATTTGATAGAACGTTCTACAAGAATGAACTATCGATATAACATCTCTGTTTTGGAAGAGTTCAAGGAATCTAAAGACATTGAGTATTTCCAATTATTTTTCTTGTAAAAAAGTATATCGTATATTATGGGCAAAATTATTAAAATTGAGAACAATGAAATAGCCAAGGCTATGGAAGGTGTTACCAGACAATATCTTGTTGGAGACCTGAAACTTCCACAGAAATTGCAGCATATAAAATCAGAAGATTTAGAAATTGGCATTAGCTCATATTCCAAATATACCGAAGAGCCGCCCCACAAGCACTCCAAGGCTACAGAATACCAANNTGAATATGAATTTAGGAAGGGAGACTTTTATGCCATTGAGACTAATACTTCCTATGCTCAGAAATGCAAAGCAGGAACTAATATATTATTCATTAAGGTTCCATCAATTAACGACAAAGAAGTCGTAGATGTAACAGAGGAAATTCAAGCATGGTATGATGAAGGATTGAAAACAGTCAGGAAAGACTATGCACATTTACCAGAAATGCCAAAGGCCAATTCTTTGAAACCTGCAGCAGCTGTTGCAATCATAAATGACAGTAAGGTTCTTATGCTTAAACGCAAGGACAATAAAAAATGGACTCTTCCTGGAGGGACTCTCGAATTGGATGAAAGTCTGAGCGATTGTGCTATTCGTGAAATCAAAGAAGAATGCGGCCTAGATGTCGCTATTACAGATATTATCGGGACCTATACAGATCCCGATATAAGAATAGAATACTCTGATGGTGAAGTCAGACGTGAATTTACAATCGTCTTTCATGGCATCGTACAATCTGAAACTGTTATCCTAGACGACGAATCTTCTGCATATCAATGGATTAGTTTGGATAATGTGGGAGATTTACCTATGGCAGAATCTCAGAAGAAGAGAATTGTTGATGTTATAGAATACTTCCATACACAAAAGAAAGTCTTCAAATGATGAAATTTACAGATTCAAGATTAAACCACAGTATGAATGTGGCTCGCAGAATAAAGGAAATCGTTCAAAACAATCCCGACTTATTTACTTGTAAGCCGGAAGAGGGTTTCTATTTGGGTATCGTTCACGATATTGCATACGAATTTGTGGAAGACCCTGTTTTACATGAGCATAAGGGGGGCGAACTATTAAAAGAGTTGGGGTTTAAGTATTGGAGAGAAGTGTATTATCACGGTGATCCTGATACAGATTATACTTCACCAGAATTGATGCTATTAAACTATGCAGATTTGATTACGGGTCCTAATGGCGAGAATTTGACAATACCCGAAAGGCTAAATGATATTGCTAACCGATATGGAGAATCGTCTATACAATATATCAAGGCCAAAAGACTTTCAGAGATAGTCATGCATGATTTTGTCCCAAGAATCAAAATGGAAAGTAAGCGGTTCTAATGCTCTCATATACTATTAATGGCTTCATCTATTGCAGATATAGACCGATAAATATCTAAAAGAGTGTTTTTTCTCATCTCATTAGAATTGTTTGCAATATTTTTAGTACTTTTGTAGCCAAATTATGAATAGGGGTTATGACTGACCAAGAGATAGTAAAAGGACTGATAGAACGTGATGGACGCGTGACGAAGGATTTCTTCTTCGTCAAATGCAGGCCATTGTTCTATAGTATCATGAACATTGTGTTCGACTACGAAGTGGAATACGATGAGTTGGTCAACGAACTCTACATGTACCTCATGGAGGATGATGCCATTAAACTGCGCAACTTCAAATATCGCAGTTCTGTTTACCAATGGCTGAAGATTCTTGCTATCCGCTTCTTCATTAAAGAACGAGACAGAATGATAGATAATGACAGCGAAGAGCCTCCTTATGACAAACAAAGTCAAATAGCTGCACCGGAATCAGATGCAGCCGCAGAATATGATATGGAACGGCTCTTCGAGGCCATGCCGACTAAGAGATATGTATTTGTCATCCGTCGGCTGATACTTGAAGACTGTGAACCTGAAGAATTGGCGCGGGAGATGAACATCACGACCGCTAACTTATACAATATAAAACGGCGTTCTATGGCTCAACTGACCCGTATCGCCCTTAATGACATTAAAAAATATGGCAGATAAAGACTTGATATCCGACGAATTACTGGCCGCCTATCTTGATGGAAACACCAGTGAAGAAGAAACCAGGCAAGTGCTTCAGGCTTTAAAGGAAGACGAGCAATTGCAGGAGGTTCTTAACGTCGCTCTTCAGGCAGAGGATGAAGCATCTATGATACCACTACAACGTGAAGTCTTGCCAATGCTTCAAATGGCGGCGCTAAGCGGGGAGAATGTTTGTGCCGTACTATGTGAGATCTTCATTCTCCAACGCCATCATATAACATACGATAAAGAAAGCCTTATTAATACTGCAAGAAAAAACGATTGGCTAAAACCTGAAGGCACACCACTCTATTGTTTAGGTAACTTGCTAGCATATTCAGGCATGTTTGTCAGCAGGAGATATGATTCAACATTAGATGATATTCGTTGCGCACTTGAAAAGGATAATGATGTTGTTATTGGTGTTGATCGGGAAAAACTTTATGCCGAGGAAATAGATTTGGAGGACTTGACCAATCATGCTGTCGTAGTGACCAAGATTGAAGACAATGCCATTACCCTCCTTGATCCCTATGAAGATCCTTACGTTAAGAAGGTTCCCGTCTCAGACTTCCTCAACGCATGGAAAGAATCCCACAACTACATGATTCAGGTGTTTCAGTCTGTTGAAGAATATGAACCACATCCTATTAATGTGGACTCCATCCCTCTCAATGAGAACCTTGAAGAACTCATAGAAGCCATCGCTGAGAATGCACACGACATATGGGCAAAGAAAATGATAGAGCGTGGATGGTCATACGGCAAGACCAGGAATGAAGAGCAGAAACAAGACCCTTGCATACTTCCATACACTGCACTTCCTGATGATGAAAAGGAATATGACCGCCTCATGGCTTACAACCTGTCTCTTATACACATCTNNCATAATTGCTTATGAAGAGAAACTTATTTGATTACAGTGATTTCATAGAAGAAATGAAAATACACCCCAATAAACCGAAAGACAAACAAACCGTATTGAAATATGAGGAACTATTCGGTAGTCAGAAAGGCCTGACGCTACAAGACCAGCCTTTCTACAAGGAGTACCTTTCGCTGTTCAAGATTCCTTTTAAGGTTTCTGTTCCGGAAGATATCTTGGATGACTATGACTGGAATTTATTGTTCCGCCTAATCTTTGGATCCTTATCCTCCAAGTATTTTTTGGATCTTAAAAAGGAGTGGAAAAAGGATCCAGAGGTAGAACCAATGGTGAAACTTTCTATTATAGCCAAATCAAAAGACAAAGAGATTACCCAGGTGTTTGACAAACTATGGAGCTTCCAAATCCTCCGCTTGTTTGAGATCTACGTGCTTGAGCAGTTAGACTTGGCTATTCTTGAGAAAGAAAACGAAGATAAAAAAGAAGGAGTCGAATACGAAAAAGTTGAGAAGTTAAAAATCTACAGTAAAAAGAAGCTGCAGGTGTATAGAGAGGTCAAAGCCTATCAGACATTAATGCTGCTTATTACAACAAATAAACAAAATGGTATTAACAATTAAGAAACATGAGAATTATGAAATTTAGCGATTTCACAAAAATGTGTAACTCACGCATCGTTTACTACCTAAAGCAGGCAGGTTGTATCATTATGGGTGTATTCTTTCTGCTGTGTTTTGTCACAGGCTGTTACAACATCTGCCATCGCCCATTCAGCGGTTTTGTACATTCCGTCATTCTTGATGATCGTTATGACAACTACACCTACAAATATGAGGTCAACGAGCATATCACCTTCTATAGCAATGGGGCTCATGGCTATGTCAAGAGTAACTATACCGATAAGAAGGTGCTTCGTGATGTCAAGTGGGTCATTGCTTCTGATAATAGGAAAGACACACTGGCATGCTATGCCAGCAAAGGATACCGCGGTTATCTCGATGTCCGTACTGGCCGTCCCGTCATTCCCGCCAAACGTTATACCAAGGCGTGGCTCTTCTCTGAGGGACTCGCTGCGGTTATGGAGAAAGACAGTACCATCAAGTTCATCGACACCCACGGCCAGGTGGTCATCGATAAGGATTTCCGTTATCCTGATTTCTCATACGGTTATCTCTTTTATGACAGTCTTTGTGCCATGACAGATGCGGCAGGTAAGTGGGGCATTATTGACAGGAAAGGAGAATGGGTCATTCGTCCGGAATATGATGGAATCGCACATATCAAATCCGGATACTGGTTGTTGAACAAGAATGAACAGAGAGGGCTTTTCGACAAGAAAGGACAACCCGTCATCCCAGTGGAATACCGTGAAATAAATGTGATGGAACATGGTATCTCGGTCGTTCTTCAAGACTATACCATGCAGATGATGAATTTCGACGGCTCCCTGATGTACCAGTTCGTCACTGGCGACATCGATGACATCTACTATACCACCACGAATGTGACCGAACTAGGAGAAGATATAACAAAACTGACACCATGCAAGGCTTATTACACCTATAAAGGCCATTGTGGTTTGTTAAGTCCAGAGGGTAAGCCTTTGACGAAACCCGAATTTACCTCTATCACCGGTCTTGGCCCCAATCTCTACTATTGTGTATTTGATTATACCAACACAGGTATCATCGTCGATGGTAAAGGTAATTTGGTGAATGAGTAGACTGAAAATGGTATTCAAAGGCGGCTGTGCCTTTGAATACCTAATGTCTCAATACTTCACTTGTTTTCACTTTGTTGGGTATTCGCTCTCAAATAAAGCCAAAGATTTTTTTCTTTTCTCTTGGCAAAAGTGATAGTAATGTGTTATAACCATCCTTGTTATGAATTTCACTTAATCTCTCTAGTATCCACCGACATTCATATTCATCAAAATCACCAAATAATCCCTCATAGTTTGATATGGAATGATTGTCAGAGATAGCCAAATGGACAATTAAAAATCTCTTTATTAACGAATATGACCACTTGTTACTATAAGGTATACGATAATCCTTACCAGCCTTTTCTATTTCACTCAAAAAGAAATTGTTCCAAAATATTGAAGGTTCTGCGAAATGATAGTTAATAAGACTGATCGCCTTGTCAAGAAAAGCAAATGACAATTCACCTTTCTCGTTTTTAACTTCAAGCGATTTTAAAAAGATCTCAACCAAGTCTTTTTCTTCGAACTTGCTGAGAGTATCCTCATAGCTTTCAATATTGTCAAAAAACGACCCATTTTTAATGTCATTTTCTAGGGCTTGCTTTTCTATCCACAACTTTATTTTGGGGAATTTATAATTATTGAGTATCTCCTCATTGTCTCTCAGAAATGCTTCTTTGTTCCTTATATCATTCCAATTAATCTCAACAGAATTGAAGAGGTAGTCTTGCAGGCTTCTATTGTTCAAATAAATAGTTCTGACATCTTGATAATTACTAGTAAGTAATTCTGCCGCTATTTGGCCTGGCCGTGCTAGTTGTGAAATGGTTTGCTCAAAATCTTTGTAGAAAAGAAGTAGTTGCTCATCATTCAAATTCGGGCCCAGCATTTTTATATATTTTTCAATTATATTAACACATGTAGTTATAGAATGATTCATTTTAACTTCTTTTCTCATCTCCTGAGTCTGATAAGANNTTTTGACATGCTCTATCAATTTGTCTTTTGGAATTGACAAAGATGAAGGAAACAATTGTAGAATATTATTCAAGTCCGCAATTTGTTTTGTCGATATATTCTCTTTGAAATCTTCAATTCTAAATGGCATTTCAACTCTCTCATCTAATTCCTCCNNATATCATGTTCCGAAAGCCAAATCTTAAGTAATTTTGTTAGTTCCCATTTGGGGCTGTAGTTTTCTACAGATTTCTCAACAGCGAATATCTTGAAATATTCAGGATCCAGTTCCATTACCTTACATTCTGGTATAATGCCACATATTTGATACGATATTTTGTTTGGGTTGTATGTATATGTGGTGAATGAATACTTGTTTATCAGATATGCAGGAATTAAGGAGTATAATGCATAAATCAGATTAATGCATTCATAGTTGGTTGTCGCATTGATAGTGATGTTGTGTCCTTTCATATTTAACCAACCATCAATGATTTCATCAATAATCGCGAGCAAGGTGTTCTGATATTTTGGGTCAGAAATAAGGAAATTGACAATCTCTTGAATATATGAGGAAGAATCCTGTTGCTCATATTCAAATTCTTCCAAAGGTGGAGAAAATGTTGTTTCCTCCTCAATAGTAAGGCTTTTTTGGAAAGGAAGTATTTTTAGTATTTCGGGAATACAGATCTTTTCTAAATAGTCTTCGAAAATAATCGTATGGGAAAGAAAATTTCCCTGCCTGTCTGGAGTGTGATTAGTCGCTCCTGTATATCTTGAAAACAATAGAGCAGTTTTTCTTGTTCCATTATCTTCTATGGTATAGTATGCTAAATTTACAGGAAATACACTCAAATCTGTGCTGTTGGGTAAAGCTACAGGTGCACTATAAGTTGAATTCTTCTTAATTATTTCCCTATTAGAATCCTCCAACTGAGATTGTGTGGGGGATTGGTAAAAAACGCCAAACCCCCCATTTTTTCGCGTAGCCGCATAAATTTGATGAGAGATATAAT
>LXOW01077329.1_pt1 | contig 11064 bp, 9 predicted proteins | sample 1368591 | NCBI WGS metagenome assembly LXOW01 (sample SAMN04884650, study PRJNA319009) | bovine gut metagenome | isolation source: Cow rumen | host: Bos taurus | place: Italy: Legnaro (PD) | collected 2014-07-09
CGGCATCTCGGAGGATGTCGTCGACGTGGTGTACGTCAAGACCGACGATGACTTCACGGCAGCCAACAATCCGCAGATTGCCGACGAAATAGAACAGATCAACCGCCGTTTCCTGGCAGGCGAATACATGCAAGATGACGGCACAGGCAGCAACTACGTGCTCATCGGCCCAGGACGCTGGGGCTCCAGCGACTACTGGTTAGGCATCCCCGTCAAGTGGCCGCATATCTCGGCGGCACGCGTCATCGTCGAAGCCGGACTGAAGAACTACCACGTAGACCCCTCGCAGGGCACACACTTCTTCCAGAACCTCACCTCGTTCGGCGTGGGCTACTTCACCATTAACACCTACACCGGCGACGGCATCTTCCAAAAAGAAATCCTCGACAGCATGCCTGCCATCGAGGAAACTGAGCACGTTCGCCACGTACGCTTCAAGAAGCCGTTACGCATCATGATGGACGGCAAGAAGCAACATGGTGTAGTGATGTTGTGTGAAAGCGATTAAGAGCCACGCACCTTAGATTTTCTTGGCGAGTTTCTCTGCCTTCAACCGAGCTTTTGAAGCCTTGGCAATAGCCTTGTCGGCTGCTGCCTTCTTCTTCAGGTCGCCAGGGGCGGCAGCGGCTTTCTCAGAGAGTTTCTGTGCTCTCTCCTGAGCCTTCTCAGCATCCTTCTGGGCCTTTTTGGCCTTTTTCACAGCATCGTTGTGTTTCTTAACTTCTTTCTCCTTTTTCTTGGTAGCCTTATCAGCTTTCTTCTTGGCCTTCTCCTGTTTCTGAATAGCCTTCTGATGTTCCTTAGCCAGCTTGTCGGCACGCTTCTGAGCATCGACAACCACCGCGTTCGGAGCTGTCACTACGTCTTGGGCATTGGCATTGTCTACTGCCCCCCAGCCCATCGTGGCCACAAGGGCCATTGTCATTAAGAAGTGTTTCATTTTTGTTGGTTTTTAAATGAATATAATAAGTTATAAGTCTCACATCATGTTCTGTTTGCAAATGTACAAGTATTCTGCGTAACCGCCAAAGAAAAACATATCTTTTTTTCTTCGATACCGACAAAACGGCAGAATTTCGCGTCATTTTGTCGGCTATATTTCTTCGGCACATCGTTTGTGAGACAAAGGACAAACGAACAAATAAAATAGGAGGACAAAGCTATGACATTAGACAAGTTTACCATCAAGGCGCAGGAGGCGGTGCAAGAGGCCGTCAATACTGCGCAGCGCAACGGTCAGCAGACCATAGAACCCATACACCTGCTGGCCGGTATCATGAATAAGGCCAAGGACGTCACCACGTTCTTGTTCCAGAAACTCGGCGTCAACGCCCAGCAAATCGACCTGCTCACCAAGACCGAACTGCAGCACCTGCCACGTGTAACGGGCGGCGAGCCCTATCTCAGCTCGACTACCAACAGCGTCCTACTCAAAGCTCAGAATTATGCCCACAAGATGGGTGACGAGTTTGTCTCGTGCGAACCAGTCTTATTGGCGCTCCTCACCGACGGCCAAACGGCCGGGCGCATCCTCAAGGACGCCGGCATCACGGAGCGAGACCTCCGCACAGCCATCCAGGAACTGCGCCAGGGACAGAAAGTGCAGTCGCAGAGTGCCGACGATAACTACCAGTCGTTGAGTAAGTATGCCAAGAACTTGGTTGACTTGGCCCGACAGGGCAAGCTCGACCCCGTCATCGGCCGCGATGACGAGATTCGCCGTGTGCTGCAGATTCTGAGTCGCCGCACCAAGAACAATCCTATATTAATAGGTGAGCCGGGTACGGGTAAGACGGCCATCGTCGAGGGACTGGCCGGACGTATCGTTCGCGGCGACGTGCCCGAGAACCTGAAGGACAAGCAGCTCTACTCGCTCGATATGGGTGCTCTGGTGGCCGGTGCCAAGTACAAGGGTGAGTTCGAGGAGCGTCTGAAGTCGGTCATCAACGAGGTGACGAAGAGCGAAGGACGCATCATCCTCTTCATTGACGAGATTCACACGCTTGTCGGTGCTGGCGGCGGCGAAGGGGCTATGGACGCTGCCAACATCCTGAAGCCGGCTCTGGCTCGTGGCGAACTGCGCGCCATCGGCGCCACCACGCTGAACGAGTATCAGAAATACTTCGAGAAGGACAAGGCTCTGGAGCGCCGTTTCCAGACCGTCATGGTCGACGAGCCCGACGAGCTCTCCGCCATCAGCATCCTGCGTGGACTGAAGGAGCGCTACGAGAACCACCACAAGGTGCGCATCCAGGATGACGCCTGCATCGCCGCAGTCCAGCTCAGCGAGCGTTACATCTCAGAGCGCTTCCTACCCGACAAGGCCATCGACCTCATGGACGAGGCTGCCGCCAAGTTGCGCATGGAGCGCGACAGCGTTCCCGAGGAGCTGGACGAAATCACGCGCCGCCTGGCCCAGCTAGAAATTGAGCGCGAGGCGATTTCTAGAGAGTCTAGCCAATCTAGTAATACTAGTGAGACTAGTCCTACTAGCAAGTTAGGTCAACTCGACAAGGACATCGCCGAGCTGAAGGAGCAGGAAGCTCAGTTCCGCGCCAAGTGGGAGGGCGAGCGCCAGCTCATCAACCGCATCCAGCAGGACAAGCAGGAGATGGAGACCCTGCGCATAGAGGCAGAACGCGCCGAGCGCGAAGGTGACTACGGTCGCGTAGCTGAAATACGCTACTCGAAGCTGAAGGCCCTTGAGGATGACATCGCGGCCATCCAGCGCCAGCTGGATCTTGCGTCCGCCGATTCCGTTGGCGGAAGAATGGTCCGCGAGGAAGTGACCGCCGATGACATCGCCGAAGTCGTCAGCCGCTGGACGGGCATTCCTGTCACCCGCATGCTACAGAGCGAACGCGAAAAGCTGCTACACCTTGAAGAGGAGCTGCATCGCCGCGTCATCGGACAGGACGAGGCTATTGTGGCAGTCTCTGATGCCGTGCGCCGCTCACGTGCCGGACTGCAAGACCCGAAGCGCCCCATCGCCTCGTTCATCTTCCTCGGCACCACGGGTGTCGGCAAGACGGAACTGGCCAAGGCCCTGGCCGAGTATCTGTTCAACGATGAGCAGATGATGACGCGTATCGACATGTCGGAATATCAGGAGAAGCATACCGTCTCCAGGCTCATCGGTGCCCCTCCGGGCTATATCGGCTACGATGAGGGCGGTCAGCTGACGGAGGCTGTGCGCCGCAAGCCCTACTCGGTAGTTCTTTTCGATGAAATAGAAAAAGCACATCCAGACGTCTTCAATATCCTGTTGCAGGTTTTGGACGACGGACGCCTGACGGACAACAAGGGTCGCACGGCAAACTTCAAGAACACCATCATCATCATGACCTCGAACGCCACCCGCGAAGAGCTGCGCCTCACCATGCGACCGGAATTCCTGAACCGCATCGACGAGATTATCACCTTCCAGCAACTCACCCAGCAGCAGATTGCCGACGTGGTGCGCCTACAGATGAAGAAAGTCTGCGACATGCTGGAACCTCAGGGCATTGAACTGCAGATAACAGACCAGGCCATTCAGTACCTGGCTCAGGAGGGCTACGATCCCGACTTCGGTGCCCGTCCCGTCAAGCGTGCCATCCAGCACCTCGTACTCAACGACCTCTCGCGCAAAATTCTGGCCGACGAGGTGGACCGCACCAAGCCCATCATCATCGATGACTTCGGCGACGGCCTCGTCTTCCGCAACTAACAAAAAAATCCCCAAATCGCAATCACGGTTTGGGGATTTTTGTAAATGGTATTAATGACGCCAATATTATCGGATTTCAAACAAATTGAAAAATCCTGTCATCATAAAGACTTTCTTGATTTCATCGTTGATTTGCTCAATGAGGACCTTTCCTCCCTTAGCAGCTGCTTCCTTGCGGATGGTCAGGAATAGGCGCAGGCCTGACGAACTGATGTACTGCAAGTCCTTACAGTCGAGGACGATTTCCTTGTCGGCATTCTCCAATAGCAGTGCTATTTCCTGCTGAGCCTTCACGGCGGCAGGTGTATCAAGGCGTCCACTAACAATGGCAATCATGCTGCCATTTGATTCTTTAATGTCGAAGGTCATTTCTTTGTTGTCAATTGTCAATCCTCAATTTATTTCACCAGGGCTTTGCGAGCGGCAANNCTGTTCCTTCAGCTCGGTGACTGTGGTGGCGTTGAGAACATCCAGAGGAGCAAGAGCGGCTGCAACGGGCTCGATGTCAGGGTCGTACTGAGAAAGATTCTTCACTGCGTCAAGAATGAGCACGATGCGATAGGTAATGTTGGCTGCATTGTCATCGGTAAAATTGGCCAGGAACTTCTCAGAGTTCTGGTTGACGATAAATATCTCCTCGACAAGAGCAGCAGCGGCCATCTGCCAGAAGCAGTTGATGCGTCCATTCTCGTTCATAGCATCGTAAAGAGCCTGTGAGGTTTCGTAAAGCGTATTGACATCCTCGACAGCCTTGAACGATGGGTCGTTGATGTCGGCCATGAGCTTGGTGACAGCCTTATCATAATCTTCGACAGGCATCTCGTACATAGCGGCAATCTTCTTGTCGACATTGAGGGCACTCAGGATACGATACTTCTCGGCCAATGTGGCAGCCTCCTCGGCAGCGGCAGCATCAATGAGATAGTCGGGCTTAACCTGCTTCTCCTCCTTGGTGAGCTGAATGCCATTCTCGCCTTCCTGCAAGAAGGGCAGCTGCTTCATATTGCTGACCTCAGCAGCGATGCTGTCGAAGTGCATCTTGATAGCAGCCTCTATCTGCTGTTGTTCAAAACTCTTGGCACTGTCAGCGCTCTCTTCCGTCTGTGCACTCTTGTTTCCTCCGCAGGCAGCAAACAGGACAGCTGCAAATGCGATTGCTAATACTGAAAATTTCTTCATTGTTTTTTGAATTTAAAGTTATTAAATAATAATGATTTTTGTTGTAGCAGAATAATCATAATGATACTCATTATCAGTAGTACGGCCATGTTGAACCATAGGGTCTTGATGTGCCACGATCCCAGAATTTTCTCACTGCTGTAGAATGGCGCGCGGCCTATGTTACTCTGTGGCGTCAGAAAGACAATTCCAGTGCGCGGCACAACCCAACCGTCAATGACATCGAGCATGCGTTTCTGGTCGGCCCCGATGACACAGTCCTCAAGGCTTGTATTGTAGTTCTCGCGTTTGAGCTGAAGCAGAGCTTCCTTGCCATGTTCTCGGATGTACTCTGACACCAAACGGTCTGCCTTTAGCGTGACGGCATTGCTACGTTGTGACAGGATATGCTCGGCTTCCTTCATGTACTTGTAAAGAGACAGGTATGAATCTCCCCCTTTGTAGGGCTCCATGCCACAGTAGGCTGCCACTAAAGGCAGGTTGTTGTGAATGACTTGCATGTGGTCAGTGGTCGGGGTCTTGCCGCGGCGCTGTTCGTCTTTCTGGGTTTCGAGTTGTGATTGCAACTCGTAGAGTAGACCCATATTATAGTATTGGGCCTCGTACTTTTCCTTATCGAGCTTAAAGAAATGTCGCTCATACTTATTGTCTGTGAACGATGTGACAGCCAGTGCTTCGTATGACCAACGCGACGGTATCAAATCGCCTATCAGCGGCACGTTGCCTGTGGTGCTCTTGGGCGTAAGATCAGAGAAGCTTACCACCAGTCCACAAAGCAGTATCTGGGGGATGAGCAGCATGGGAATGCTGATGTAGATGGCTACGACCGAATTGAGGCACTTGGAGAGCAGCAATCCTGTGAGGTTGGCCAGCAAGGCGGTCATAAAGAGAATAAGCCACCAAGTCCAGAAAAGGCCGTGGAGTCCCATGATGGCATTGCCGATAACGATGAATAAGAGAGTCTGCAGAATCGAGACACCTGCCATATAAATGATTTTTGACCAAATGTAGCTCCCGTATGACAGGCTAAGAAAACTCTCACGTTTGAGTAGAGCACGGTCTCGGATGATTTCTTCAGCACTGCCGCTCATGCCTGTAAACGTAGCCACGATAACAGCCATGAAAAAATAGCTCACCAGATTCTTGTTGTCCATAACAGTATAGCCTTCTGGCGGTGCATAGCGCGTCAGCAGAGAACAGACGACAGCCAGCAGAGGAGCCTGGAGCAAGGTAATGGCAAGATACTGGACGTTGGTAATTTTGGTTTTGATATTTCGGTGCAGGAAGATGACAAACTGCTTTAACACACCTGGTTTTTGTTGGTCGGAAGCGGGTACATCGCTCACCTTTACCTGTCCAAGTTGATCTTTCTGACCCTCCCGATACTCCAGGTACAGTTCGTGCCACTCCTGCGGAGTCATCTTACGCTCATCGGATAGTTCTCCATTGCTGTTCAGCGCCTTTTCGTCAATAATGTTGAGCACTATCTCGGGGTTCACGTTACCACACATCGGACAGGCACTGGTCTCGGCATCGGCATAGTTAGCTGCCTTCTTAAAATAAGTAATTGCATCGATGGGGTTGCCATCGAACACGGGGTAGCCGCCCTTGTCAAGCAACCAGAGACGGTCGAAGAGTTTATAGACGTCGCTGGAAGGCTGGTGGATGTTGACAACTATGAGCTTTCCCTTCAACGTCTGTTCCTTCAGCAGATTAATGACGTTTTCTGTGTCAGCCGACGACAAGCCCGATGTAGGTTCGTCGAGAAAGAGCACAGCAGGTTCGCGAATGAGTTCCAAGGCAATGTTCAGGCGCTTGCGCTGGCCACCAGAGATACATTTGTTGATGGCAGAGCCTACCTTTAGGTCTTTCGTAGCATCAAGAGCGAGATCTCTCAGCGTTTTCATCACGCGACGGTCTATCTCCTCGTCCGAAAGGCCCTCGAAACATAGTTTGGCGGTAAACCACAGGTTTTGGTATACCGTAAGTTCTTCTATCAGCAGGTCGTCTTGGGGTACATAGCCTATCAGAGCTTTGGCCTCAGGTTCGCTGATGTCATGACCATTAATAGTAATGGCACCTTCTTGAGGTCTTATGCTGCCATTGAGCAGAGAGAGCAGCGTTGTTTTACCTGTACCAGAACCGCCCATGATGGCTAACAACTCGCCATTGCGTAACGTAAAACTGAGGTTATGCATGCCATTGTAGCTACCAGGGAAGCGGAAGTTGACATTGCGTCCGCAGAACTCAACATCCTGTGCCGTATGGCCATCCTTAGTATATGCACTCATGATAGACGAGTAGTAGATGGGGTGGCCGTTACTACCTTTCAGTACACTACTCTGAAGCCATACCTGATAGGCACCTGACAATACTGGGACATCGTTCAACAGCACATGTCCTGTGCCCATATATGTAAAGATGAGTAAGCCAGTATGACGATCAAAAAGGGTTTTTAATACGCCGTCGAAGCCCTTCATCATGTGTAACAGTACATGCTCCGTCTCACGATTCTCCACAAAGTCGGTATAGTTGCTGAACTGGTCATCCGGGATGAGGAACTGAGTGGCCATCGTTTTGAACATGTCCTTACCCTCATGACCGTCACCTTGACAGAACTCCATGAGTCGTAATAGCAGCAAAGACTTCTCTATAGGACGAATCTTGCCCTGCAAAGCGCTACAGATGGAACTGACGGTAGCCTGAGTATCCAGATTGTCAGTCATCTCGTAGGCCATGCGCATATCGCTGTAGAGGTCAAGGTAGAGACTGATGTTTCGGATGCCGAAATGATGACGTAAATAACTAACGAGCATTTCCTTTGCTCGCTCTTCGTCTACGTGCTCTACCTTCCCGAATAGTGCAAACAGACTGATAAAGCTTGATAGGATGACGTCTGTCATTTCTTCTTTAAGTCTGCAAATATATTAAAATTCTCAGATTATATTCTTATAGTCGTGGTTAAAAATCATTAAAACAGTTATTCAACCAACTTCTTACGTAATGTCAGTACATTCTGATTGTCTGTACGTTCGTAGTTGATGCTATCCATGAGCTGACGAACCAGGAAGATTCCCAGACCGCCTATAGGTCGCTCTTTTATTGACAAGGTAGTGTCAGCCTCGGTCTGAGCCGTTGGGTCGAAAGGCTTGCCCTTGTCTCTAATAACGAAACACAACTCTTTGTCGCTGGCCATAGCATCGATATGCACCTCGTCAATAGTTCCAGGAGGATAGGCGTAATCCATGACGTTGACCACAGCTTCCTCAAGAGCCAGATTCATACTGCTCGTGGCCGATGCCTCGAGACCAGCTGTCATACAGACTTCGTTTACAAAAGCAGCCAACCGGGGAACTTCTTCAATGTTGTTCGTCAGCGTCAGATGCTTTACGAAACAAATGTCTTGCTGCTGTTTTGCATATTGAATCGCCATCATTGTCATATCATTACAAATGGATTGTTTCTGAACAAAGATCAGCAACAGCTGGTCGATGGGTAATAAAAATCATTGTCTTGTCAGGAAATTCAGCAAAAAGACGCGTAAACAACTCTCGCTCGGTGGTTTCATCAAGTGAAGCACTGATTTCATCAAGTAAGAGAATGCTGCCAGGGCGTAATAGCCCGCGAGCAATGGCGATGCGCTGTGCCTGTCCCTCACTAAGGCCGCTGCCACGCTCACCCAGTTCGGTATCGAGTGCCTTGGGAAGATCAAAGACGAAATCAGCGCAGGCAGTGTGCAATACGTGGTGCAACTCACTGTCAGTGGCGTTGGGTTTAGCCAGCAATAAGTTGTAGCGAATGGTACCGCTCATAAGAGTGTTCCCCTGAGGAACAAAGACAAAGTAAGGACGTGTCAATTGACCGACGGAAAGGGGCTCTCCCCCACCCCCTTCCCTTAGAGAAGGAGAATAGATAGTGATGGAACCCTCGTTGGGATTAATGAAGCCTAACATGAGGCGGAACAAAGTGGTTTTACCGATACCTGTTGGCCCCATGAGGGCGGTCTTCGAGCCAGGAGCGAAGTCGTGAGTGAAATGACTGAGCACCTCACGGTCACCTTTGGCATAGCGGAAGCTTACGTCGTGTAGGTCAAGTCCCAGCCTTTCTCTCTCTGGAAGAGTTTGCTGGTGATTCTGAAGAGAAGTTGGTGGTGGAGTTAACTCATTAAGACGGTCAATGCTGGCGGTGGCGTGTATGAGTTGCGGCACCATATTTAGCAACGAGAGAATGGGATTTTGTATCATACCCACCAGTTGCAGAAATGATGTCATGACACCAAAAGTAATCGTGCCGTTGCGCAGGCCGATACCACCCCACACGAAGGCGAGCATATAGCCCAGTCCGAAGGCGCTTCCCAACAGAATGTGGGTAATGATGGTGAAGCGTGTGCGCCGCATGACGTTGCCACGCAACTGTTGCTGCATGTTGTCCAGCCGGTCGGTTACCCATTGCTCGCTGCCCAATGAACGCAACACAGCATTGTGTTCCATACCCTCCTGAACATGCATTTGTATGCGGCTTTCATCACGGCGGATGTCGAGTGTCATCTGACGCAAACGGTGGGCAATGAGTTTGCCGAAGACCAAAGCAAAGGGGGTTAGCAGCAACAATGCCCATGCTAAGCGAGCATCGAACCATCGCATAAGCATGAAGGCTCCGATGAGCTGTATGGTGGTGATGAGCATCGACGGTAGTACGCTGGTGGTGGCAGTGCTGACATGCTCGATATCTTTCGTCAGTCGCGAAGTGACGTCACCAGAGTGTATCTCCCTGTCATCGAAAAGCTGTCGTTGGAACAATCGGCTGAAGGCTTCCAGACGCATCCTATTAGTCTGACGGACACTGGCGGTGGTCGACATGTAATAGTAGACCTGTCGCAGTATAATACCAGACATGACGACAGTTACCAAAAGCAGAATCATACATACCAAGTCGCTGTCGGTGCCCGTGCGGATGGTCTCGTCGATGAACCGCTTGCTAAGCCACACCATGATGAGGCCAAGCATGACCTGACCAATTCCAACGATGATGCGTACTAACGAATTAAAGCGGATGCCCCGGGTCTCCCGCCAAAACCAGACTATGTACTTCAATGCTTCAGTTATTAATCATTCAATTATCCACGACACCGACTTTCTGCCATTCGGAAATCATAGCAGTCACATCCTTAAGAGCCTGTTCGCTTGTAACTTCATACTCCTGACACAGCGCGTTTGCCAGTTGTTCTACGGTGAAATCGCCCAGTTCCTGAGCTTGTTCCCACAACCATGCGGCAGTCTCATTAAGACACAGCATACGACCGAAGTTAATGGCGTCAAGTCCTTCGCCCACAATAATGCGTTCTCCACACACCGTGCGCAACACAAATCCTTTTTTCAGTTTCATATAATCAATTATCAATGTTTACAATATGTCGGTAGATGAATAATAAATACCTCCTAAGAGGTCGTAGCCAATACCACCATTTAGCAGCCCGGATACGCCATCCACTATAAATATAGTGTTTGCTGTCATGAGCGTCAACAACATAGTCTGCTTTCGCCCTGACATCTGAGACTCGGCAATGTTCTACACCACAGACATTGCCGTCCCCTTGCAGAACAACCTGGTCGCCGTCAATACTGATAATGCGGTGCACCACATAGCGACAGCCCTCAACCCACGCCAAGACAACATCACCTACTGCAGGAATAACAGGTTTGACGAGGATGACACTCTCCTTGCCACCGATGATAAACGGCAACATACTACGGCCTTTCACGGGAAAAGTGACACTCAGTCCGTCATCCACCAAGGCTATGGCACTCTCTATGATTTCTTTATCAGACACTTACAATATTTACAATTTACGATTTACAATTCTCTAACGTTTCTTGGCAAAGGCGGGCGGCAGCTTCGTCGGGTAGACAATCCAGATGCCATACAGGAACACACATAACTAGTCGGTTCTCTGTATCATGAAGTCCATCAGCCACGACAGTGTCCCATCGTTTACCCGAAATGCTGGGAACTAGAGCTGCATATGCCGCTATGCTACGCAAACGCTCAATTTTGTTATATGGCGCCTGACTGAGCAAAACAATGCCACCCAAAGGCAGACTCATGCAACGATAACATGGGGTCTTGCCACTCCATGGGGACCCATAGACACTGTCTCTTATACACATCTGACGCTG
>LXOW01087497.1_pt1 | contig 11063 bp, 8 predicted proteins | sample 1368591 | NCBI WGS metagenome assembly LXOW01 (sample SAMN04884650, study PRJNA319009) | bovine gut metagenome | isolation source: Cow rumen | host: Bos taurus | place: Italy: Legnaro (PD) | collected 2014-07-09
TCGCCTTCGTAATTCGTGAGACCCTTCTCGTCGCCCACATATATGAATTTGCCGTCCTTCACCACAAGTGAAGTTGCCATCGGATTGTTCTTGTCCGATGTAAAGATTTTTGCGTTCTTGATGATTTTGTCTGCTTTCATGTTGGTTTTCCTTTCAATTTTATGGTTAAATTTTTAGTTGTTCGAAGCTGTGTTGTTCATAACTTTGTCTATTTTTGGGTTGTTTTTCTTTTATGTTCGGTACTAACTTAACCTAAGTACAAAGATAGAAAAAAAAGAACCGCTTACGTNNGAAATAGGTCTTGTTCCAGTCCACGATATTGACCTCGGATTCCTTTGCCAGGTGGATATTGAACTCGTCGAGGACCATGATTTCCTTATTCTCAATGCTGTAGGGCGACCAGTCCTCCGACGGGACGCCGGTTTTGGCAAACTGGACCCACATCTGGCGCAGGGTCTTTGAGAAGGTCTCGTCAAAGACCCTTCCCGTGCTGTTGTGCAGTTCCGGGTGCTTGAACACCGAAGGAAGCTCCACGGCATGTCCGCATCGCATCAACGGCAGGGAGGATTCGGGCGTGAAGAAATAGGTGTAGGATTTGCCTCCGGCCATGGTTTGGTTCTCCGACAGCCTGAAAAGCGGCGCGATAAAGACGATTTGGTCGAACAGCCGGCTGGTGCTGGAATACGTGTCGGTGACATCTTTCGCGTCCTTGAGGAAGCCCTCCACCATGTTCTTTTCCCCGTCCGTCAGTTGAGCCAGTTTTTTCTTCATGCGGTCGGTGGCCCACGCATTGTAGTTTTCCAATCCGAAGCCCTGGATGAAATAGCCCGATTCGTCTTTGTTGCATCCTTGAAGGAAGTCCAAATCCCTTGCCGCACCATTCAAATAAGCCTGATAAGGGTCCAGGGGCAGAATCCTGCCGTCCCTTTCCGCCCATACGCGCTTTCCGAGAAGGGAAGAGGCGGTGCTCACAAGCGCTTTGGGGTCGATTTTCTGCAAGTCGGCCACTGTTTTGCAGTCGAGTGCCCCCATCAACTCGTTCGTGCAGGCAATGGCCTCCCCGGTGGATCTCGTGAAGACGGGAGAACCGCTCTCGGCGATGACCCTCTTGAAGTACTCGTGCGAACCCTTGATGAGCGGAAGCAGGATCACGCTTGCGGCACCGGCAGATTCACCCCAGATGGTCACGTTGTCGGGGTCGCCGCCGAAGGCCGCGATGTTCCCGTGAATCCACTTGAGCGCCATCATCTGGTCCATCAGTCCCATGTTCTGCGCATCTGGGTAATCCTTGCCATCTGGCAGGTGCGATAGATGGAGGAAACCGTACACGCCGAGCCTGTAGGCGATGGTAACAAGGATGACTTCGGGGTTCTCTTTGACGAAATGGTGGCAGTCGAACATCGGATCGGCCGTTCCGCCCAGTTCAAAACCGCCGCCATGGATCCATACCATCACGGGCTTCTTTTCAGCAGGTGCTTGATTCGCCTTCCAAAGGTTCAGGTATAGGCAGTCCTCGCCTTTGGGGTAATAGGAAGCCGCTTCGCCGGCAGCCTCCACTTGCCAGGCGCTTTTCGCGTTGTAGTAGGCCTCGTAAACGCCGTCGTCTGCAACAACGTCCACCGGCGCCTTCCAACGCAGGTCGCCCACAGGCTGCCGGCCAACGAACGAAATGCCTTTATATGCGACGATGCCGTCCGTCTCCTTGCCCACGAAGGTGCCGTTGACGCACTTGACCGCCAGCGATGGGTCATAATGGCCATCGGTAATCTGGTGATTTTCGCCGTACTGGACCTTCGGTCTGATTTTCATGTCAATCAAACCAGTTTATACGAATCCAAAGAGGTTGGAGAAGCCAGTAATGTTGAAAACGTTACGGACTTCGTCGTTTAGGCCCTTGAGATAGACACGTCTGCCTTTTTGCTCTGTGTTTTTCAAGATGCTAAGGAAGATACGCAGACCGATTGACGAGATGTATGACATGTCAGTACAGTCGATGATGATGTCTTTCCCCTCCACATCGTAAAGAGGGCTTAGGGCCTTTTCGGTTTGTGAAGCAGAAGCAGTGTTGAGTCTTCCTGCCAGAATGGCGACCACTTTGTCGTCTTGTTCTTGAATTGTTACGTCCATAATTCTATATTTTTTTTACTATTTACTTTTTCATTGGGCTTCGATAGTGATGAATGCAGTCATGCCGGGCATCAGGTGCGGATGTGGTGCCAATGTTGCTTCGATGTGTACCATGCCATTGCTGTCGATGATGGGGCTGATGGCAGAAACCGTAGCCGGATGCTGCTCAGCGGGGTAGGCAACGGTGGAGACGGTGAGGCAGGCTCCCATCTGGAACTTCGACAGCTCATTCTCGAGCACATCGAAACATACCTTCAGATGTTCAGTATCCACAATATAGAAAAGTGCCTCACCTGGCAGGGCGGCACCGTAGAGCGTGTTCTTAATCTGCGAGACAACGCCGGAGATGGGGGCGGTAATGGTACAATAAGACAGGCTATGTTCCAACTCATGTAACTCGGCTTTTGCTTCGTTGTAGCCACTGTTGATGCGTGCCAGTTTCTTGATGTTTTCCGGGGCCTCTTCCAAACGATCGTGTTTATAGCCCTGTCCCATCAGGATAGCCTGATATTGGAATTCGGCCTTCTCCAGCTTGGTTTGACTATGAAGGATTTTATCGCGCAAGGCGGCGTCGCTAAGTCGTGCTACGACCTGACCTTTCTGGACAGGTTGCCCTATTTTCTCTATGTCAAACATGACAATCTGTTCCGCAAGACGGCTAAAGACAGGAATCTCGTGCACTGCTTCTATCCGTCCTCCAACCGTCAGTTGATTCTGCTGAAGCGACGAGGCTTTTGTCGGTTTCAAGGACAGCGTGTCTGTCGGCTGTGGGGCGGCCGGTCTCACTTCTGTTTTCTGCTGACAAGCGGTAAGAAGCGAGAGGAGAAGGGTGATGATTGAAAAATATATGAACTTATTCATGTTGTATGATTGTTTGCAGATGATAATAGGTTGTCCAGAATTCTTCCAATGCGGCCAGATAATTATTGTTGGCCGTAGCCCATCTATTCAGTGCCAGTGTGTAGGTATTGATGTCGCAGAAACCGTTGGCATAGTTGTCGGCTGTCTCGGTAAGTGCCTCTTCAGCCAAGTTGACGGTATGTTGGGTGTTGGCAAGTATCATTCTGCAGGATTGCAGTCTCTGCAGCGTCACGAGGGCATCTTCTGCCAACAGGCGTTCTATCTCTTGTAGGGCCCACTCCTGTCGCTCTACCCAAGCTACAGCTGCTTCATGCCGCTGTTTGGCTGCACCATGATCCATGATCGGTATCATGATCTGGACGGCGCCTAAAGCGTATAGCTTCTGGTTCGTATAGGCTTTGAAGAAGTTCGAATTGACTTGCTGCATTCCTAAATTGATGTCAAGTCCGACGTTTACACCTTGCTCCTTGTGCGCTTTGTCTTCCTGAAGGAGGGCTTCGGTAAGTTCTACCAACTGTTGTTGGTAGGCAGGATGGTTGGACTTGGCAAGCGCGACAGCCTCCTCGGGCGTATAGCTGACAAGAGGGGGGAGGTCGGGTATGGTCAGCAGGGGCAGGTCGGCATACAACTGATCCAAACGTAACAGGGATGCCAGTTCTGTCCTTGCCTTCAATTCATCCTTGCGTGTCACTTCCAGTTGGTTGTAGGCGTTCTGTTGTTGCACCTCTATGGCGTGTAGTTCGGCCAGCGGGGCAACAGCGATGGTGGCTTTCTCGCGGGCAATGGCCAGAAGGGAGTCGTTCATCCTCAATTCCTCCATGCGCAACTGCAACAATCGCTGCTGATGTACTAAGCGGAAGTAGCGCACCGCAGCCTCCTCGGCGATGCATCGAAGGTTGTACTCATGTTGCTGACGCGCTGCCTTTAGCTGTTGGTCTTCCACCTGTTTCTCCCAACGGAAGGGATTGTAGCCCAAAAGGGGATTACTATAGCCTACCAACAGCGGACTGGCCGAGAACTGACGCGGATAGCCTGTAGCGTCTTGACGGAAGAACTCACTCCAAATAGCCTGCGAGCCGATGTAAGCTTCACCGCCAAAGGGCAATACCTTCTGACTGAGCTTGATTTGGGCCGATGTGGAGAGAATGTTGAAATTGCGGAAGTATACGTAGTCGCGGTTGGGGTCGCTGATGTAACGTGAGTAATTGGGTACAATATTCAACGTAAGTTGTGGCTTGCGCAAGGCCTCAAAAGCTGCATACGATGCTTGCTGACTACGATATTCCTGCTGGCTTTGGAAGGCGGTGATGGCACTGTCTTGAGCCAGCCGTATCACCTCGTCTAAGGTCAGTGGAATCTGCCCCATACTACCCGGAGAGAGCAGGTTGAGCAGAACCAAGACGATCAGGATGCGTATATGGATGCTATTCTTCATTTCCTTCTTTGTTTTTTTCGTTCGGAAAATAGCCCTGTGCCTTAAGCTGCTCGTAGTTGCCGTCGGCTGCCACGCGGCCCTCCTTCAGCACAATGATGCGGTTGCACTGTTGGATGGTGCTTAGTCGGTGGGCTATGACGATGCGCGTACACTTCAACTTGGCCAGGTTCTCGACAACGATATGCTGGCTGATGTTGTCGAGTGCCGATGTGGCCTCATCAAGGAAAAGCACTTTGGGTTTTCTCGCCAATGCACGTGCGATCAATATGCGTTGCCTTTGTCCGCCCGACACGCCTTTGCCGTCCACGCTGATGGGCGTATCCATGCCGAGAGGCATCTGGCGGATGTCGTTGTCGAGGGCGGCCATACGCGCCGCCTCCCAAGCATCTTCATCCGTCAGTAGCGGGTCGTTGAAGATGATGTTGTCGCGGATGGTTCCCTTGATGAGTTGACCATCCTGCAGACAGACGCTGATGCAGAAACGCCGCAAACTGTGCAGATTGACCTCTTGCAGGTTGTACTGATCATAGAAGATGGAGCCTGCCAGCGGTTGTTCCAATCCTATCATCAGGCGCATCAGGGTGCTCTTGCCGCAGCCCGAGCCTCCGACAAGGGCCACATAGTCACCGGGGTTGATGCTCAGGTTGAGTCCGTCGAACAGCAGGGGCATGTCGTCGGCATAACGGAACTTCAGGGCTCGTATCTCTATCCGGCCCGATATTCTTTTAACCACCTGACTGTCGTCCTTGACTTCTGTTTCGGCCTCCATGACGGGACGGCAGAGCTGCAGCTCAGGCAGCAGTCGTGACACATCTTTCGTAATGATCTGTAACTGATGTACAGCTTTACTGACAAGCGCCAGAACGGCACAATAGGCAACATAGTCGGCGAGCGGCAGACCATAGTGCCAAGCCGCCCACATCGTAACAATCATAGGCAGGAGTTTTAGGCAATAGGCGATGCTGTTCACATAAAAACTGGCCGCTGGTTGACGGCTGCCATACATCTCAGTAGGTGCGTATGCCTTTGCCCATTGATGAAAAGCACGGAATTCCGCTCCAGAGGTTTTGATTTTCTGTATGCCCGAAAACAAGGTGAAGAGCGTGCCCACGAGGTGTGAACTGCTGGCATTCACGCTTAGCTGAACTTTCCTGGTATAGTAGAATACGAGAAAGACAGCCAACACTTGTATGGTAATGACTACGATTCCAGTGTAGAGCAAAGGCCCGCCATAGATGAAGAACTGTGCGAACATAATGCCGGAGAAAAGGAAAGTCAAAACCGTCGACAAGAAACTGGCTGTCAGCTCCGAGCTGACTCTCGATATGGACAACAGGCGGTTGGAGAGGTCGCCGGGCGTGAACTTCTTGGCAAACACTTGCGGGAGAATCAGTAGGCGCGACATCATGGCCGTTTGCAGCGCATATTCCACCTTGTCCTTGATACGTACCACCACCAAGTCACGGGTTATCGTCACCATCGTCAGCCCAATGGCTGCGCTGATGAGCAGTGTCGCTATGGGAACAATCTGACTGGCATCACCCGAAGGGATGACCTCCGAGAAGATCAGTTTGCAAACGTAGGGCGTGAACATGGTCAGCAGAACAACGCCAACGCAGGCTATCAGGCTGTAAATCAAGTCAAACCTGCAGAGCCGGCTCATCGCATAGCTCATGATGGTCTTGACGGTCAGTTTTCCCTCTGGGAAAGGCATGCAGGCGATCATCGCCTCCTTCTTCAGCAGGTCGGCACTCTTGCTGGCCGTCATGCGCTTGCCTGTCTTCGGGTGGATGAACGTATAATCCGTGAAGCCGGGAACGAGTACGACGGGGGTGTCGTCGTCGGCCATAAACCCTATCATGTTGCCTGTACAGCGCGCCCACCAACCGTCGGACAGCTTGATTTCACGGAAAAAGATGTTGTGTTTTTCCAGCAAAGACTCTATCTGATCGAGGTCTGACGGCAATTCCATGTCTTCCTGCATCTGCTTCCAGAGCTTCCGGTCAATCGTGGCGCGCAGAATGTCCCACGTTTGGCTCATCGCCTTGCGGTCGCCATCCATGCGCTGGGCTAACTGTTTATGGAGAAGATTGATCATGGCATCAGGTGTATTTTAACAGGTTACTGTACAGGCCGTCCATCTGCCGCAGTTCGTCATGCGTACCATGCTGGGTAATGCGTCCGTGTTCTATCACATAAATCTGCTCGCATTGGGCTATGGTCTCCAGCCGGTGGGCAATAAGGATGAGCGTCATACCCATGTCATAGAGATGCTGCATCACCTTGGCTTCCGTCGCAGGGTCAAGTGCCGAAGTTCCCTCGTCCATCAGCAGGATGGTGGGTTCCTTGGCCAATGCAGTGGCTATCTCGATGCGCTGGCGCTGTCCGCCACTGAAGTTCTTGCCGCGCTCTGCGACAGCTCCCTGATAGGCCCCGGGGCGTTCCATGATTTCGTGATGGATCTGGGCATCGTTGCAGGCTAGCACCATGGCGAAGTCTTCAATCGACTCGTCCCACATCTTCACATTGTCAGCAATAGTGCCTTCAAAGAGGGTTACATCCTGGTTGACCACGGAGACAGAGTTGACGAAAGTCATGCGGTCGATGCTCTTGCGGGGCTTGCCGTCGAACAGCACTTCACCCTCCCAAGGCTCATACAGTCCTGAGACGAGACTCAGCACCGTACTCTTGCCGCAGCCCGAGGGGCCTACCAGGGCAATGCGCTCACCAGCCTTGATCTTCAGCGAGAAATGGCTGAGGATGGGGGGTAGGTTACGGTCGTAACCGAAGGTGACATCGCGCAGCTCTATCTCGCCTTCCAGTTTGGCCTCATCGGGTACCTCACCTTCGGCAGGAAGATTCAGTTCNNTGTAGTATCAGTTCCGGTACGGCACTGATGAATACCGTATTGGTGGTGGTCTTCACGCGGGCATTCATCGACTGCGCGTAGGTACTCTCCCATTGTTTGAAGAAATACTGTTCACTTCCCAACGACTTGATGGTTTCGAGATTGCTCATGCCTGTCATCGTGACGTTTTGCAGTTGTGCCTCCGAAACTTCAAGGTTCATTGCCATCTTCTTCTGTATCCCGGAAGTCTTGCGCATTACAAAGAGCAGCAGGATAATGGAAAACACCTCCAACAAGGCAAGCTTCCAATTGAAAAACCCAACCAGAGTGCAATTGATAACAGGCACGATAAAAAACACCAGCGATGGCAGAGCGGAATCCAAAAGTTTTACAGTTTTGTTGATGCTTGAGTAGCGTGCCACCAGTTCGCCAGGGGTGAAATGGCTGAGCAACGTCATGGGCAGCCGGATCACAGACCACAAATAATCCGATGACCTGCTGATGACGATCTTTGCATAACTCGTCCTGCGTACCATCGAGAGTGAGATCCATACCGCCAGAACAAGTACGAACCATAAGATATAGATCGTTATCAATGGATAAAACCACTCAGGGTTCTTTTGAGTGATGATATTGTCGGTGTATACTTGCTGGAACAGCGCTGGCAGAATCCTTGACGGTGTGTCGACGAGATAGATGAGGATACCACTGGTGGCAAACACAAGATTGCCCGCCAGAAAGTATTTCAGTGCGGAAAGAAGCGATAGCTCAGACTGCTGTTTGTGTTTCTTTTTCATCATTCAAATTTCAGCTTGAGGTTACGGAGGCGCGTCCGGGATGCCTCGAACAGATATTGGAACATGCTGCGTCGGCGGGTCTCGGTAAGCACCGAACAGTAGGTGCCGATGCCCATGCTCACATTCTCTGGTTCACCAAACGACCAGTCATAGCTCGTGGCGTCTTCAGGCGAGCGTAGCAGGTCAATGCGAACTTCGTAGACCACTTCATTCCCCTGGCCCAGCATACGTTGGGTCAGGACTTCCGACTTCAATGTCTGACGCACATGGTCGGCATCGGCGGGATAGCGCACCACTTGACTGACGCGACCTCGCACATAGCCTATCTCGTCACGTTTCTCGTTTGCTGGCCATACCTGGGTCTCCATCCCTATTTGAAGGTGACGCTGCGCCTCGTTGTCGGCGTAGGCAATGAGTTGCGTTTGATTCGAGTTCGGGTCGGCATTCGTGCCGTCAATCACGCTCACAATAGGGTCGAAAGCCTCAAACGGCTCGTTATCCGCCTTGGTGCTGATCACCAGGCCGCTTACCCTGCTGGTCAGGAAAGTATGTCCGTCACCGATGGAGACCCTGGCCACCGTCTGCCCCTTGCGCACGCTGTCGCCATTGTGTACAAGCATATTGCGGACAATGCCCTTGTTGGGCAACGTGATATCGGTAGTGCCCTGTACAGGAAACACCACTCCCGAATAATAGACTTTGTCGCTCACACTGCCCAGAACCCCCCATGCGATAAAAGCCGCTAGTAGCAACAGCACTGCCGCAGCCAACAGATAGGAGGGAACAAAGGTCACACGCAGATGGTCAACCATCTGCTCGGGTGATTGTAATGCATCTTCATTGTTTTCCTTGGAAAACGAATCCTTAACGTTATTTTCCATTGTATTGTTGAGTGTGGGTGTCAGAATCAGAGGTTGTTTTCTGGCAGCCCATGAAACCTGTTGCCATGGCTGCTACGAGCGTGAAGACTAAAAATAGTTTTTTCATTTTTTTAATTGTTCAACATTATAATTGTTCAACCTGATAAATTGGGCAAAAATAAGAATAATCTTTCAAAATAAAAAATGTTAAGGTACTTGAAAAATTCCTATCTTTGTGCCATTATTCCAAATAATGGCCGTTTTATGAGACGTTATTTCCTTACGATGGCACTGTTCTTGGCAGGCGTGATGTGGCTGAATGCCAATCCGGTTGACATGAATCAGGCACAAGGGGCCGCCTCCAAGTTCTTTGAGGCGAGGACCGACATGCAGTTTCACAAAGGCATGGTTGCTGAGATGGTCCTTGCCCATCCCGATGGTGCCTATTATGTGTTCAGCGCCGGTGCGAAAGGTTTCGTGATGATTGCCGGCGACGACGCCTACCGCCCGGTAATAGGGTATTCAACCGAGTCGTCATTCGACCCTGACAACATTCCTCCGGCGTTAGTCGATTACCTTGAGGGAATCGCTTACAGCATCCAACAACTTAGGAATAGAGGCAATGCCATGGCCTCACCGATGGTGGCCGCCGAATGGGAATCGGTGCTCAACCACGGCCGGCTGATCTCACGTTTCGGCGGTCGGGAAGGGGAATATTTCTGCCAAACCCAATGGAATCAAACCTATCCTTATAACTATTGCTGCCCCGAAGATCCTCAAGGCTCGGGCGGACACGCCATCGTGGGCTGCCTTGCCACGGCCATGTCGCAACTAATGCGCTTCTGGGCCATGCCGGCACAAGGCATCGGCAGCCACTGCTATACTCATGAAGACTATGGCCAGATTTGTGCTGATTTTGGGGCTACTGTATACGACTGGGACAATATGCCCAACAAGTTCGACGAGAACGCTCCCGAAGTTGAGAAACTTGCCGTTGGTACGCTGTGCTTCCATTGCGGTGTTACCATCGACATAGGCTATGGTCCCGATGGAACCGGCGGCGCCTCAGCCCCTATCCCGGGTGCCATGCACCAATACTTCGACTACTCTGAAGCCAATGTGCAGCGGTCACGCAACGATTTCGAGACCGAGACTTGGAAACGCATGGTACGCGAACAGTTCGACATGGGCTGGCCGATGTACTACGGCGGTTGCCAGGATGGCGGTTGCCACGCCTTTGTGTGCGACGGTTACGACGACCACGACATGTACCACTTCAACCTTGGCTGGGGTGGAGGATCGGATGGGTGGTATCTCATCGACGAGGCGCCTTACACCAGTCCTGCCGACGCAATGTTCAACTTCGTGCCGTCGGCTATCTACGACATTACCCCAAGTGCCCCGACGGAGCTGACAGTGGAAGTGCCCGTTGAGACCGAACTGCATTCGGTGCTTCATTGGACCAACCCTACTACATCGCTCGACAACACGCCTTTGGCATCAATCGAACAGGTGGTGGTGAAACGCAACGGCCAAGTCATACAGGTGCTGACAGATATGGTTCCTGGACAAACCGTCGAGTTTGAGGATACGGAAATTCCTTTTTACAACCGCTACGACTATGAGGTGTACGCCCAGGCCAATGGCCGCTATGGCAAGCATGCCTACCAACTGGGTGTCACGGTGGGCCCGACCTGCGAGTGGAGAGTGGTGATGTCGACCACCAACTACCAAGGATGGAATGGCGGCTATGTTTCAGTGTACAACAATGCCGGACGTGAGATTGCGCAATGTTCAGTTACCTCTTCTACCCCTGCGGTTGAAAAGGTCGAGTTGCCCTTGGGTCGCTTGAGTTTTGGCTGGTCTGCCCCTCAAGATCCGGTCGAATCGATGAGTATCGTCATCAAAGACGCCCAAAACCAGGAAGTGTATTCTTTCAGTGGCTCGTCGAGCCAACTGGCCACGGGCAGTTTCCTCGAAATCAATAATACCTGCGGCACTAATCTTGCCTGCAGTACGCCGGAGAACCTGTTGGCAACCGAAGTCGATGGCCATGTGCTGCTTACCTGGGATGCCGTCGGCGACGAAGGCTATGGCTACAACATCTATCGCGACGGCCAACTCATCAGGCTTGT
>LXOW01121607.1_pt1 | contig 11059 bp, 6 predicted proteins | sample 1368591 | NCBI WGS metagenome assembly LXOW01 (sample SAMN04884650, study PRJNA319009) | bovine gut metagenome | isolation source: Cow rumen | host: Bos taurus | place: Italy: Legnaro (PD) | collected 2014-07-09
CTACGCGCAGAACCCCTACGACAAGTACTATACCAACCTGCCCTGCGCCGTGGAGCACGTGCAGCCGGTAGTCGTCCCTGACTATACGGTTACGCTTACCGACTTTGGCGCAGTGGGAGACGGTGTGACGGATAATACCGAAGCATTTGCTAATGCGCTTAAGCACTTGAAAAAACAAGGTGGCGGACACCTCATCGTCCCTGATGGCAAGTGGCTGACAGGCCCCATCAAGCTCGTCAGCAACCTCGATCTGCATCTTGCAGACAATGCTGTCATCTTAGGCTCGACCAACAAGGAGCTCTATGTGCAGAAGAGCGATTCGCTGCGCGATGGTAGCAAGAAATGCCACGCACTGATCTATGGCTCCAAACTGGAGAACGTATCCATCACCGGTCACGGCACCATCGACGGACAAGGTATCTACTGGCGGCCGATCAAGCAGAAGAAAGTGGATGAAGCCATATGGAACGAAGTGCTGGCTATGGGCGGCGTGGTGCAAGCCGACGGCAATAGCAAGAACTGGAAGATCTGGTATCCGTTCAACCTCAATAAGGATCTCAATGTCCCCAATATAGCGTCGGATGCTATCACGCAGGAGAAGATGCGTCCGCACCTGGTGAACATCACCGATTCCAAGAACGTGCTCATGGAGAACGTGCACCTGCTCAACTCGCCTAAGTTCCACTTCGTGCCTACGCGCATACAGAACCTCATCATCGACGGTGTCAATATCCGCTGCCCGCATTGGGCACAGAACGGCGACGCCATGGATCCCGGTAATGTCCAGGTGGCACTCATCGTCAATTGCAACATCTCCTGCGGTGACGACGGTATCTGTATGAAAGGCGGCGTGGGACAGAAAGGTGTTGATGCCGGTCCGCAACGCGACTTCCTCATCTGCAACGATACCGTTTATCGCGCACACGGCGGATTCGTCATCGGTTCCGAGTTCAGCGGTGGTATGCAGCGACTCGTGGTCAAGGACTGCCGCTTCGAGGGAACGGACATCGGTTGCCGCTTCAAGTCAGCTCCCGGACGTGGCGGATGGTGCGAGGATATCTACTGCTACGATATCATCATGAAGGATATCGTCGAATCCGCTTTCCTCATCCAGTCGGGTTATGCCGACCGCGGTGCAGGTGTCAGCGCAACTGACAAGGATAACAAGGACGCTTTCTTCCCCGATTGGTCGAACATCACCTTCCGCAATATCACCTGCATCGGCTCCAAACAAGCCGTGGATATCCAGGGACTCAAAGGCAAACCCGTACACGACATCCTCTTTGACCAGGTGACCATCATCGGCAACAAAGGCGGTATCAAAATGGAGTGGGCGGAGAACATCAAGTTCGTCAACTGCAATATCAACCCCAAACCCATGCCGATTACGGACTACAAGAAGATCAAAAACGTTTTGTATAACGGCAAAGACCCCGATGCCGCAGAATAAAAGCGATCTTAGTATTAAGAAAAGAAAAATGTGGCGGTCGGCTGCTGATGCAGCCTGAGTCTGATCGTCTATCGGCCTCTCACAAACAAGCTTGCAGAGCTCGATTGCCACTCAGCCTCCCGGCCGACTCCGATGAGTCGCCCGCCCGCCTTACAAAAATTGCTGCGCACAAAAATACCAAAAATATTCGTTGGTCAAAGGTTACGATGACTAAAAGAATACGATGACCAAATTAGACGATTAAATGGCATATAGTATGGATGATAAGAGTGACAACAAGAAGGTTATACGTCAGGTAGCCGAGCCCAAGCGACAGGAGTTGATACAAGCGTGCTATGGTATAATAGGTTGTATGCAGGAGGTGCACAACAATCTGGGTGCCGGCCTACCGGAGTATATTTATCAAGAGGCCTTGGCTGTCGAACTGCTGTCCAATGGTTACTCGATACATAAAGAGCAGGAGTATCATCCGTTGTACAAAGGGCAGGAACTGAAGTCTTATCTTAAGATGGATTTGGTCGTTGAAAGTAACGTGGGTAACATAATAGTCGAATGCAAGGCAATCAGCCAACTGACTGAACGCGAGCACTATCAGACATTCGGCTATCTGCGCGGAACAGGTTGGCAGGCAGCCATATTGGTCAATTTCGGCACTCACCCGAAAGCACAGATCGAGCGCTATCATAACAACAACGGAACAATAGAAGTATTTTAACGCATTGCCACCCGCATGGATTTTTGGCATTTTTGTGCATGGAGAAGTGCCTTGACTTGGCACTTCGAAAAGGGAAGGCGGGCGGGGAGCCCAAGCCGACCGAGAGCAAAATTTTTGTGAGCAGCCGGTTGCCGGGCTATCAAGGCCGGCAACCGAATCGGAAGACTATTTAGGCGGGCACGATGCTTGCATCTGGGCGCGGCTGAATAGGCTTACGATTAAGGCCGCATCAGCGGACAATGGCTGCGTATATTTGATTTAATAATACCATACTGATATACTAATCTGATATCTATGAATAAGTTCTTTCCAACTATCTGCGCGGCACTGATCATGACCGCCTGCGCCACCAAGCCGGTGTACCAAATAACCAAGCAGTCGGACATTGACTGCCTGACCCGCTCGGCATCGTTCGAAATGCCGTGCATCAAACTGCCGCAGTTCCCCGACCGCACCTTCAATGTGATTGACTACGGAGCCGATCCCACGAGCTTCTCGCTTTCCACCGAGGCTATCCAGCGCGCTATTGACGACTGCACGGCACAAGGCGGCGGCACGGTCGTTATCCCCGAAGGCATATACACCACCGGGCCGATTACCTTACGCTCCAACGTGCGTCTGTACACGGAACCCAACTGCTTCGTGCTCTTCAGCCACGACTTTGACTTGTACGAGATTCTGGACATCTGGTTCGAAGGCGTACCTACCAAGCGCTGCACCAGCCCGCTCAACGCCCTGAACGCCGAGAACATAGCCATCACCGGTCACGGCACGTTCAACGGAAACGGCGACTGGTGGCGCCCTGTCAAGAAAGCCAAGATGACGGACACTCAGTGGAAAAATCATATCAAGGAGAAAGGCGGCATTGCAACAGAGAAGAACATCTGGTATCCGGACTCAGGTTCGGTCATTGCCCAGACCTACTGCATCGATCAGAACGTACCCGTCATCACCGACGAGGCACTCTGGCCGCAGGTCAAGTCGTTCCTTCGTCCTGTATTGCTGCATTTTGTCGGATGCAAGAACATCCTGCTGGAAGGCGTGACTTTCGAGAACTCCCCTGCATGGAATATACACCCCTTGGGCTGCGAGAACCTGATTGTCAACAACGTCACCATCCGTAACCCGTGGTACAGCCAGAACGGTGACGGCATCGATGTGGAATCCTGCAAGAACGTAGTTATCGCCAACTCGTCCTTCGATGTGGGCGACGATGCCATCTGCATGAAGTCCGGCAAGGACAAACCCGGACGCGACCGCGGCATACCTACCGAGAACGTCGTTGTGGACAACTGCGTGGTCTATCATGGTCATGGCGGTTTCGTCTGCGGCTCGGAGATGTCGGGTGGAATAAAGAACGTCGAGGTACGCAATAACCTGTATATCGGTACGGATGTCGGTCTGCGCTTCAAATCCACACGCGGACGCGGTGGCGTGGTTGAGAACATCTTTATCCGCGATGTCAACATGGTGAACATCCCCAACGAAGGATTGCTCTTTGATCTCTTCTACGGTGGCAAAGGCTCCGGTGAAGAGACCGAAGAGGAGATTGCAGCACGCATGAATGCCGAAGCACCCGAGGTGAGCGAAGAGACACCGGCTTTCCGGAATATCGTTATCGAGAACGTCACCGGAAGCAACATCCAACGCGCCATCTATTTCAACGGCCTGCCGGAGATGAAGATTCAGAACGTCACACTCCGCGACATTGTCATCTCCTCCACCTTTGGCGCACTCTTCCGCCAGACGGACGGGCTGACTATCAAAGACGTACTCATCTCACCCGCCGAGGGAGAAGCTTTCACCTTTGCCCCATCCGTTGTGAATGTCAGGATCAACGAAGAATAGTCTTTTGTCTTTGAGCGTTAGCGGTCTTTTGTCTTTGAGCGCAGCGGTCTTATTACTCGCGGGCTGTGCCCCGCGGGTAGCCACTTCGTTCTGGCGTATCGGCACGCCTGCCGACTCAACCCGCGCAGGTTATGCCGTCTTGCACGAAGGCCGAAAAGTACGCCACTGCTACCCCGTCACCGAATGGACGGACACAGCCAGTCTTCAAATCTTGAAATCATCAAATGGCAAATCGAATGATACGTATCATTCGTTCCATCACCACGGCGTGGCGGTCGAGAGCGAACAGATGGCCTACCGCATCTATTTTGACAAGAAGCAGACCATTGACGTCTATTGCAAGCGCACACCACGGCTGGAATTGGCGAGCTCCTATTGGTATCCCGACGACAGTCTGCTTGCTTTAGGCTACGGCGATGATATACTCCGTGTATCCGGCACAGTAGGTGTCGGCTCGGTGAAGTACTGGGATACCCGCTCACCGCTAAACGCTAAACGCTCACCGTTACGACATATCGAACCGGTAGCCGAACGCTCTCAGCGTATAGTCCGGCAGTCGCGCAACAAGGCCACCGTCGAAGTGGCGGTCAAGGGCTGGCAACCAAACAAACCTCTAACAGGCGAAGCCGATAAACCTATTGACATGTCCGTGCAATACACGCTTTGTGCAGGACATCGCGACATGCGCTGCGACGTCACCCTCTCCCACCCCGTCCATGGTCTATGCACCGGCGTCCAATCCATCCCTAATAAAGGCCAACAGCTAATGGCTAATAGCCAATGGCTAAGCGAGCAATTGCCGAATGGCACATTGCTCGCTTCCTGGGGTACGGACTGGCCCGTGAATGACACGGTCAAGTATGCCAAAGAGACGGTAGGTCTGGCAGTGTTCATCCCCAAGCAGTATGCCGGCGAGCAGGTACAGGACGCATCCAACAACCTCTGCCTGCTAAACGCCCTTCCACTAAGGGAGGGGACGGGGGTAGGCTGTCACTTCTACCTGACTTGTGTCGGAGCTACCAAAGAGGACAATCCGGTAGCCACCAATGCTGCAGAGTGGACTGACTACCTGCGCCGCTGGGCTGCCACACTGAAATAATAATGGGTGATATGGGGTCCCCAAAGAAACCAGCGTAGCGTTTCGAATGGGGTGTCAGAGCGGAGGCACGCGTCGCCTTTATTGCGCCAAGCGCAATCCGATGCGACTGCGTTGCCGAACGCGCAGGGTGGCATTTTTCGTCAAATAGGTGCAATAATTCGCCTATGTGCGCACGAGATTTGCAAAAGCAAAATATTTTTACTACCTTTGTACTCGATTTTGTAAGCAAAAAAATCTTCCTCTTCGCAGCTGCTATCGTTGCAGCAATGACAGTTAACGCAGCCGACAAAGTTTGGAACTTTACTGATTTCACAGCAGATAACGTTCCTACATTCACGGTAGGTGATGGTGTAACTCCTGACGTAGTAGTAGCAGACGAGTTGTATGTTTATGGCAATGCCAAAGACAAAGCTTGGGCTATGGATTTCGATCAGTCACCGAAGTATTTCATTGATTTCCTCACCGTTGAAGATCAAAACGAAAATAAAAAATTGACTCGTCTGAAATCAGGTGGTGCAGGTTCTGTAAAAGACGGCAAAATCAAAGGTGCTATTGCTTTCAAAGTAGCTGGTGCATCCTTTATCCAGATTGCTGCTGTTTCATCCAGCGGTTCTGAAACGCGTAAAATGCAGATCTTGAACGCAGCCGGCGAGGAGCTTGAAAGCTTCAAGTTTGATGGTAACGTAGGTAAGAAAGTGGATGGCGAAATCGTTGATCCTGCATTCTCGTATGAGTACGAAGGTCCGGCTACTACAATTTACATTGTATCAGCTGAGACTGCCGAGGGTGATGATTCATATAAAGCAGGCGGTATCAACTACTATAAGATTGCGGCTACTAATGTAGCACCTTGGAATGGCGAGACTGCCGTTGAGAACACCAACGCTGCAGTTAAGGCTCAGAAGGTTATCCGCAACGGTCAGGTAGTGATCATGCGTAACGGCGTTGCCTACACAGTTCTTGGTTCGATTGCCGAGTAATTCTCTGACTCCTTCGTGCTCCCTGTAGCACGAGTGGAATACAAGATTCCAAATCACAAAAAGTCCCGTTTGGTCATCACCAAGCGGGACTTTTCATTATCAACTTTCAACTCTCAACGCTCAACTGCCCTTAAAGTTCTCAACCCTCAACTTTTAACTATCAACTATCAAACTTCGCTCAACTCTCCATACGGCTTTAGCCGATCGTTCGAGGCTTGCCGAGATAAGAACTCTCATCCCTCAACGCTCATCCCTTTCACTCCCCTTTGAGAGGGGAGCCGGAGGGGTGTCCCTCCTTGTACTCCGTCGGTGTCTTGCCGGTGTTGGCCTTGAAGGATTTGGAGAAGTAACGGGGGTCGCTGAAGCCGCAGGCATAGGCGACCTCTTTTGTTGCCATATCGGTGGTACGGAGCAGGTTGCACGCGTGCTTGATACGCGCCGCCTGCACGAAGTCCTTTGCCGACAGGTTGAACAGTTCGTGCATCTTCCTGTTCAACGACGAGCGGCTCATGCGTGTCACCTTGGCGATGTCGTCAATCGACATGTTGTTGTCACCTATGTGCTGCTCCATAAATACATGCAAGGTATTCAGGAACTTCTCATTCTCGCTCGTGTAGCCCGGCGCTAATATCTCCGGCACAGGTAGCGGCTCCGGCTGCCGGTCACTGACTGCTGACTGCGCGGGCTTACCGCCTTCTTGCGCGGTCGTTTGCCTTTGATCGCTGATAAGCAGGTACCGTTCCTGCAAGTCCAGATAGGCTTCCAGCGTTTCAGCACGCTGCTTGCGGTGGTAGTGCACACGCGTGGATTGGATGGTGATGGCTATGGCTATCAGCAGTAGCAGACCTATCTGCAATGCCCGGCCGGTCGTACTCTCCTGGAACGTAGGTGTCACGGTGATTCCGAGCCGTCGTGTGTTGTCCTGCCAATGCCCGTAAACATTCGTAGAGCGGACCTCAAACACATATTCACCCGGGTGCAGGTTGGCCAGAACGATGGCATCGGTTTTGGTGGGTGCATCCCATGGCTGGTCTTCTTCGCCACGCTCAAAGAAGCGCGTCGAATAGAGCACCGTACCGGTGTTGCGGTAATCGAGGGCAGAGTACATCAGTATCAAATCCCGTTCATCCGGACTGAGGGTTATCTGTTGGAGTTCATCCACGGCATAGTTCGGGTTCTTGTCACCGCAGCGGACCATATCCAGAGCTATACGGATGGACTCGTTCTGGTGCTTGAGTTCGGATTTGTCCAGTACCAGCATGCCGGACGCCGGTGCGATGAGCACCCTGCCGTCAGGCAGCGCGATGGGCGGCACTTCGCCAAAGATCAGTCTGCCGTCGGTGCTGCTGCCGAAGAACGACTTGCCGTAATTGCAAATCTTGTCCGCTCCCTCGCCCTGATTCATGTTTACATTGAATATGGTCAACGCCGTATTGCATTGCAGCAGCAGTTCATCTTCCGACCATGGGGCTATCTCGTAGACCACGTCTGTTTCCAGACAGTCCTGCATCGTCAGGTTCTCCCATTGCAGTTTTTCCGCATGCAGGTCTGTACCTTTCATCCTGTTGATGCCGCCGCCTTCCGTACCCGCATACAACCGGCCTTGGTGCATACTCAGGCACATCACGGCATTGCTGCTCAGTGACTGGGGATTGTTCGCTTCCCGCTGATGCCATCGTATACCCTTGGTATCCAGCACCATCAGTCCCGATGTGGAGGCTGCCAGCACCGAGCCGTCATCCGTTATCAGCAGGCGGCGGATGAATTTCTTCTCCGTCCCGGGAACGACTGTAAATTCTGACGGCTTATCGCTATTTGCTGATTCCTTGCTCACCCACAATCCGAATCCGTAGGTGGCGAGCCACAGGCGTCCGTCAGCACCCTGTTTGATATCATACACATTGCGCAGCTCGGGATATTTCTGAATTCTGATGGCAGAATTCTGATTGCTGATGGCTATCATACACCCGGGCTTGCAGCCGAGCAGGATGCGTCCGTCCGCAGTCTCGCATACCGAATAGACCATGTTGCCGAAATCAACGGGTTGCGGTTGTATCCGGCCCAGGCTGTCCACGTATCCGCGCAGATGGAGCGTGCTGTCATACACCATCAGTTGCTGCGTATTGCGGACGGCTGCCAATATATCACCGTTGCGCATCCGGTGCATGCACCGCACCTCTTCGCGGTTGATGCGCTCTCCGTGGGAAACGAGCGGAGTGGCGACATAGATGCCATGATCGTTGATGAGCCACAGGTTGTCCTGACGGTCCTTATACTCTGACCATATATTGCTCATCTTCAGATTGCCATACTGGCTGATCTTCTCTTTCGGACGTGCATAGTCGGGATTGAACGGCTGTTGCATCACCTCCCGTGCCGCTTTTTCTATGTCTGTGGGGAGCGTATCGAAGGTGCATGTGCGCGTGTCAAACAGGAATATCCGGTCGTCGATGAGGCATAGCAGGTTATTGTCCTCGGTCAGACGCATGGTACGGATACGGTCGCCGTGTATCGGCACTCCGTCACCGTGCTCGGGCTTGAATGTCACAAACCGGCTCCCGTCAAAGCGGTTGAGCCCGTTCCATGTGGCCACCCACATCATTCCGGTGCTGTCCTGGATGGCGTGCGTCAGATGCCAGTGACTGAGCCCGTCGCTGTCGTCATAGAAGCGCAGGGAATATTCTTCTGCATGAATACCGGTGCAGACAACGAATATAAATAGGAGTATAGTATATATGCTATGCTTCATGTGCATTTCTTTTGTATGGGTTAATAACGGCAACACGTTAGGGTTGCCCACCCGAAAAAGAACCTGTCAAGGTTGTTTTTCGGAGAGCGGAGGCATCGGGGTCCCCACAAGCATGCGCAGTGGGGTGTCAGGTATTCGTGCGCTCTATCTCGCCCAGCGACATCCGATAGCACGATTTGCCGAACGCTCCTGCAAAGGTAGTAAAAATTCGTCAAAAATGCAAAAAAATTCGTCAAAAACACCTTTCTTGTCCTCGTTTTTTTTATTTTTATCCCCATTTGGGCTTTTTTTGCACACATATGCGCGTGGAAATATGTAATTTTGCACCGTGATTCGAAAACTAATAACAAAAATTTTTATATCATGAAAAAATTCTTTATTTTCACCCTCGTTTTATGCTCCTGTTTGAGCGCCAATGCCTCGGTATTCATCAAGAGTGCGGAAGGCTGGTTGGAAAGTGCTTTCGTTGAGTGGACCTACTCAGGCAACTACTCGGACTACAACGTATATGTCCGTCCTCAGGGCGGCAGCTATACGGTGCTTGACAAACAGCTGCTGCGTAGTTACAGCAACTATTTCCGCGCTGACGCTTTGGGTCTTCCTGCAGGCAGCTATCAGCTGAAAGTTGTGCCTGTTGCCAATGGCGCTGAGGTGTCGGGCGAAGCCGTCGAGACCGGCATCCTGACCGTTCGTCCCCATGACCGCAACGGTTTTGCGCATTTCAACTGGCACGAAGGTGTAGGTGCCTACAAAGACAACGGTGAACTGAAGGACGGTGCCCAAGTTATATATGTCTATAAGGGCAATGCCAAAACCGTCACGGCAGATATTCAGGTAGAAGATCCCAAGAAAAAACCCAAGACGACCTTGACGGGTATTCAGGCTATTTTGAAAGGCTACGAGAAGGGGCGGGAATCTGACCCTCTATGTATTCGCATTATCGGCACGTTGGAAGGTGGTGATGTAGATGAGTTTGGCAGTGATGCTGAAGGTATTCAGATTAAGTGCAAGGAAGGTATTGCTATGAATATCACCATTGAGGGTGTGGGCAATGACGCAGTGATCCGTGGCTTCGGATTCCTGATCCGTGCCTCAAAGAGCGTTGAGATGCGTAACCTCGCCATCATGTCCTGCTTGGACGACGGCGTTTCGCTCGATACCGACAACAGCAATATCTGGTTGCATCACTTGGATGTGTTCTACGGCAAGAAAGGTAGTGGAGATAAAGCCAAAGGTGACGGCGCTATTGATGTAAAATCCGATTCGAAATATGTGACAGTATCCTATTGCCACCTCTGGGATACCGGCAAATCGCATCTTTGCGGTATGAAGAGCGAGAGCGGTCCGAACTACATCTGCTACCACCACAACTGGTTCGACCACTCTGACTCCCGCCATCCGCGCGTTCGTACGATGTCGGTGCATGTGTTCAACAACTATTTCGACGGTGTTGCTAAATACTGCGTAGGTGCCACAACCGGTGCGTCGGTATTTGTAGAGAATAACTACTTCCTCAACTGCTCGCATCCGATGCTGATTTCGATGCAAGGTACCGATACCAAGAACGGTACGGACGAAAGCGATGCTCCGACATTCTCGAAAGAAAACGGTGGCATTATCAAAGCGTTCAATAATGTCTATGCCGGAACACGTACTATCGAGATGTCGTATTATGATGCGACCAAGAACCCGGTTCATTTCGATGCTTATCTGGCACAGACTCGTGACGAGCAAGTGCCGTCAACCGTAACCGCCAAGTTTGGCGGTTCGAAATACGACAACTTCGACACCAATTCGTCGGTTATGCCGGATATCACGCCGGACGATCCGAACGATATCCCCGAGATTGTAACCGGTACGCATGGTGCAGGCCGTATGTTCCATGGTGATCTCAACTTCAGTCTCGCTAACTTTGCTCCCGCTGACTATGCTATCAGTAGTGAACTGTCGAACCTCATCGTCAGCTACCAAAGCTCGCTCCAAGGCATCTTCGGCACCGATTGGAACAACAAGCCCGAACCGTTTACGCCGTCATCAATAGCTTCAGTTACCGACAACTCCCTGTCGTTCGACGGCATCAACCTGCTGAACCCCAAGGGCAAAGTGATTCGCATCTACGCCATCAGCGGTGCGTGTGCCGGAACTACCACCCGCGAGACGATTGCGGTCGATCATCTGCCTGTTGGTATGTATATCGCGGTCAGCAAGGACGGTACCT
>LXOW01363760.1_pt1 | contig 11059 bp, 11 predicted proteins | sample 1368591 | NCBI WGS metagenome assembly LXOW01 (sample SAMN04884650, study PRJNA319009) | bovine gut metagenome | isolation source: Cow rumen | host: Bos taurus | place: Italy: Legnaro (PD) | collected 2014-07-09
GCCCGCCTGCGCCGATGGTACTGCAATGCAATGCGGGAGAGTAGGAGGCCGCCATCTTTTTTAAGAAAAGCCCTGAGGATACAATATCTTCGGGGCTTTTTCGTTTATTATATTGTATGCAGTGGACTGACAGAATACGACAAACGAAGATTTTCCTGGTCATCGCAGCCATCGTGATAGCTGTGGTGTCACTGCTGGTGTCCCATTTTCTGGTGCGGGATCTTTCCAAAGAGGAGCGCCATAAGATGGAAACCTGGGCAGAAGCCCTGAATGCCCTGAACAATGCGGATGAGAACACGGATTTGTCGTTGGTGCTGAATGTCATACAAAGTAATAACACGATTCCCGTCATTGTGATGGATGCCGACGGTAGGGTGACAGACTATCGCAATATCGATATGGATGCCAAGACGGCCACTGATTCAGATGCTTATGTACAGCAATATGGGAAGCGGATGTATCAGGGCGGTAACTATATTAAAATCCATCTGGGCGATTCTATTTATTCCAAAGACTATCAGTTGGTGTGTTATGACGAGTCGACGCTGTTAAAACGTCTGGCCCAGTATCCTTATTGGCAGTTGGGTATCGTGATGATCTTTGTGGTGGTGGCCATCTTTGCATTATTGGCCTCGAAACGGGCTGAACAGAATAAAGTCTGGGTGGGACTCTCCAAGGAAACAGCCCATCAGTTGGGGACACCGATATCGAGTCTGATGGCATGGGTGGAGATCCTGAAGGAAAACTATCCAGAGGATAAGCTGATTCCGGAGATGGACAAGGATGTGAAACGATTGGAACTGATAGCCGAACGTTTCTCGAAGATCGGTTCTCTGCCTGAGCCTGTCGATGCCTCGATGAATGAAGCCCTTTCACACGTGGTTGACTATATGAATCTGCGCACTTCGAAGAAGGTGGAAATTGTCAGACATCTTCCTGAGGAGGAAGTCATTGTCAAGATGAATCCGCAACTGTTCGAGTGGGTGATTGAGAATCTCTGTAAGAATGCTGTTGATGCCATGGAGGGGAGTGGTCGGATTGACCTGACCCTGACCGATGAAGATGATCGGGTGGTGATAGAAGTGAGCGACAACGGAAAGGGTATCAGAAAGAAGGATATCAAACATGTGTTTACCCCTGGCTTTACCACCAAGAAACGTGGCTGGGGACTTGGCCTGTCTTTGGCCAAACGAATTGTTGAGGAATATCATCGGGGACGTATCTTTGTGAAGGAATCTGAAGTCGGTGTCGGAACAACCTTCAGAATAGAATTGGAAAAAGAGGAAAAAACTGCACAGAAGAGTTGAAAGTGTGCGGTTATCCGAGATGTCGGAGAATGATTTGCAGTGAAAAACATAAAAAAAGCAAATAAGTGTTTNNAGTTTAAGATAGATTTGAAAAATCAGAAAGACGAGGTGAAGGCCTTGGACTTCGACTTGGATAATCAGTTTTTTAGCGCTCTTGACGGCTCGGAGGTGAAGCAGGGGTCCTTGCATGTGTCGGTATCTATACGCAAGATGACCGGCTTTTATGAACTCCAATTCCATACCGAGGGCACAGTGACCGTAACTTGTGACCGTTGTCTAGACGATATGTCCCAGTCCATTGCGGCTGATAATCGTCTGATTGTGAAACTTGGTGCGGCCTACTCCGAGGAGGATGATGTCATTACGGTGCCAGAGGACGAAGGAATACTCGACACGTCGTGGCTCATCTATGAGTTTATTGTGCTGGCTATACCCATCAAGCATGTGCATGCACCTGGCAAGTGCAACCCTGCGATGAGCCAAGTTCTGGAAGAACTCTCAGCTGACCGAAGCAGCGATGAGGCGTCCGACCAGCCGATAGATCCCCGATGGAGTGTTTTGGAGAAATTAAAAAATAACAATTAAACATTAAGAATTAATATGGCACATCCTAAAAGAAGACAATCAAGTACTCGTCAGGCCAAGCGTCGTACTCACGACAAGGCTGTAGCTCCCACATTGGCAGTATGCCCCAACTGCGGTGCTTACTATGTTTATCACACAGTATGCCCCACTTGCGGTTACTATCGTGGTAAGGTAGCTATTAAGATGGAAGAAGAAGTTGCTGAATAATGAGCAATAAGATTAGCGCGGTAATCACGGGTATTGGTGGCTATATTCCCGACTATGTCCTCACCAATGAGGAATTGTCGAGGATGGTGGACACCAATGATGAGTGGATTATGACGCGTGTTGGCATCAAGGAGCGCCGTATCCTGACAGAAGAGGGACTCGGCACTTCTTATATGGCCCGTAAGGCAGCCAAGCAGTTGATGCAGAAGACTGGTGCTGATCCGGACAGTATTGATGCCATCGTCGTGGCCACTTCGACCGCTGATTATAAGTTCCCATCAACAGCAAGCATCGTGCTTGGTAAGCTTGGATTGAAGAATGCTTTCGCATTCGATTTCTGGGGTGCTTGCTGTGGATTCCTCTATTCGCTCGATGTGGCAGCATCGATGGTAAAGAGTGGCAGATGTAAGAAGATGATCGTGATCGGTGCCGACAAGATGTCATCGATTGTCGATTATAAAGATCGCCAGACCTGTCCGCTTTTCGGTGATGGTGCAGCAGCTGTGCTGCTCGAAGCATCGGAAGAAGAGAATATCGGTATGATGGACTCTTATCTGCGTGCTGATGGTAAGGGCCTGCCGTTCTTGCACATGAAAGCAGGCGGCTCTGTCTGTCCGCCATCGCATTTCACGATTGATCACCGTCTGCACTTCCTCTATCAGGAGGGTCGCACCGTGTTCCGTTATGCTGTGACCAATATGAGCGATGACTGCGCCTTGATAGCTGAGCGCAATGGACTGAACAAGGATAATATCCAGTGGATTGTTCCGCATCAGGCCAATATGCGTATCATCGAGGCTGTGGCAAAGCGTTTGGATCTTTCCATGGACCAGGTAATGGTGAATATCGAGCATCTGGGTAATACCAGTGCCGCCACCATCCCGCTTGCGCTGTGGGAGAATGAATCGAAGTTAAGGAAGGGTGATAATATGATTTTCACCGCCTTTGGAGCCGGATTTGTCCACGGGGCAACCTATTTCAAGTGGGCATACGACGGCGCCCAATAAACTTAAAGATAACTATACGAGAAAACGCATCCTTTTTGAAAGATGCGTTTTTTTGTCTAAACAGAGCATATGCATAAGGCTGGATTCGTAAATATTGTGGGAAATCCGAATGTTGGCAAGTCAACACTGATGAACCAACTCGTGGGAGAGCGTATCAGTATCGCCACGTTCAAGGCGCAGACCACACGCCATCGTATCATGGGTATCGTCAATACTGATGACATGCAGATCGTGTTCTCCGACACACCCGGTGTTCTGAAACCCAATTATAAGTTGCAGGAGTCGATGCTGGCCTTCTCGGAGTCTGCATTGCAGGATGCCGATGTGTTGCTGTATGTGACCGATGTGGTGGAGAATCCGGAGAAGAACATGGATTTCTTGGGGAAGGTCCAGAAGATGGATACACCCGTGATTCTGCTCATTAACAAGATTGATGAGCTGGGGGCTCAGACCAATCAGAATATTCTGAAATCTCAGGAATTACTCGGCGATATCGTTGCCAAGTGGCATACGCTGTTGCCTAATGCGGAGATTCTCCCGATTTCGGCGAAGAATAAGTTCGGTGTTGATATGCTGCTGAAACGTATTCAGGAACTGCTTCCCGAGAGTCCTGCCTATTTTGACAAGGATCAGCTGACCGACAAGCCTGCCCGTTTCTTCGTCTCAGAGATTATCCGCGAGAAGATCCTTCTGTACTACGATAAGGAGATTCCTTATTCTGTCGAGGTACGGGTGGAGCGCTTCAAGGAGGATGAGAAGCATATCCACATCAATGCCCTGATCTATGTGGAGCGTGACAGTCAGAAAGGCATCATCATCGGCCATCAAGGGGTGGCCCTCAAGAAGGTGAGCACGGAGGCGCGTAAATCATTGGAGAAGTTCTTTGGAAAGCCGATTTTCCTTGAGATCTTCGTGAAGGTGGATAAGGACTGGCGTTCGTCGGAGCGGGAATTGGATAGCTTTGGGTATAATCCGGAATAATAAGAAATAAGATAAAATGGGAAATTTAGTAGCAATTGTAGGACGTCCCAATGTGGGCAAGTCGACGCTTTTCAACAGGCTGACGAAAAGTCGTCAGGCGATTGTCAGCGATGAAGCTGGTACCACGCGTGACCGCCAATATGGCAAGTGTGACTGGAATGGTCGCGAGTTCTCTGTCGTTGATACTGGCGGCTGGGTCGTCAATTCTGATGATATATTCGAGGAGGAAATCCGGAAGCAGGTGATCATTGCCACGGAAGAGGCTGATCTGGTGCTTTTTGTCTGTGACATCAAGAATGGTGTGACAAGCTGGGACATGGACGTGGCTCAGATTCTGCGCCGTGCCAAACTGCCTGTTCTTCTCGTGGCGAATAAGGCCGATGACAATAAGCATCTCTATGACCAGTACGAGTTTTATAACCTTGGCCTTGGCGATCCTTACTGCATCAGCGCGGCTACAGGCAGTGGGACGGGCGATTTGCTCGACAAGGTGTTGGAGATGTTACCGGAGAAGAGCGCTGACCAGCTTGAGGAAGGCATTCCCCGCTTTGCAGTGGTGGGTCGTCCGAATGCTGGTAAGTCGAGTATTATCAATGCCTTCATCGGTGAAGAGCGCAATATTGTCACTGAAATAGCCGGTACCACGCGTGACTCTATCTATACCCGCTACGATAAGTTTGGTTTCGACTTCTATCTTGTGGACACCGCAGGTATCCGTCGTAAGAACAAGGTAACGGAAGATCTGGAGTTTTATAGTGTGATGCGTTCCATCCGCGCTATTGAGAATTCAGATGTCTGTATCCTGATGATTGATGCCACACGCGGCATCGAGGCACAGGATATGAACATCTTCCAGTTGATTCAGAAGAACAACAAGAGTCTGGTGGTCGTGGTCAATAAGTGGGACCTCGTAGAGGATAAGAGTCAGGTGGTTATTGATACATTCGAGAATGCCATCCGTAAGCGTATGGCACCGTTTGTTGATTTCCCCATCATCTTTGCCTCGGCATTGACCAAACAGCGTATCTTCAAGGTGCTTGAGACGGCTAAACAGGTTTACCTGAACCGTAAGGCCCGTATCGGTACGACAAAGCTCAACGAGGTGATGCTGCCGCTGATTGAGGCCTTCCCGCCTCCCTCCATCAAAGGCAAGTATATCAAGATCAAGTATGTGTCGCAGGTGCCTGATACACAGATACCGACGTTTGTGTTCTATGCCAACCTGCCCCAGTATGTCAAGGAGCCCTATAAGCGCTTCTTGGAGAATAAGATCCGTGAGAACTGGACGCTGACAGGCTCACCCATCAATGTATTTATCCGTCAGAAGTAAGCATGAGATACCTGCCTGTCCTCATTCTGGCACTGTTGCTGTGCATGGCGTGTGCCAATCCCTCGCCCGAGGAGATGGCCTCCATCGCTGCAAAGGGCTATTATACGCACCTGGTGAATGGTGAATATGAGGCTTTCCTGGAAGGGAAGGCTGGGGCGGATAGTCTGCCTGACGGGTATCGCGAACAGTTGCTGACGAGTTATCGCCAGTTTATGGTCCAGCAGAACCAGGCTCATCACGGGATTCTCGACATCCGTGTTTCCAATGCGACGACCGATACCGCGTTGAACTATACAAACGTCTTTCTGGTCTTGTGCTTTGGTGATTCCGTGAACGAGGAAATCGTTGTGCCGATGGTAGAACAGAACGGGCGTTGGAGAATGAAATAATGTGAATATGATCCATTAAAAAGATGAAAAGGCTATTATCTTTGTTATTTGTTACCCTTCTGTTCTTGACGGCTCAGGGACAGGACTTTTTGAAGGAGCACAACATCTTGCAACATCTGGATGTCTCTGTCACTTTGGGTTCGACAGGCGTGGGCTTTGACCTGGCCTCTCCGATCGGAGACTATGTACAGGTTCGGGCTGGTTATGCTTTTATGCCGCATATTCACCATAATATGACCTTTGGTGTACAGTCGGAACAATCAATTAGTGAAGCGTCTTTTAATCGGATGGCCGATGTGATGGAGAACCTGACAGGACATCGTGTTAAAAATCAGGTAGTCATGGTGGGTGTGCCAACTTTGAACAATGCAAAGTTGCTGGTGGATGTGTTCCCCTTTAAAAACAACCGACATTGGCATTTTACAGCCGGTGCCTACTGGGGACCAACCCAGATCGCAAAAGCCTATAACCGGACAGAAGACATGCCTTCATTAATGGCTGTCAGTACTTATAATCACATGTATGAAAAGGCGATTGTACGTGAACCGCTTATTTCTGTAGATTATAACGGCAATGAATTTTGTTTCCCTGATGATCCGGAAATTAAGGATGAGATCAAAGATATTTTCCTTTCTTATGGCCGTATGGGTGTCAGGATCGGTAATCATGTGTCTGATGGGAGTCCGTATATCATGGAGCCGGATGAAGATAGTATGGTGAAGGCTAAAGTAAACACCAATTCATTTAAGCCCTATCTGGGATTCGGCTATGGCGGTCGTTTGTTCAAAAACAACGATCGTTATACAGTTTCCTTTGACTGTGGCGCCATGTTCTGGGGGGGCACACCAAGTATAGTGACACACGATGGAACGGATCTTGCAAATGATGTGCGTGATATCGGTGGTAAGGTGGGGGCTTATGTCGATCTGATCAAGGTATTCAAGGTCTATCCCGTATTGAATGTCCGGTTAACAAAGAAGATTTTTTAATTGTAGTTTACAGTCATAATTTTGCCTTACCAGCTTTTTCCTGGAATGGAGAAAGGATGGTAAGGCAAAAGTATGTTAGGCGACAATCAATTCTTTGTGACTTTCTTGCCGTCAATGATGTAGATGCCCTTTGGCAGGTCGTCGGTTGAAGAAACCTTCTGACCTTTCAGGTTGTATACACCTTGGCTTTCCTCGTTCAGACGGATGCTGTTGATGCCTGTAGCCTGTTTGTAGGCTTCCTCATCCAACAGTGGCAGATTGCTATCAGCAGAACTCTTCACTTCGATATAGGCCTTGTTGGCTTTCACATATTTCTTCATATAGAGATCTGCTTCAGTTGCCTTCACAAGCGACAGTTTACCGTCAACGACACCGAGAATGCGAATCGTACTCTTGTTTTCGACGGCGTTCTTCAGTTTTGTGTAATACTTGTTGTTGGTGTCCTCAGCCGTTCTTCTACCGTTCAGACTGACATAACTGAAGTAGACACCTTTCAACTTGTTGTCATTGATCTTTGTACCACCGCTAACAAGAGGCGTCACCTTATTGTTTGCTGGGGTTTTAGAACTGCACTCTAAGATAACTGGCGTTGCCTCGGGCACGATGTCGCTGCCGGTTTCTACCAGTTCGGCAGCTTTGCTATCAACCGCTTTGACGTAGTAGGCTTTCATGCCTGAAGAGAGCTGGATGGCATAGCTGGCATAGAAGGTGGTATAATACTTATCGCCAACTGTGACTTCTGGACTGATTCCAAGATAGTTGCTGTCATTGATAGGTTTGATTGCCCATACACAGTTTCCTTTCTCTCCGGTCGCAACCGTGCAATAGCCGGCTGTATTGCCACTTGCAAAGTTATTGTCTTTCAGATACATCGTGAAACCATCTTCTGAAGCATAGAGCTCATAGTAGTCTCCTGTCTGATAAACTTTCAAAGTGCGTCCGGCTGTCAGTGTCTTGGTATACATACCCTGTCCTTTGATATTATATTCCTTGCCAGAAACATTTTCAAAGTAGACAATCGAAGCAGGGTCGGATACGGTCTCTGTCTTCGTTTCAAGGGCATACACATCTACAGATGTCGTACTCTTAATGACGTCCATGAATTCAGCTTTGGTATCCAAGTGGATCTTGTCATTGATTACCGTCATATTACGGCCTGTATTCTTGTTCTGTAAGCGATAGAAACCATTACCATTCAACTGGGCGTAGATGGCGCTGACAGTGAACGCTACAAATAGTGTTAAAATGATTCTTTTCATATCATTATTAANNACGGTTCTGATCGTTCTCAGCGAACGGCTGAACGCGTGAACCCTTGCTATCATAAGAGATGCGAGACTCAGCAATACCGTAGTCGTTCTTGAGAGACTTCACAACGGCGTCAGCACGACCAGCGGCCAGACGGTCGTTGATCTTGTTGTTACCTGTACCAGCATCTGCATAACCTGTGATCATCACCTTAGATGTAGGATGCTCATTCATGTAGTTGGCAATATCCTTCACCTTCTGTGCTTCCTCAGGACGGATCTCGGTCTTGTTGATCACGAAGAAGATATCGCGACGCAGCGGCTCGATCTTTGTGGGAACGGGCTTCTCTACCTCAACAACCTTCTCTACGACCTTCTCCACATAGCGGATCTCGGGCTCCGGAGCAGGAATCACACGGGTGCTGTAGGTGGGACCCAGATTGATCTTCACACCAGCGAGGGCGTTGAAATACCAATCCCAGTTACCAGCCTTCTTAGAGTTGTACTTGTCGCTCAGTGTATTGGCACTCAGTTCGAGACCAAGACTGATAGCGTCGCTCAACTTGAAGTCGGCAGTGATACCGCCCTGTGCGAACGGACGAACCTTCGTACCATCCCAAACATACTCCAATGCATCAACACCTACAGGATTGCCCATGTAGTTTCTGATATCTGCCTGTGCATCAGCAGCCTTGTCATTGCTGAAACCAATGTTGGCACCACCGCCCAGGAACAGACCGAAGTTGAAAACACGGTTGGGGTTATAGCCACAGAGTGCATTCGAGAGATTAATGGTCAGATCGAGTGCCGGAGCAACATACTTCCAGTCCCAAAGGAAATCCTTACCATTGATATTTGAACCAGCCTTACTCTGCCAGGCGTTTACTGCGAGGCGGCCACCAAAAATAGGACTGAATTGACGGCCAATAGCAGCCTGTACATTGTATGAATTCAAATCGCCGAAATCAACCTCACCCAGCGTGTGCTGAAGTCCTAAGGGCTGTATCTGTACATACCAGTGAGGATTGAAAACGTATTCTGTCGTAGGCTGCTGATCCTGTGCGGATGCTGAGAGGAAGCCCAGCGCCAGCAGACAAGACAATATGGTTTTCTTCATTTTCATATTCTTATTTACTTTTTTGAATCCTTAGATGTTAATTACTCACTTACAACAGTGTACTGGTATGAGCGCACGTTGCCGAAGAAGTCAACTGCAGAGTAGATGAAGGTGTAGGTCTTGCCCTCCTCGAGTGTGAACTCGATTGCCTGGACATCACCGTCAAGCACCTTACCGAGCAGACCAGTCTGGTAGGCCTGACCTTTTACAGGTACACCGTCAATCTCGCTCAGTACAACAATCTTCTTGTAGGCAGGAGCCAACAGCTCAGCGCAATAAGATGTCGGGAGCAGAGTGATAGTACCCTTATCCTTGGTGGCACCATTAGCTCTGTGAACGTCGCTACCACACTTAACGAGCAGCGTGGGCTGCAGAATATCGTTGATATTGTTCATGTAATAAGCACCCTTGCTGTTGAATACGTCAAAGAAGTAGTTGATGATGCTCTTGATATCCTGCTTACTACCGACACTGATTGAAGAATCCTCGATTCTTGAAAGAACGTCATTCTGGATACCCTTCAGACCAGGGACATTCTCGTGCTGGCCAAGATCCCATGTGTAAGCCAAGGGATATAAGGCGAAAGCAGCAATATCATAACCAGAACGTACACTGCGAGTGCCAAGTACACCAGCGTTCCACTCCATCTTCAGAGAATAAGCGGGGAAGTTGGATGTAGCCACACCATAGAGATCAGCAAGTGCATGTGACAATGTCTTAGTGTTGCAATTATTGACAATTTGCTTAATATCACTTGCCAGAGTGCTCAATTTGATATAGCTGGAAGCTGTAATAACCTTATTCTCCTTAATATTAGCAGTAGCCTTGTAGAGGCCTGTCTCCTCACCACGGGTCCAACCGAAGGTCAGAACGTCGTCGCTCTTCTCAGGCTGAGAAATCTCAACAACAGAGTTCTTGCCAACACTGTTCACCAGTGAGAGCTTGTAAGAATCGTCCATAGCAACCTCAGCAGGGTTAACAGTCATATAGAGCGTACCAGCGGTGCTCATAATCTGTGTACCAGCGCTCAGGTCTACAACCTCGTCACCATTGTAGTCGATACCGGCAATCTCGCAGATCTCCTCAGAGGGGAATACGATACCAGCAGCACCAACCTCACCATAGTAAGCAGCGAGAATCAGCGGATTAACGCCAGGAAGTGCGATTGAACCGTAGATAGGATTGAAGGTGCGCTCAGCCTTGATGCCTGTGATCAGACCGCTGATAGCAGCCTGGAGCTTAGCATTGGCAGCGTCGAGCAAAGCCTTAGCCTCATTGAGTTGAGCTTCTGTGGCATATCCCTTAGTAGCCTCGGTAATCATGGCCTGGATCTTATCGGTGATAGCCTCGATAGAAGCAGCTACGCCAGTGTCCTTAGTGCCAATCCACCAGTTACCGTTAGTGCCGATAAATGGCGTCAGACCGTCGGCACCGTTCTTACCGTCAGCACCGTCCTTACCGTCCTTACCATCCTTACCATCCTTACCGTCTGTACCGTTCTTACCATCGGCACCGTCCTTTCCATCGTTACCAGCAGCCTTCACACCAGTGTCGGTTGTGCCGATAAACCAATTGCCATTTTCACCAATGTAAGGAGTCTGACCGTCAGCACCCTTCTCACCCTGGGCACCTTTTTCACCCTGGGCACCTTTTTCGCCCTGGATTCCCTGCGGTCCCTGATACTTTGCAGCATTATCCTTCAGATCCTGCAACTGAGCCTTCAGAAGTGCAATCTGGCCTTCCAATTCTGTTCTAACGTCTGCATCAGTGTCTTTACAAGAAACGAATGCACTCGAAGCAGCAAAAAGAATTGCCACTAAGAGAATTCCATTAAAAATTTTCTTTTTCATTGATTTTTAAATTATAATTAGACATATATATGTTGTATCCATAAATCGAG
>LXOW01013516.1_pt1 | contig 11057 bp, 13 predicted proteins | sample 1368591 | NCBI WGS metagenome assembly LXOW01 (sample SAMN04884650, study PRJNA319009) | bovine gut metagenome | isolation source: Cow rumen | host: Bos taurus | place: Italy: Legnaro (PD) | collected 2014-07-09
AATTATACCAAAAGGCGGTTTGTTCTGACAACTGCGATTTTCGCGGTATTACGGCTTGAGCCGCTTCGAGAAGTAAACTTGATTTTAGTGATAGTTTACCCCTTGTAAAATAGACGGGGTTACGCAAGAATCTCCTCGCGCAGTCTGACGCGGGAGAGGAAGCGGGCGTGGAGGAGAAGCGGCGGGATCGTCGCGAGCTGGCAGAGGACGTCCGAAATCGGCATCGACAGCCATATCGCGAACGGCTTGTCGTCCATGAAGTGCGGAAGGAACCACACTATCGGAAGCAGCACCACGCCCTGCCTCAGCATCGACAGCGCGATGGAGACCCTGGGCTTTCCGATCGACTGGAAGTACGTCGTCGCGAGGACGTTTACCGATATCGTCCATATCATGCAGTTCGAAAGCGCGAGGTCGTGCGCGCAGAGCGCCACGAGCTCCTCGCTGCCGGAATGGACGAACAGCCGCGCGAGGAGATACGGGAACGGAGGCACCACCTGCACGACGAAGGCGAGGAAAGTTAGGGCGCTCGTGACGATGAAGCCGGTCTTGAGCGTCGCAAGGACGCGGCGGAAGTTGCGCGCGCCCCAGTTGTATCCGAACAGCGGCTGAAGCCCCTGCTGGCAGCCGAGTATCGGCATGAAGACGAGGATGAGCGCCGAGCTGAACACGCCGAGCGACGCGATCTCGTCCGTGCGCGCCGCCTCGTCCGGCATCCACTTCGCGAACGCGATCTGGAGCGACGCGACGATCACGGCGCTCATTAGCTGCTGGAGGAACGGGGCGAGTCCGATCGCAAGCGTGCGCACGAGGAGCTTCGGATATATCCACACGCGCCTGAGCCTCAGCCTTATGACGGTCTTCCCGCTCCAGTAGTACCAGAACGCGCAGAGGCACGAAAGCAGCATCGCGACGTCCGTCGCCCACGCGGCGCCTTCGATGCCCATTCCGAAGCCGAAGATGAGAAGCGGATCGAGCACCATGTTCGCGCCGAATCCGACGACCATGCACATCATGGAGCGGATCGCGCCGCCCTCCGCGCGGTGCAGCGCGGAAAGCCCGAACGCAAGATGCGAGAAGAGGTGCGAGAAGAGGACGATCTCGAGGTAGGACTTCGCCGCGGACCTCGCGCCGGCAGTCACCTTGTCCGCCCCGCACACGGAGAGGAGCGGGTCGATGTATATGTAGAGAAGCGGGATCAGGACGGCGTAGAACGCGATCTTGAGCGCGACAGTCTCGCCTACGAGCTTCTCGCAGGAGACGCGGTCGTTCTCGCCGAGCTTGATGGAAAGCACCGCGGCGTGCCCTACGCCGACGAGCGGACCGAACGCCGTCAGCAGCATCATGACGGGCATCGCGATCTGGAGCCCCGCCATCGCGTCGACTCCGCACCATCCGATGAACGCGCGGTCCACAACGGAGTAGAGCGCGTTCAGGGTCATCGCGACGAGCGCGGGCCAGGAATACTTCAGAAGGACGCGTCCGATCTTTCCGGACGCAAGCTCCGCTATCTCAGAAGACGATCGCGACATCGGGGAGGGCCTTGCGTATGCGGGCCATTTCCTCGGGCGAAATCTTCAGCTCGCCGAGCTGGAGGACCTTCATGCCCTTCCATGCAGAGAGGTCGGCGGGGAGGCGTTCGACAAGCGTGCGCGAAAGCGAGATGAACTCGAGCCCCTTCTTCTGCGCGAGCCACTCCGGAACCTCCTTGATCGGATTCCCGCTCAGCTCGACGTCGGTGAGCGACGGAAGGTCCTTCAGCTGCTCCGGGACTTCGGCAAAGGCGTTGTCGCGGAGGTATATGCGGCGGAGGGACGAAAGGGAGTCGAGCGGAGGCAGCGACGAGAGCTTGTTCTCGTTGAGCCTGAGCCACTTCAGGCCCTTGAACTCGGCGATCCCGTCGAGGTTCGTGAGCGCGTTGCGGTCGAGGTTTATGTAGTCGACGACTTTCGCGTCGAGGCCGGAGGCCGCCGAGGCGAAGTCGGCGAATCCCCTTCCCTGGAGGTATGCGCGAGCCTCGGCCGGCACGGTCTTGTAGGCCGGCTCCGGCTCGTCGAAGCATCCCGCCGCCGCGGCGAGCGCGGCGACGAGAGCGTATGCGGCGATGTTACGCATTTGCCGCGGCCTGGATGATTCCGGCGAAGTCCGCGGCCTTGAGCGCCGCGCCGCCGATGAGTCCGCCGTCGATGTCCTTCTTCGCGAGGAGCTCCGCGGCGTTGCCGGGCTTCATCGAGCCGCCGTACTGGATGCGGATCGTCTCGGCCGTCTCGGCGCCGAAGAGCTTCGCGAGCGTCGCGCGNNGCCGTGTCCGCGGCGGTGACGTCCTTGAGTCCGATCTTGAGCTGGCGTCCGACGACTTCCTCGACGAGGTCGGCCTCGCGCTCGGCGAGCGTCTCGCCGACGCACATCATGACGGTGAGCCCGGCGGCGATCGCGGCGCGCGTGCGCTTGTTGACCGTCTCGTCCGTCTCGCCGAAGTACTGGCGGCGCTCGCTGTGTCCGGTGATGACGTACTTCGCCCCGGCGTCGACGATCATGCCCGTGGAGATCTCGCCCGTGAACGCGCCGTGGTCCTCCCAGTGGCAGTTCTCGGTTCCGACGCCGACCTTCGTGCCGGCCGCGGCCGCGACCGCTGCGGGAACGTCGATCGCGGGCGTGCAGCACACGATCTCGACCTTGTCGGCGTACTGCGCGGTCGCTTCGGCAACAGCCTTCACGAGCGCCGCGGTCTCCGACGGCTTGACGTTCATCTTCCAGTTTCCTGCTATGATTTTAGTTCTCATTTTTGTGTTTCTCCTAAAATTCTCTTGGGCCGTTTCAACCTTCAACTTTTGAGCCCGTGAACTTCCTGTGCTTCACCCCCGCCGCCTTGAACATCTTCTTGACGGTGTCGAGGAAAGCGTAGTCGCCTCCGTAGACGACTTCCTTGAGCCCGGAGTTGATGATGAGCTTCGCGCACGTGAGGCACGGGGAGATCGTTATGTAGATCGTCCCGCCGGCGATGGAGTTGCCGTAGCACGCGGCCTGGCAGATGGCGTTCTGCTCGGCGTGGGTGCAGAGGCACTCCTCGAGGTGCGTACCGCTCGCGACCTTCCCGGCGCAGCGCGGACAGCCCCCCTCGAAGCAGTTCTTCACGCCCTTCGGCGTTCCGTTGTATCCGGCCGAGAGAATGTGGTTGTCCTTCATTATGACCGCGCCGACGGACCTGCGCAGGCAGTTGCTGCGCTTCGCGACGACGGACGCGATTTCCATGAAGTACTCGTCCCAGGTGGGACGCGGATCTTTGCCTTTTCTTGCCATTGACCTAATATTATACCAAAAAATACCCGCCCCGTGCGCTCCGCGCGAAAGGGGCGGAAGGCGCGGGAGATCAGTCCAGCACCTTCGCCGTGGGGCCCTCGCCAGAGTACGAGTCGAGTCCGCCGAAGCCCGCGTAGGTGTCGGAATCGCCGCAGGGCGTCGTGCCGTCGTCGCCTTCGGACGCCGCGACGCGCTTCGTCTTAGGCCTCTCGCCGAAGAGGACGGTTCCGAGGCGCACCCACGTCGCGCCCTCCTCGACGGCGACCTCGTAGTCTCCGCTCATGCCCATCGAAAGGCGCGGAAGCCCGATTCCCAGCTCCCCCTCGAGCGAGTCGCGCAGTTCGCGCAGGCGGCGGAAATACGGCCTCGCGTCCTCTGGGTTCTCGCTGAAAGGCGCCATCGTCATAAGACCCTCGACGGTCACGCGCGGACACTCCGACGCGATGTGCCGGAGGACTTCGGATACGTCCTCGGGCCTCATTCCGCTCTTGGACTTCTCGCCGGACACGTTGACCTCGAGGAGGACGTGCGGAGACGCGCCGATCTCGTCCGCTATCAGGTTGATGCGGTCCGCGAGCTTGGCGGAGTCGACGGAGTGGATGAAGTCGAAGAGCTCCAGCGCGTGGCGCACCTTGTTGGACTGGAGGTGTCCGATGAGGTGCCACTGCGGACCCGACACGCTCGCCGGCTTCTTCCACGCCGCCTCCTGCACCTTGTTCTCGCCGACAATCGTCAGCCCCGCGTCCCACGCCTCCCTGACGACCTCCGCGCCGTGCGTCTTGGTGACGGCCACTATCTCGACCTCGGAGGGGTCGCGTCCCGCGCGCGAGCAGGCCGCGGCGATTCTGCCGCGGACCTCCTCGAGTATTTCGCCGAACTCCCTCATTTCCGCTCCACGCTCGCTTCGAAAGGTCCGAGCGGAAGCCCAGACGTCGCGAAGAGGTTGCCGTTCCACGGACGCTGGAAGAGGTAGCGCACCTTCGTAGGCGACGCAACGCCTTCCGCCGCAAGGACGATGGCCTTGCCCTTGACGGTTCCGTTCGTCTTCCAGGGCTCGCCCTTCTCCGCGCCGTTGTTGGCGTTCACGACGCGCGCCGGCTTGTATTCGCCGTCGTCACCGGCGATCTCGAACGGGACTCCCACGCCCCAGTCGGCGTTGTAGACGTACCAGCCGTCGGCGTTGTCGAAGGTGAGGACGAGCTTGTCGCCGTCGGTCTTCACGGAGCTGACGGTGGGCGCGTCCGCGACGAGCGAGGAGAAGCCGTAGTCGCGGCGGAGCGCGAGCGCGGCGAGGCGGCGTCCGAGCGGGCCCTTGTCGACGGGATGGATGTCGTAGCTGTTGCCCACGTCGACGGACGTGACGAGTCCGGCGTTAGGCTCCTCCGCGGCGAACTTCGCCTGCGCCATCTGGAGGTTCCACCAGCTGTGCTCCCAAGGCGCGAGCTGGACGAAGTAGAGCTTGAGGCCGGGGTTCTCGAACTTCGCCGACCACCCCTTGTAGAGCGCGTGCATCTTGTCGCAGTAGAGATGCGCCTCTCCCCCGTTGTGGCAGCCCTGGTACCAGATGAAGCCCTTCATCGTCATCGGACACCACGGCGCGACCATCTCGTTCCAGAGCACCGTGGGCTGCTGGTTCGGTCCGCCGACGGGCCCCTTCTTCATCGAGTCGTTCCACTCGTCTGGTCCGACGACCTTCCTCTCGGCCGTCTCGCGGATGCTCTCCGGCGCGCCCGCGTAGCCCTCGCGCGGAGTCCACGCGTCGATGTTGGTCCCGCCCCAGTAGGAGCCGACGATTCCGACCGGCACGTCGAGCGCGTTGTAGAGCGCGATGGCGAAGTAGACGCCCATCGCGGAGAAGCTCGGCCCGGAGCCGAGGTTCTCGGGGGTGAAGGCCTTCCACGCGACCGGATACTGCGCGCGGTCCCTCGGAACCGCGCTCCACCTGTAGTTGCTCGCGTAGGCGAAGCGGACGTTCCTGAGGTTCGTCGTCGCCGCGACGAGACGTCCCTCGCGGTCGCTGAAGTGCGGATTGCCTCCGACGAGCGGAAGCTCCGTGTTGGACTGCCCGCAGCAGAACCACACCTCGCCGACTAGCACGTCCGAGATCTTCGCTCCGTTCGCCTTCAGGACGCGTCCCTCCTTCGACGCCTCCATGGGCTCGAGGCGGACGAGCCACTTCCCGTCGGCCCCTGCCGTCGCCTCGGCCTTCTGCCCGGCGAACTCGACGGAAACCTTCTCGCCCGCGTCCGCGGTTCCCCAGACCGCGACGCGCGCGCCGCGCTGGAGCACCATTCCGTCCGCAAACGGCGTCGCGAGCCTGACGTCCGCGAACGCGCACGACAACGCCGCGCACGACGCGGCGAATGCGATCGACTTCTTCATTAACGTATTTCCTTTCCTGAGTTTTGCGTTGAATCACTTCGCGAGCGCGAAGCGGACCTTCGCGGACGCCTTGCCGTCCTCTCCGGCGCGCACCCTGAAGGACGCGATGGAGAAGCCTGGGTTCGGAGAGTTGAGGGGCTTCGGGCCTTCCGCCTCGGCAACGGACCAGGCGGACGCCTTCGTTCCCTCGCGGACGACGTTGAGCGCGTGGTCTCCGTCCGTCAGCGAGAGGTTGCCTCCCTTCGCCGAGGCCTTCGCCTTCAGGACGAACTGCCAGTGCACCTCGGTCCCCGGCTTGAGTCCGGTGAAAGCGTCGGAGACCTCGAACGTCTTGCCGTCCTTGGAGAGCGTCGCGACGCGCGTCGCCTTCTTCGCGGCGGGATACAGCGACGTGAGGTCGATTATGGCCGAGGGGGCCGGAGAGTCGACGGCGTTGACGAACTTGGCGAAGCCCTTGACGGACTGCTGCGCGTCGCCGATGCGCGGCACGTTGTGTCCGAACGTGTTGAGCCTGAGGAGCGACCAGCGCGAGGACTCCTGCGACATGCTCCAGAGCGAGACGGTCTTCATCTGCTCGATGCGGTTGTACTCCTCGTGCGGAAGCTCCCACGCCCAGCGCACCCCGGCCATGTCGAGGACGAAGTTGCCGCCGTCCATGTGTCCGTGGTTCGCGCTCGGGCTGCCGCCCTTGAGCCCCGCGAACGAATCGCCCTTGCCCCATCCGGAGCGGAGCGTCGCGATCGGGACCACGCCCTTCGCGCACCACACGAGCGGCGCGCGGCCGGGGAACGTCTCGAGCTTCCTGTCGTCCATCCAGAGGAGCTCGACCGGCGGCTGCCATCCGGAGAAGTTCTTCGGCGTCGGGTTGTTCCACGCCCACACCTCCTTCGCGGAGACGACGTCGGGGCGGTTGAGCTTGCGCGCGAACCACCACAGTATCTGCATCGCGGAGCGTCCGGAGCCGCAGTCGGAATAGCCGACGGTGAGTCCGGTCGGACCCGTCACGAGGTTGGGGTAGTCGGCGGTCTGCCAGAACCCGGGAAGGTCCGAGAGGCCGAAGTCGGTCCCGCACGCGGACTCGAGCATCGCGATCGCGAAGACGTTGAAGCTGACGCCGTAGTGCCAGTAGCCGGTTCCCTCCGGATAGCATCCGTCGGGAGACATCGCCTTCATGGATATCGGCAGCGCCTCGACGCTCTCCTTGAGCATCTTCGCGCAGTCTGCGCGCAGCGCAGGGTCGTCCGCGAGCGAGAGCGCGGCGGCGATCATCCCGGCGCGGCACACCTGCCCCCAGTTGTTGCTCGCCTTCGCCCACCATCCGCCCTTCTTGCCGGCGTCGAGTCCGTTCCTCGCGAGTCCCTCGCGTATCCCGCGGCGCTCGTCCTCGGAAAGCCCGTCGTACAGCCAGTCGTATCCGATCGCGACGGCGAGCGACATCTCGCCCGTGTCGAGGAAGTGGCTCGGGTTCCAGTCCGAGAACGCGCAGACGGCGTTCAGCTCCGCGAGGGCGCGCTCCATGTACCTGCGCTCGCCGGTGACGCGGTACGCCATCGAGAGCGTCGATATGCGGTAGAGGGCGGTGCGCGAGGTGCCGAGAAGGCGTCGTCCGACGAGCTTGCGCTCGACCGGCTGCGTCCCGAGAAGCAGATCCGCACGCTCGAGGACGCGCTTCAGCGCGAGCTCGCGCAGCGACCCCTTCTTCGCGGCGGGCTTTATCGCGGCGAATCCGTCGGCCCCTGCGAAGAGCCTCGGATGCCCCTTCTCCACGGCGACGCCGATCGCGTCGTCGAACGACTTTGGCCCGACCGCCGCGGTGACGGACGGGCACGCGGAGACCGCAAGCGCTGCGAGCGCCGCGGACACTATGGTTTTCTTCATTGTCTGCTCCCCTTTCAAACCTGCGGACATCACACCGCCGCGCGGTCGCACAGCGCCGAGACGAGCAGCGCCTTTATGGTGTGCATGCGGTTCTCGGACTCGTCGAACACCTTCGAGTACTTCGACTCGAACACCTCGTCCGTCACCTCGAGCGCGCCGCAGTCCTTCGTGACCTCGGTCTCGAAGTCGTGGAACGCGGGCAGGCAGTGGAGGAACATGAGCTTCCCGTCGATGTTGCCCGTCGCGCGCATGAGGTCCATGTTGATCTGGTACGGACGCAGCATCTTGATGCGCTCGGCCGTCTTCGCCTCCTCGCCCATCGAGACCCACACGTCGGTGTAGAGGACGTTCGCGCCCTTCACGCCCTCCGTCGGGTTCTCGAACACGCGTATGTCGACGCCGTTGCGCTTCGCGACCTCCTCCGCCTCGGCGAGCACCGCCTCGTCCGGCCTGAGCTCCTTCGGGCAGCAGCAGACGTACCTGACGCCGCACTTGGCGCAGCCCATCATGAGCGAGTTCGCGACGTTGTTGCGTCCGTCGCCAACGTACGCGACGGTCGTGTTCGCGTCGAGGGAGCCGAAGTTCTCGCGGACCGTGAGGAGGTCCGCGAATATCTGCGTCGGATGGTAGTCGTCCGTAAGGCCGTTCCACACCGGCACGCCCGAGTACTTCGCGAGCGCCTCGCAGTCCGCCTGCCTGAAGCCGCGGAAGAGGATTCCGTCGTAGATGCGACCGAGCACGCGCGCGGTGTCCTTCACGGACTCCTTCTTCCCGAAGTGTATGTCCGGGCGCGTGAGGTACTCGCCGTTGCCGCCCTCGTCGCGCACGGCTATGAGCGTCGAGTTGCGCGTGCGCGTGGAGCTCTTCTCGAAGATGAGCGCGATGTTCTTCCTGTGCAGAAGATCTCCCCTGACGCCGGCGGCGCGGCGCGCCTTGAGCTGGGCGGAGAGGTCGATGAGGTTGAGCATCTCCTCGTCCGTGAACGACGCGAGACGCATCATGGAGCGTCCCTTCAGGCTGTCCATCCAAGTAAGCATTGCTTTTTCTCCTTGTTTCAACTTTCCAACTTTCAACTGCCGATGTGCCTCGGGGTCATCCGATGCGGACTCTCCTGCCCTCTATGCGGTACCTGCCGGAGGCGAGTATGTTCAGCGCCTCGGGGAAGGCGATGTGCTCCTGCACCTGGATTCGCGCGTGGAGCGACTCCGGCGTGTCGTCTTCGAGAACGGGCACCGCCTTCTGGACGATGATGGGCCCGGAGTCCGTCCCCGCGTCGACGAAGTGCACGGTAACGCCGGCGACCTTGCATCCGTAGTCGAGCGCCTGCGTCCAGCTGTGGACGCCCGGGAACGCCGGGAGGAGCGCGGGGTGGATGTTGAGGACGCGGTTCGGGAACGCGGCGAGGAGCTTCGGCTTCACGATGCGCATGAACCCCGCGAGGACGACGGTGTCGACTCCGGCCTCCTTCAGCAGCTCGATGCAGCGGTCTTCCGCGGGGCCCTCGAGCTTCGTCTTCCACGGCGCGCAGTCGAGGTACTGGCACGGGATGCCGTGGCGCTTCGCGCGGTCGAGTATCTTCGCGTCCTGAACGTCCGCAAGGACAAGCTTTATCTCCGCGTCGAGGGTTCCGGCCCCGATCGCGTCCACTATCGACTGCATGTTCGAGCCCGCGCCGGACCCGAGAACTCCGAGATGTAATCTGCTCATATGCGTATTATACCAAAAAAGCGGACGCGCATCGCCGCGCGTCCGCCTTTCTTTTCCGGTCCGGGCCGGGCTCACTCCGCGGGAGCGGCCTCGTCGAGGATCTCGATGCGGCACTTCGCGAAGACGCCGTGGCCGAGATCGATCTTGGCCTCGTACTCGCCGACCTCGCGCAGCGACTCCTCGAGGGAGAACTGGCCGCGCTCGATCTTGACTCCGCGCTGGGCCTCGATGGCCGCGAGGAGGTCGGTCACGCTGACGGCGCCGTAGAGCTTCTTGCCGTCCGTCGTCTGCGCGGAAACGGTGAGGGCGAGGCCCTCGAGCTTCTTGGCGACCGCGAGAGCGGCCTTCTTCTCCTCGGCGGCGCGCGCGGCGCGCTCGGCCTCAAGCTTCTTGAGACGGCGCTTCGCGGCCTCGGTCGCGACGGAGGCGAGCCCCTTGGGGGCGAGATAGTTGCGGAAGTAGCCCGGGGCGACCTTGACGATCTCGCCGGCCTTGCCGAGCTTCTTCACGTTGTCCATAAGCATCACTTCGATATGCATGGCAGTGCTCCTTCCGCTTAGGCCATGAGGCCCATGTTGCGGGCGCGCTTGACGCCCTGGCGGATCTGGCGCTGCTGCGCGGAGGTGACGCCGGTGATGCGCGCGGGCAGGATCTTGCCGTAGTCCGTGATGTAGTACTTCAGCGTCGCTATGTCGTTGACGTCGATCTGGTCCTTCGGACCGAGCGCCGGACGCTTGCGTGCGGCGAACTCCTCGCCGGCAGAGCTGTTGGATTTCTTGAAAGCCATTTTGGTTTTCCTTGGTTATGAATTTTGTTTACGTGCTAGAAGGGAAGTTCTTCGGGATCGGACTCCAGTCCGTTCACGGAAGCTGCCGGTGGCTGCTGGGCCTCCTGCGGCCTCTGCTGGCGGAGATCGCCCTTCGGGGGCGCAAGGAACTTGACCGTCAGGGCCCTGACCTTGAGCTTCTGGTGCCTGACACCGTCCTTCTCCCAGGTGTCCATCTGAAGGCGGCCCTCGACGAGGACCGGGCTTCCCTTCGAGAGAAACTGGCCGCAGAGCTCCGCGAGCTTGTCCCATGCGTCGACATCGACGAACACGGGGAAGTCCTGCATCTGCCCGTTGCGGTCCCTCCGGCGCTCGTTGATCGCGAGGCCGAGGCGCGCGACCTTCATGCCGCTCGACCCCGTCGCGCGGACGTCTGGATCGCGCGTCAGGTTGCCCATCAGAATCACCTTGTTGAAGGATGCCATGTCCCTTGATCCCTTCCTGCTTCCTTTACGCCTCGGCCGGTGCCTCCGCCTCGGCGCTCGCCGCCGCCGCGGCCTGCGCGGCGTCCTTGCGGGCCTGGCGCTCGGCGCGCGCGGCGCGCTCGTCGGCGAGCTTCGCCTCGCGGCGCTCGTCGACGGCGAGGATCTGCACGCGGAACACCTCTTCGACGAGGTGGTAGCGGTTCACGAGCTCGGAGACCTTCGCGGGGTCGAGCTCGATGCGCACCTTGACGTAGATGCCGGTGTTGTGCTTCTTCATCGGACGGGCGAAACCGTCCTTCGGCGCGCCGATGACGACCGTCTCGAGCACGTTGCCGCCGAGCCTCGTGACTTCGGCGAGAGCCTTCTCGAGCCTCTCGTTGACGGCGTCTTCCTTCGCGATTCCGACGAAGATGTAGAGCGCATCGTACTTCTTCATTACTTCTTCTCCTCCTTCTTGTCGGCAGCGCCGGCCGCCTCTTCCTTGCCCTTCTTGATGACCTCGGGCGTGGCCGCCGCAGCGGCTGCGGCGGCGCCTGCCG
>LXOW01259103.1_pt1 | contig 11057 bp, 12 predicted proteins | sample 1368591 | NCBI WGS metagenome assembly LXOW01 (sample SAMN04884650, study PRJNA319009) | bovine gut metagenome | isolation source: Cow rumen | host: Bos taurus | place: Italy: Legnaro (PD) | collected 2014-07-09
CGTTGCCGATGAGACGTTCGATGTCTTTGCCAAACGACTCCTCGTACACCTGATAGTCGGCGTGCATTATATGGACAAACGTCTTGCCGTTCTGCTGGGCGGAAAGGGTCCAACAGAAACAGACAAACAATGTCAGGATTATGGTTTTAATAATACGCATCTGCAACTGCAACGGATACGCCGTAGAGACGTCATATCGTGGCGTCTCTACGCGTACCAGTTAATGATTATTGTCAATCAAAATAATTATTCGTATTTCTTGTTTTCAGCCTTGCCGTCGAGCACCATGATGCCGTTCAATGCGAGGGCGAGCATCTCGTCTTCACCTGGATAACGGTAGACTGGAGCGATCTTCTTGACATGCTCTTCGATGATGCCGCAGAAGGTCTTGTCGTAGGCCATACCGCCTGTGATGAAGATAGCGTCGACGTTCATGTCGAGAGCTGCTGCCGCCACGCCGCCGATTTCCTTGGCGATCTGGTAAGCCATGGCGCGATACACCTTCTCCCACTCTTTGTTGCCGGCCTTCACTGCGTTTTCAACTTCGAGAGCGTCGTTGGTGCCGAGATATGCCACGAAGCCGCCTTGGCCTTTAAGCATGAGGTCGACATCTTTCTTGGTGTATTTGCCGCTGAAGCAGGCTTTCATCAACGGACCTGACGGGAGGGCGCCTGAACGTTCAGGGGTGAAAGGACCGTCGCCGTTCAATGCGTTGTTGACGTCAACCACGCGACCGTGTTTGTGGGCACCGACAGAGATACCGCCGCCGAGATGCACACCGATGAGGTTGAGGTCTTCGTATTTCTTGCCGACAGCCTCAGCATGCTGACGTGCAATCATCTTCTGGTTGAGGGCGTGGAAGATAGAGATACGCGGGAACAGCGGGTGACCCGAGTAACGTGCCACGTCTTCCATCTCGTCGACGACGACAGGGTCGGCGATGAATGCCTTCACGCCGTATTCCTTGGCGATGTCGTTGGCGATGAGACCGCCGAGGTTGCAGGCGTGCTCGCCGTATGTTGCAGCCTTGAGGTCACGCATCATAGGTTCGTTCACCTCGTAAACACCTGATGTGAGCGGATGAAGCAGACCGCCGCGGCCTACCACAGCGCTGAGACCGTTGATGTCAACGCCTTCGTTTTTCAACTCATTGAGAATCACTTCTTTACGGTAAGAGAACTGGTCAGCAATCTTATCGAATTTAGCCAAGTCTTCAACAGAATGTTTGATATTCTTCTTGAAAACCTGTTCCTTGTCATTGAAAACAGCAACCTTCGTTGATGTCGAGCCTGGATTGACGATTAAAAGTTTATACATAATTTTTTATTTCTGTGTTATTGATAAAATTTCTTATGCGATCAATGCTGCGAGAGCGATTGAATAAAGCTTTGTGAGCGATGTGTCGCCGCGTGATGAGAGGACGCAAGGGACCTTAGCGCCCATGAGCATTGCTCCGATTTCCGATTTGTTGAATTTCGAGCAGCATTTGTAGAACACGTTCGATGCTTCGAGGTTAGGGAACACGAGGCAGTCGGCGTCGCCGGCCACTGGGCTGTTCATGCCTTTGATCTGTGCTGTCTCAGCGTCGCAAGCGAGGTCGAGAGAGATAGGACCTTCCACGAGGCAACCTTTGATCTGGCCGCGTTCAGCCATCTTAGAGATGATAGCTGCGTCGACACATGCAGGGATACCTGCGCTCATCTGCTCGGTAGCTGTCACGAGAGCGACTTTCGGGGTCTTCACGCCGAGAGCCTTCGACACTGTGGTGACATATTTCAAGATAGTCTGTTTCTGCTTGAGGTCCGGCAACGGGATGATAGCGCAGTCAGAAGCCACGAGGAGCTTGTGGTAAGCCGGGTTCTGTATCACTGCGACGTGTGCCAAAGTGACGTTTGGTGGGCAGAGGCCGCGTTCCTTGTTGAGGATGGCGCGCATGTATTTGTCGGTCGGGAGAAGACCTTTCATGAGGATGTCGCCTTCGCCGCGGTTGATGAGGTCACATGCCAATGCAGCTGCCTTCACGTCGTCTTTTTCCTCAACGATCTTGAACTTGTTGATGTCGATCTTCTCTTCCTTGCAGATCTCAGCGATACGGGCAGGGTCACCGATGAGGGTGGCGTCAATGAGACCGTTTTCAACAGCGTCGTTGACAGCGCAGACAGTGTGATCATCCATAGCATAAGCTGCTACGAGACGTTTCTTTGGACGGCTCTTCAGCACGTCGAACATTTGATTTAATTTGGTGATTTCCATTTGTTTATGTTTTTATATTATGATTTTAATTTAAATTCCTTAACTACCTTTGCGGCATCCTTAACGCCCTTAAGGCATCAGCATCCTATATACCTTGAGATAACCAACTTCAAAATTTCGCTCGTTCCTTCTCCTATCTGCAGGATGCGCTGGTCGCGATAGAAGCGTTCCATGTTGAAATCCTTCAACAGGCCGTGGCCTCCCATCACTTGGACGGCCTTGTCGCAGACCTCAGCGGCGACCTGTGAGCAGTACAGCTTCGCCATCGCGGCTTGTTTTCCGTAAGGGAGATGAGCGTCTTTCATGCGGCAGGCCTTGTAAAGTAGCTCGCGTGCCGCCTCGATCTTCATCGCCATCTCGGCAAGCATGAAGCTGACAGCCTGGAACTTACACACCGGCTTGCCAAACTGCTCGCGCTGTTTCGAGTATTCGAGAGCCATCTCGAAGGCACCTTGAGCGCAGCCGAGACCCATAGCTCCGATGGAGAGACGTCCGCCGTCGAGGGTCGCAAGCATGATATGCGAGCCGTCGCCCGGCTTTCCGAGGATGTTCTCATCGTTGAGTTTCACGTCGTTGAACTTCAGCTCGCCAGTGTTCGAGGCACGCCACATCATCTTGCGGTCCATCGGACGCTGAGTGAAGCCCGGCATGTCGTTTTCAATCAGAAACGCCGTAAACTCAGGCTTGCCGTTGCTCTCGCCGCTGATGACCTGTATGGTGCTGCCCAACGTCATCGGGGTGGCACTGTTGGTGATAAATATCTTCGTTCCGTTGACAACCCATTGATTGTCAACCTTCTTTGCAGTCGATTTTGTTCCTCTCGAGTCGCTGCCAGCCGTCTCCTCGGTGAGACCGAAGCCCCAGAGATGGTCTTTGCACAGACGCGGGAGATATTTCTCTTTCTGTTCTTTTGTTCCGTAGTCTTTGATAGGGCCGATACCCAACGAGTTGTCAGCCGCTATTGTCGCTGCTGTGGAGCCGTCGACACGCGCAAGTTCCTCAACAGCAATGATATACGACAATGTGTCGAGACCTTGTCCGCCGTATTCCTGCGGCACGCACATGCCCAGAAGTCCGAGTTGACCCATCTTCTTGGTCAGTTCGACGTCGAATTTCTCGTGCTCGTCGTTGAACGCCGCCACCGGTTTCACCTCTTTCTCAGCGAAATCACGCACTTTGGCGCGCAGTTCGATCTGTTTTTCTGTCAATCCGAAATTCATATTCCAAGTTCTATTAAAACTGTTTTCGTATCTACTTTTTCACCTTCTTTAACATTGATTTTCAACACCTTAGCATCGCCTTTCGCCACGATGTTGTTTTCCATCTTCATTGCCTCCACGATGCAAAGTATGGTGCCATAATGCACCTCATCGCCTTCTTTCACGTTGATTTTCATCACGTTACCTGGCATTGGCGAGAAGAACTTCATGTCGTCGCCAGCCACGTCGGTATGCGAATAGTCTTTCATGTCGTTGAGCTGGTCGTCGCGACGGCAGATGAAATCCAGGCCGCGCAGATGCACGCAGTAGTCGTGATGCGGCGTCTGCGACACAAACACAGGCTCAGTGCGGCCGTTGATAATCACCTTCTGCACGTCGCCATTCTGCGAAAGCATCACAGAATAAGGCTTTCCGTTGATGACGCACTCGAGGTTCTTGCTCGAGAGATGGTTGATCTGCACCTTCATCGACTGTCCTTCCACGGTGACGTTCAGCGACATCTGGAAACGCCAGTAACCTATTGAGTTCCAGACATCTGCAGTATTCTGACGNNGCCACATCTTCTTTCTTGATGTTTTCGCGTGTCTGACGCATGGTCTCAACCAATCCTTCCTGATGCTTTCCGCAATATGAGGTGTCGATTTTATTATTTGTAAAATCTTGATTATCAATGATACTTTGCAGATAAGGGATATTTGTCTTCTCTGTCTGTACGATATATTCCTTCAACGCTCTGCGTGTTATCTCGATGGCCTCTTCGCGGGTCTTGCCGAAGCATATCAGTTTGGCTATCATCGGGTCGTAGCTGTCGCTGATGGTGCATGGGCCGTCGATGCTGCTGTCGATACGCACGCCGCGCATCTGAGGCTCGTGATAGAGCGTGACCTCGCCGGCAGCCGGAAGGAAGTTGTTCTCCGCATCCTCAGCATACACACGGCATTCGATGGCGTGACCCTTGTCTTGAATCATGTCCTGTGTCCAGCCCATCTCCTTGCCGCGCGCTATGCGAATCTGTTCCTCGACGATGTCGATGCCTGTGCGTTGTTCTGTGACAGGATGCTCCACCTGGATGCGGGTGTTCATCTCGAGGAAATAGAAATTGAGGTCGTTGTCGACGAGAAACTCTACGGTGCCAGCATTTTTATAACCCACTGCTTTACAGAGGTTTACAGCAGTCTCGCATATCGCCTGACGTTTCTCAGGAGTGAGTGTCGGCGACGGCGATTCTTCTATAATCTTCTGGTAGCGACGTTGCACCGAGCATTCGCGTTCGTAGAGATGAATCACGTTGCCGTAGTGGTCGGCGAGCACCTGCACCTCGATATGACGCGGGTTTTCGACATATTTCTCGACGTATACCTCGCCGTCGCCGAAGTATTTCTGTGCCTCGCGTGACGCTTTCTCGAGCTCGTCACGCAGGTCAGCTTTACTTCTGACGATGTGCATGCCTTTTCCGCCGCCGCCTGCCGCTGCTTTTATCAGCACAGGATACGGAAGCTTGTCGGCCTGACGCATGATGTCGTCCATGGTGCCGGTAACGCCTGTCGTCACAGGTATTCCGTGAGATTTCGCGAACTCGCGGGCGGCTATTTTGTTACCCATGAGGCGCATGGTGTCGGCATCGGGACCGATGAAGATGATATTGTTGTTAGCGCAAGCCTCGGCGAGTTCAGGGCTCTCCGACAAAAATCCGTAGCCGGGATGTATGGCGTCGGCGCCGGTGTCGAGGGCTGCGTCGATAATCTTCTGAATATTGAGATAAGTATCTTTGAGTGTGCCGTTGCCGAGCGGGCGGGCCTCGTCAGCGAGACGGCGGTGCAGCGCGTCGGCATCGTTGTCGGCATAGATAGCTACCGAGTTGATACTCAGCTTCTTAAGCGTACGCATCACTCTCACCGCGATCTCGCCGCGGCCTGCTATCAGCACTTTATGTATCTTTCTTGATGGCATAGTATATAATTCGTTGCAAAGTTACGATATTTTATCATATCTGCAAACGAATTACGAATTAATATTTATCGCATGATGCAATCAGCTTTGTGCTGTTTTTTCTTTTTCAGCAATCTGTCGAAAATGGCTGCTCCGATGATGATGCCTCCAGCTATGGCGATGGTGGCTCTTAGAGCGCCGGTGCCCGCTTCAAAAGCAAGTCGCAAGCGACTGGTCAGCATATAATAAAGTGTCCAGAAGAGACCGCCTCCAGGCACAAGCGGTATGATGCCGCAGATAATGAAGATGGTGACTGGACAACGTCGGATCACGGCGAAAACATGGCTCATCACAGCTATGATAAGGCTTGCGACCAGGATGGAATCTGTGAATATATACGCCATCCAGCCTATCATTCCGACGAATCCGCAGGCGATGTAATAGCGTCGAGGCGCTCCGAAAAGTGCCGAAAACCCTAACGTTCCCACAAACGCAGCTATCAGCTGGATATACCAAACGGAGGTTTTCATGTCGTAGACAGGCATCCCTATAGCCTCGATATCGCCGAAGACCAAATCATCAATATAAAACACCGCAATCACGCCGAGGGCGATGCAGAAAAACACTATCAAAGCGTCGAGCAGGCGTGTGAAGCCGGCGATGTAGTCCTCGTTGGCAAGGTCGCGGATGCCATTGGTGAAAGGCACTCCGGGCACCAAAGCGATGATATTTCCTATGATGATATTCGGGAGGTTGAGATGTATGCCGAAGCCGCCGAAGATACGATATGCCACGATGCACAGCAACGCACCGAAGAACCCGCAGATGAAGCTATTGAAGAACCGTGAGATATGTCTCCCGGCGAAGGTGATGAAGGCACCGAGCAGCAGTCCCGTAAACAGCGACGCGAACACGTCGATAATGCTGCAGCCGAATATGATGCTGAAACCCATAATGCCCATGGTGATGCAAGGAAGCATCTCCCACCACGGCTTGGGCTTGTCATTTCGGATATCATCCAGACGTTTTTCGAGCTCGTCGAGGGTGCATCCGCCTTTTGTCACATCGCGGCTGATCTGGTTCACCTCCACTATCTTGCTCAGCTGCATCCCTCTGATTGGGATGAACTTGGCGTCAGCGTAGCCGTCGCCGGTAGCGATGATGCCGTTGCTGAGCACAAAAAAGCCCGGATCCTCAACGCCATAAGCCGATGAGATGCGTTCCATGGTGTCTTCAACACGTGTGATCTCCGCGCCATTTTCAAGCAGGATATGTCCCGCCTTGGTGGCAAGCCTCAGTGCCCGATCTTTTTCTTCGTCCATAAAATTGGGGGTTTAGTAAAATTTTTTGCAAAAGTAATGATTTTTTTATATTTTTGTGCCTTAGAACTCAATTAAAGTCAAACTAAAAAATTTACACACTATGAAAAAAACTAAAATTTGGCTTGCCGTAACANNCACTCTTCACCCTCGCATGGATGATCGGTTTGTTCACACTATGCACAGGTATTTCGAAATTCATTTTCGCAATTCAAACAAGCGACATGCTGCCTAACAGCGGAGTGAGAATTTTGTCGGGATTGCTTCAGATTCTCATTGGTATATTGTTCCTCTGCAACACATTCTTTGTCGGACTTTCGTTGGCTATCGTCTTCGCTATGTGGGTGCTTTTCGAGAGCGTGCTCATCGCCGTTCAGAGTTTCGACTACAAGAAAGTGGGATATAACGGATGGTGGACGATGTTGCTGTTCGGTATCGCTGGCGTGATACTTGGCATTGCTGGTCTTTACAACCCAGACCTCTCAGCCGACTGGCTCTCAATACTCATCGGCATCGCTATCATCATTATCGGCATCGCTCATTTCTTCGGATTTGCCGGTATCAAGAAATTCGAGAAAGACGTTGAAAACTAAAAATAAACTGATTTAGAAAAAACAAATCCGCAGCCCATTTTTGAGTTGCGGATTTTTATTATTCCACTTTAGTTGAAAAAACCTTCGTGACTTCCTTCCCGCGTTTTGCGATATAGAACCCAGATGGCAAATCACTGATATTCAGATTATTATTATCTGTACAAGCGGTTTTAACAAGTTCGCCAAAGAAATTGTAAATATAAACGACCGAACTGTCGTCTGCCTTTATCTCCTCAACGGCAAGAGGGCTTGGGCGGACCCAGACGCAGCCGTAGTGCAGGCCTTCCTCGTAGTAGCCGCAGGCATATACCACGCCATCGACGACATCGATACCCAAGACCACACTTGAGTGTTTGTCGGTACAATAGGTATAAAGCGGGGTGGTATCGCCATTTTTCCACACTGCGGCTATCGATTCATAAATGTCATTCATATAACCGGCAGAATATATGTCATCACCGTCAAAAGAGATGTCATTGATGCAGGTCCCAATCACATTATCCAGCAAAATCTCGTCGTTTTTCATCACATAACCGAAGCCCTCGGAGATGGAGTTCTGAGGAAACGCGTTAGCCGACCAATAGACGTCACCGCTCAGCGTATCAATAGCGATTGCAGATGAATAAAAATCTTTCCCAAGCTGTTTCTGGCTGTAGAACGCCACACCGTTTCTGAACACCGCAGCCACCTGGGGCCCGTCGTCAACAGTGAAATACCCGACTGTGTAGATGTCTTGAGAGTGCAGAGAGATAGCGAAAAAAACCGCTATTGTCAGAAGTATTGATGTTTTCATTACCCTAACCTTTTCTCATCCAGCCTGTATATCGTCCAGTCTTCCATCGGCTTGGCACCCAATGACTTATAAAAGTCGATTGAAGGCTGGTTCCAGTCGAGGCATACCCACTCCATGCGGCCGCAGTGACGCTCTTTGGCAAGGTGAGCGAGATGCAATAACAATGCCTTGCCGTAGCCTAAACCGCGCTTTTCGGGGATGACGAAGAGGTCTTCGAGATACAGGCCTTTGCGACCGACGAAAGTGCTGAAGTTGTGGAAAAACAAGGCAAAACCGACAGGCACGCCGTCCTCACAGCCAAAGACGACCTCAGCATCATGCTTCACAAACAAGGATTCATGAATGGTGTCGACAGTGGCTTCGACCTCATCGAGCATTTTCTCGTATTTTGCCAACTTTTTGATAAAATCAAGAACCAATGCTGATTCAGATTCTTTTGCGGGACGAATTTCGAATTTAGGCATAGTAATCGGTATTTATTCGTTTGTCTTCGTTAATGGAGGATTTATTCACATGGTGAATGCTTTCGCAAGTTCAGGTCTCGACTCCACTTCGTTTCGCTCGAAATGACGGGAGCCTTATTTTTCTAAAAATTTCTTCATTCTTTCTTGGCCGTCAGGAGACATTCTCTCGTTTGCAATGAGCGCAGATGTCATGTCGAAGACGGGGCTGTATGGGTCGTCGTGGCCGCAGACTGAGCGGATGAGCTGTTTGCAGTCGCGTATTGCCGATGGCGACGCCGCGAGATAGTTCTCTGTATAGAAATCCAAGCGTTTGTTGAGCTCCTCCATCGTGCCGACGTAGTTCACGAGGTTGAATCTCAACGCTTCCTGAGCTGTGAACTTACGGCCGCTCAGCATGGTGTCGCGCGCCATCGCCTCGCCGCATTTTGCAATGACGAAAGGCGATATCGTTGCCGGCGTGATGCCGAGTTTCACCTCGCTGAAGGCAAATACGGTGTCGTTTTCAGCCAACACCACGTCGCATGCCGCGATGATGCCGTTGCCGCCTCCGATGACATGACCGTGCACCAAAGCGATAATTGGCGTGTTGCAGAAATATATGGTCTTAAACAGCTTCGACAACCTTTTCGCATCCTCGAGATTCTGGACATATCCGTTGTTTGCGATGTCTTTCATGTAGTTGATGTCGGCGCCGGCGCAGAAACTCTTGCCGTTGCCGCAGATCTCGATGACATGGATATCGTCGCGAGCATCGAGCCAGTCAACGGCTTCGGTAAGCTCTTTTATCATCGTGACATTCAACGCGTTACGAACCTCCGGACGGTTCAGCGCGATGCGAGCGACGTTTTTCTCTATTCCTATCTGAAGTGTTGTGAATTCCATAGCTTACATTCTAAATACTCCGAACTGTTGTGGCGGGAACTTCTGGTTGAGCGATGCCGCGATGCCCATGGCGAGAATTCTTCGTGTGTCGACAGGGTCTATGATGCCGTCGTCCCACAGACGCGCGGTGCTGTAGAAGGCCGAGCCTTCGTAGTCGTATTTCGCCAGAATCTCGCGTTTCAGATTCTTGATTTCCTCTTCAGGCACTGGCATTCCCTTGTAATGGTACTGGTCTTCCTTGACGGTGGCGAGCACGTTGGCTGCCTGTGTGCCTCCCATGACCGAGATCTTGGCGTTAGGCCACATGAAAAGCAGTCTCGGACTGTAGGCGCGACCTGCCATGCCGTAGTTGCCGGCGCCGAACGAGCCTCCGAAGATGACCGTGAACTTCGGCACGTTGGCGTTGCTCACCGCATGCACCATCTTGGCGCCGTCTTTGGCGATGCCGCCGCATTCGTATTGTTTTCCGACCATGAAGCCGGTGACGTTCTGCAAGAATACCAACGGGATGTTACGTTGGCAGCAAAGCTCGATGAAGTGCGTCGCCTTCAATGCCGACTCGCTGAAAAGCACGCCGTAGTTGGCGATGATACCCACCGGGAAGCCCATCAGATGAGCGAAACCGCAGACGATAGTCGTTGCATATCTCTCTTTGAACTCCTGGAAACGGCTGCCGTCGACGATACGCATGATGACCTCGCGCGGGTCGACGACTTTTCTTAAATCCACAGGTGCGATGCCGTAAAGCTCCGTCGGGTCGTAGAGAGGCTCTTCGACAGGAAGCATATCGAGCAGCTGTTTCTTCGGCTTCTCCAGTGTTTTAAAGATGTTACGGCATATCTGCATGGCGTGGCTGTCGTTCTCCGCAAGGTGGTCGGCGACACCTGATACAGAGGTGTGCATCTCAGCTCCGCCAAGTTCTTCAGCGGTGACGATCTCGCCTGTAGCAGCCTTCACTAGCGGAGGTCCGCCGAGGTAGATGGTGCCTTGTTTCTTCACTATGATGGTCTCGTCGCTCATGGCAGGCACGTAGGCGCCGCCGGCGGTACACATTCCCATCACGATGGCTATCTGAGGAATGCCCATTGCCGACATTCGAGCCTGATTGTAGAAGAAACGGCCGAAATGCTCCTTATCCGGGAACACGGTATCCTGCTCTGGCAGGAAGGCGCCGCCACTGTCGACCATATACACGCACGGCAGATGGTTCTCCATCGCTATCTCCTGTGCGCGCAGGTGTTTCTTGACAGTGTACTGCATATATGTGCCGCCTTTCACCGTGGCGTCGTTGGCAACGATAACAGCCTCACGGCCTTGAATCATGCCGATACCTGTGATGATGCCTGCCGACGGGAAGTCGTTGTTATACGTGTCGTAAGCCGCCATCGGCGAGAGTTCCAAAAACGGAGTGTTCTTGTCGATGAGCAGGTCGATGCGCTCACGAGCCAAGAGTTTGTTACGTTTCTTATGTTTGGCGATAGCCGCCTCGCCGCCGCCGTGCATGCTGGCGTCCATGGCATCGTGATACTTTGCCATCAGCTCCATGAAAGCCTTACGGTTCTCCTGAAACTCAGCGCTTGCAGGAGATATTTGTGATTTTAATG
>LXOW01221352.1_pt1 | contig 11056 bp, 9 predicted proteins | sample 1368591 | NCBI WGS metagenome assembly LXOW01 (sample SAMN04884650, study PRJNA319009) | bovine gut metagenome | isolation source: Cow rumen | host: Bos taurus | place: Italy: Legnaro (PD) | collected 2014-07-09
GCAGCGACGGCGATGCGTATGAGATCACAACGTTCCGCACAGACGGCGCGTATTCCGACGGCCGGCATCCGGACTCGGTCGCGTTTGTCCGCTCTCTCGAAGATGACCTGCGCCGCAGGGACTTCACGATCAATGCAATGGCGTATAGCAACGAGACCGGCGTCGTCGACCTGTTCGGCGGAAGGGAAGACCTTTCGTTGAGGCTGATCCGGTGCGTCGGCAATGCGGAAGACCGCTTTCAGGAGGATGCGCTGCGCATTCTCCGTGCGCTTCGTTTTGCGTCTGTGTTTGGATTCTCCATTGAGACAGAGACAGCCGCGGCGATCCGCCGGAACGTCCGTCTGCTGAACCTTGTGTCTGCGGAACGTATTCGCGATGAGCTTTGCAAGCTGCTGATGGGCAAGCATGTGCTTGACGTACTCCTCAAGTACTCTGACGTCATCTCTGAAATCATTCCCGAACTCAAGCCGTGTGTCGGGTTTGAGCAAAACAACCGGTATCACTGTTACACTGTATACGACCATATCGCGCACGCCGTTGCCGGCTATGACGGCAGCGACGCGATGGTGAAGGTCGCGCTGCTGCTGCACGATATCGGCAAACCTCAGTGCTATACCGAGGACGAACGCGGCGGGCACTTCTACGGTCACGGCAGGGTGAGCTTCGGGATCGCCGGCGAGATCGTTGACAGGCTGCGGTTCTCGAACGCGGAGAAAGCCACGATCACCGAACTCGTGCTCTATCACGACGAGAAAATCGAGCCTCGGCCGCGGGTCGTCCGCAAGTGGCTCAACAGGATCGGGGAAACCCGGTTCCGCCAGCTGCTCGACGTCCGGCTTGCCGATATCTCCGCGCATGCGCCGTCGACACAGGAGTATACGCTTGGGAGACGGGACGCCCTGCTTGAGATCCTGGACAAGGTCCTCGCCGAAGACCAGTGCTTCCGGATGAAGGATCTCGCGGTCAACGGCCGAGACGTGATGACCGAGTTCGGTATTGGGACCGGGAAAGAGGTCGGAGAAATCCTTCATTGGATGCTCGAGAAAGTGCTTGACGGCGAGCTCGAGAACGACCGTGACACGCTTATCGCGGCGGCAAAAGAGTGGAGAGATGCGTAAAAACCACACTGCCGCCGGCTTTTTGCCGGCGGCAGTGGTAATATTGTTCCAATTAAGTTAGAATGTTTTCGCCGAACAGCATCTAAACAGCGTAATAACCATTTAGCCTACACCACCGAGAGGAGTCCGGCAAAACTCATGAAAACCCCAAAGTACAACTCTTTTTATAAGCGACTGTTTGCGTTTGTTCTTTCGGTCGCTTTGATCATACCGCTTTTGTCGGAAAGCCATACCGCAACGTATTCCGACAGCGGGCTTTTCAATTGTCCTAAACTCACAAAGACAGAGATTGAGCAGATGCTTGCGGATAATCCGATCGATATGCCGGAGTCTGCCGATCAGATATTTGACGCGATGCCATCGACACGCGCCCCTTATTCCGCGGGGAAGGTGAATACCGCGCTTTTGCAGCGAGCGCTCGGCCGGCTCAACGTCATGCGCGCAATAGGTGGTGTTCCCGCTGTTTCGCTTGATTTGGACATGTGCGACGTCGCTCAGCACGGAGCGGTGCTTGCCGCCGCATCCGAATTCGGGCATTACCCGCCAAAACCCTCTGATATGAGAGAGGCTTTTTACCTGAGAGGATACCAGGGTACGAGCAGCAGCAACCTTTCCGGCGGACGTACGCTGCTTGAAGCGGTGGACATGTTTATGCGCGACTACGGCGTAACAAACCTCCAGATGCTCGGACACCGGCGCTGGCAGCTTTATCCCAATCTCGGCAAGGCAGGATTCGGATACGTAACGACGACCACCGGATATAAGCAGTACGTTGCCGAAAACGTGCTCGACCGCAGCGGCGTCGGCGGCGACTACCAGTTTATTGCCTGGCCGGCATCCGGGAATTTTCCGAGTACGCTGTTTTATGACGACGAGGCGTGGAGCGTCGTCGTGAACCCGAATCGATATGCCGTTCCGGTCAAGTCTGATCTGACGGTTACGATCAAAAGAGAGTCTGATGGCAGAACGTTGACGTTTTCCGGAAAGAAGACCTATACCGCAACGGAGTCCGGGGAGTACTTCAACGTCGACACGTCGAACCGCGGTATAGCCAACTGCATCATTTTCAGACCGGCTTCGCCGGGCCTCTACGAAGGATTGTATACCGTGACCGTTTCCGGGCTCAAGACCGTTTCCGGCGAAAGCACCTCGCTCGCGTATCAGGTCGAGTTCTTTGAACCCGGTCCCGGCAATTCCTCCGGCGGCTCCTCCGGCGGAACGAGTGCCGGCGGTTCCGGGAGCGCTACGCCGACAACTGTCGCCGGGTTCTCTGACGTGCCGAGTACGGCCTACTACGCCGACGCTGTCGTCTGGGCGGTGTCAAACGGTGTGACCAACGGCACCGGAGCAAATACGTTTTCTCCGGACATGACATGCACCCGCGGTCAGGTGGTCACGTTCCTCTGGCGGGCGAGCGGATGCCCGGAACCACAGTCGACAGTCAATCCGTTTTCGGATGTGAAAACATCGGATTTCTTTTATAAGCCGGTTCTCTGGGCCGTTGAGCAGGGGATAACCAACGGCACTGGAGCAAATACGTTTTCCCCTGAGTGGACATGCTCCTATAGCCAGATACNNGCACCTGGTACGATGATGCCGTGCGCTGGGCGCGGTCGACAGCGATGCTCCGGTCGGAAGACGGTGCGTTTGTCCCGGACGCAAGCTGTCCGCGGCGGGACGTTGTTTTGTATCTATGGCGAAATGCCATCTGATAAATAACTGTTTGGAGGAAAAACAATGGTAAAGAAGGCGGAATCGCCCGAAGTTAACGGCAAGAAAAAGGCGCTCGAAACCGCTATCGAGCAGCTCGAGCGTCAGTTCGGAAAAGGCTCAATTATGAGGCTCGGTGACCAGGATGAGCAGGCGATCGACGTCGTTCCGACCGGGTCCCTCGCACTTGACGCCGCGCTCGGCGTCGGCGGACTGCCGCGCGGGCGCGTGGTCGAGATCTACGGCCCGGAGTCTTCCGGCAAAACCACTCTGGCGCTGCACGCTGTCGCGGAGGCACAGAAACTCGGCGGCGTCGCCGCGTTCATCGACGCGGAACATGCATTCGATCCGACGTACGCCCGTGCGATCGGCGTTAACGTGGACGACATGCTCATCTCTCAGCCCGACAACGGCGAGCAGGCGCTCGAGATCGCCGAGACGCTCGTCCGTTCCGGCGCCGTCGACATCGTCGTCGTCGACTCGGTCGCGGCGCTCGTGCCGCGCGCGGAAATCGAAGGCGAGATGGGCGACAGCTTTGTCGGACTGCATGCCAGACTGATGTCTCAGGCGCTGCGCAAGCTGACCGGCGCAATCAACAAGGCAAACACGATCGTCATCTTCATCAACCAGCTGCGCGAGAAGGTCGGGATCTCGTACGGAAATCCCGAAGTCACTACCGGCGGCCGCGCACTCAAGTTCTACTCGTCTGTCCGGCTCGATATCCGGCGCACGGAGACGCTGAAGAATGCGAAGGGCGCATACGGGAACCATACCCGGGTAAAGGTCGTGAAAAACAAGGTCGCGCCCCCGTTCCGCGAAGCGGAGTTCGATATCCTGTACGGCGAGGGCGTGTCTCGCGCTTCCGAGCTGATCGAGCTCGGCGTCAAGCACGGGCTGATCCAGAAAGGCGGCGCCTGGTACACAATGAAGGACGGATCCCGGTTCCAGGGTAAGGAGGCGCTTTCTGCGTATCTGAAGGATACGCCCGAGGTCGCTTCCGGGCTGGAGCAGGAGCTTCGCGCGATGCTGTTCCCCGGAAAGGCTGCCGCGACAGAGTGATGATGGATTCGGAGACGAAAACCATCCTCGTGCTGATCGCAGTCGCAGCGCTGGTCTGCGCTTGTTTCTGCTCGGTCTTCCTGTACGCTCCGCCCGGACCGCAGGTCGTGCTTCCGGAGGAGTCTCAGCTCGCGGAGATGTGTGAGATCGGGTTTGAGTCCGGCACGGAAACGACAGTTTCGTAAATAGACTCTGCCCCGGCGTGTTTGCGCCGGGGCAGAGCGACAGGGAAAAGGAGGTACGTTTGTTTAAGAAAATCGATGGCGCCGGCCCGGAGATGTATCGCTGCTTGGAGGAGATGCGCTCCCTGCTGAGTCGTCTTCCTGCTGAGCAGCAGGATGAGTTCTTCGAGGCAATGGCCTTTTGTACCCGCGAAGTCCTTTTTGACGAGCACGGTGTCGGAACGATGAGTCCTGCGTTCATAATGAGGGCCGCCTTTGCTTTGGCAGACGACAACAAAACCGTCGGGATTGAAGACGCCGATTTCAGAGCCGAGGTTCTTGAGTTCTGGGAAAAGAACAGGGAGGAGATCTGCAGTGGCTGACGAGACATTAAGAAGTATCTTGGCTAAGGCGGCTATCGCTGTCGAAACGAAGAAAGTCGATACTGATACGACAATAGACCTTGCGCTTTCGGAACCGGAAGACGTCGCCCTCGTTTTGCCGAAACTTGAGAAAGACCTTCGCGCCGGAGGATATGACGAGTCTTTTGTTCGAGTTTACGGCGTGGTGAACGAAAAGGATGGCTCCGTCGACTCTGTTCAGTGTGTCCTTTGTCTTTCTTGTTACGACCGGCTTGCAAAAATGCTTTCTCCCGGGTTCAGGTGGTCTGCCAGTATCCCTCTGTTGAACGTGTGCGTTGTGCAGAACAGGTACAAGGCTTCGATAATCGAGTCACCTGTCATTGACTTTGCCCTGACCGAATTGACGGACTGGGCAAACCATTATGCGCTTGCATATGCGAAGCAGCTTGTCTCCCGCTTGAACAGACTCGGAGAAATCCTCGAGGACTATACTCCGGATGAAATCAGGGTTTTGCGTGAGTCTTGGTGCCGGCTAAACGGTATCAATCCGGATTTTGACCCCGACACTTCGTTTCCGGAAATCGAGGTGTATCCGGGCGCCTTCGGATGGGACTACCGGTTTTGGCTTGAAGACTACTGTTATCATGATCGGGTAGCTCGCAGACTTTCCGGAATGGAATGGGATTTGCGACAACTGAGAAACAGTATGAAGTAGAGAGAAAACCATCATGGCCGCGTCATAATTGACGCGGTCTTGATGGTTCTAAAAATATTTTTTGCGTCGTTTTAATTTTGCCGAGCCTTTGCGTATAATAGTATATGGAGACGTAACCGGTTGCACATGCGGTTCCTTTTTTCTGACAATATAGCTACCGGCCAGCGTGACAGGGGCGCACAGCGCCGCCTGTAAGCTGAGTGCCGGTAATCTTTCAGTTACCGCTCGCGACAATGTCTCTTTTCACAAAGCTGCATAAGAGGTTCCTTTTGTTACTGATATTTCTTTTGTTCTCAGTCACCTCTCGCGGCCAAACAACAAAAAGTGCATAGGGAGTTCCTTTTCTTGGGCTGATATTCCGAAAATATTCAGTTACTCCTCGCACGTACATTTTGCCTGTTTGGTTTTGCCCTTGTTGTCATGCATGGGGCAGCCAGGCAGGATTTTTTTTGAAACAGGAGGATTTAAGCATGAGTATCTCTGTTCTTTCCGCTGTCGTCAACCAGTTCAAGGTCGTGCCCGAGGCTGAGTGCACCGCTCAGCGCAGCGTCACCGACGGTGTTCTTCGCGGGTTCATCGTGCTCGACGGGAACAACCTGCCTGTCGGGCTTTCCGACGACGCGTTTTGCGCTGTCGATACCGCGTTCGGAACCGACGTGAAGAGGTTCAACATGACTTTCCACAAGAGCTTCGGCACGGTAGACAACATGTCTCCCGAGGAGTATTACGCGCATCAGATCGTGCACTACTTCACGACCTACGGCGCAGCGCTGCTCGGTCTCGATCTGCCGACGTATATTCCTGATGAGAGGCTCGATCTGCCGAACGGCATCGATCTGAGCAAGCTCGTTGTCCTGCGTGCCGTTTCCGAGAAGGAGATGCAGCAGCTGATCAACGAGTGGTTCGTCAGTGTCGTGTCCCCGTCCAAAGACCAGGTCATCTGTGCGCTGGCGATGATGCCGTACGTGCTCGTCGACCAGGATGCGATCAAGTCGTTCGAGCTTCAGTGCCTGTACTGCGCCAAGCGCGACATCGTCCCGCAGACTCCGACGTCTTTCCTGCGTTACCTCATCTATAAGGCGACCGGCGAGACGCTCATCATCAATAACCGGTTTACGCGCAGGCTCGTGTTCAAGGCCGATGCTGAGACGATCCGCGGGCTGTTCGAAAAGGCGGACCTTAACAGGCTCTCGAGCATATTCCTGCGCAACAAGGACCTGTTCCTTATGTTCAAGAAGCTCGACGGCTGTGCCCCGTATATCAACAAGCTGCGCCGGCTCGCGGAGAAGAACCATAAGCCGCTGCCGCGCGAGTGCGTCCAGAACGCCGTCGCCATCATCGGCGAAGGCGACGTCGAGGCTTTCGGCCGGATCGTCAAGAAGGCGAGCAACCGCGAACTTGTCAAGATCGGCAACGCGATCCTGCTCAAGCTCAGCCGCAAGCCGGATGAGCCGGAAATCTACTCTATTCGTAACGGCCGCACGTTCGTCAACATGGAGGCTGATGCGAAGCCTGCCCGGAAGCCCGCACTGGAGATTGCCCGCAGCATCGTCGTCGGGGAGATTGTCAGTCGGCTGCGCGAACTGTATGAAGGGAAGACCTTTGTCATTCCCGCGTACATCGATTACGCCGCTCCGGTTACGGAGAAGCAGTTCGTCGGCAACTACCCGTACGGTACGACCGTGTGCCCCGGCAGCGATGCGGAAGCGATCACGGTCGGCATCCACTGGTTCAACCACGAGTCGGCAACCAACAAGACCGACGCAGACGATGATGACTACTGGTATGACCGTCCCGGCCGCGTGGATCTTGATCTGCATCTGAACTCGGTCACGGAGCATTACGGCTGGAACGGCGGCTACCGCAGCTCCGGCGAAAACTCCGTCATCTATACCGGCGACATGACGGACGCACCGCGTCCCGACGGCGCCGCGGAAGCGTATTACCTCGCCCTCAACGACGAGATGTTCGCGCTGAGCCTGTGCCAGTACTGCGGCCGGTCTCCCGTCGACTTCAAACTCTTCTTTTCCGGCGTTAAGCCCGAAAAGAACGCCGCGCTGGAGCGGAACTATACGTTCAACCCTCAGGAGCAGCTCATTCCTCCGCTCGCGCTTTCGATCAGCGAGCGCTCCATGAACCTCGGCGTGATCGACGGGAACGGGTTCACATTTTTCGGCGGAGCCGTCGGCTCCTCCGTCGTGCCTTCCGCGGTTCAGGCCGACTTTGTGCGCGGCATCAAGCCTATGATCCGGAACCGGCTCATGCTTGCAGACCTGCTGTTTGCCGCCGGCGCGAACGTCGTGTCCGAGCCTCCTGCCGGCGATGATGCGCCCGAGTACGTCGATCTCTCTCCCGAGAAGCTTACCCGCGGCACGCTGATGGGTCTGATCGACGGCCCGGTCAACAAGGGCTGAACCAAAACCGCAGGGCGGCCGCGAGAACGCGCGGCCGCCCGGATCACATAAACAGAGGAGACTAACCTATGGACTATGTCCTTATCGCAGTGATCTGCGTCGCCTGTGTGCTCGGCGGCCTTGTTATCGGGTTTTCCCTGCGCACGAAAGCGTATGCCGACGTCAAAGACATGCTTGGCAAAGCGAACGCCGAGCATTTCCAGATGCAGAAAATGATCGACGCGATCGCCGAATCCTCGCGTTCTACCCAGATAACCGTCGGCGATATCCGCCAGAACGTTTTCGACCAGGGCGCCGCCGCGATGAAGACCTCCGCCGAGCTCGAATCGAAAATACTGCAGAGCCTTTCCCAGAGTCAGCATGAGAGCACGCGGACACAGAACGAGCTGTTCGCGTCGTTCCGAACAGATGTGAACCAGCGGCTCGACAAGATTTCGGAAACGAATGCACAGCAGCTTGCCGAAATGCGTGATACCGTCGACACCAAACTCCAGAAAACACTCGACGAGAAGCTCCAGAACTCGTTCAACTCCGTTGTCGAGCAGCTGAGCAGGGTGCAGGAGGGGCTCGGCATGGTGCATGCGCTCGCCACAGACGTCGGCGGGCTCAAGAAGGTGCTCAGCAACGTCAAGACCCGCGGTATGCTCGGAGAGATCCAGCTCGGAGCGATCCTCTCCGAGATCCTGTCGCGCGAGCAGTATGACGAGAACGTTGTTACGGTGAAAGGTACGAAGAACCCCGTCGAGTATGCCGTCAAGCTCCCCGGGCAGGTGACCGGCGAGTTCGTGTACCTGCCAATCGACTCCAAGTTCCCGATGGATACTTACCAGACCCTGCTCGACGCCTACGATGAGGCGGAAGGCGGAGACAAGACCGGCGTTACCGCAGCCTGGAAGCAGCTCGAGATCCGGCTGAAACAGGAAGCGAAGGATATCCACGAGAAGTACGTACACGTTCCCGAAACCACCGAGTTCGCCATCCTGTTCCTGCCGACAGAAGGACTCTATGCCGAGGCCGTCCGCAGAGGTATGGTTGAGGTGCTTCAGAGGGATTACAGGGTCATGATCGCCGGACCGACAACAATGGCTGCGCTCCTGAATTCGCTCCAGATGGGGTTCCGGACACTCGAGATCCAGAAGTCTTCCGCCGACGTGTGGAAGGTCCTGACCAACGTGAAATCCGAATTCGGGAAGTTCGAGGAGGCGCTCGTTGATGCGCAGAAGCGCCTGCGTCAGACGGACGAGGCAATCGAGAAGCTCGTCGGTACGCGCACGCGTATGATGAACCGCCAGCTCAATAAGGTGATAGACCCCGGTGCGACCGGTGACATCGAGTTTTTGCCGGAGGTGACCGACGAGTCAACTACCCCCGCCTAACGCCGTAGGCGTTTGAGGCGGGAGCTTGCGCAAGGCAGGCTCGGTTGATTAGCCTAAGCGCTTCGAGCGCTACGTTATCCAAGAATAGATAGGCACCTGCGGATGCTCCACAAGTCCGCTGCTCTGCGGTGCGGTATTAAACATCTCTGAGGGTAGGAGAAGTGTACCGCACATCAAACCTTGGAATAACATTGGCGATGTGGACCACGGTAAGCATCCAACCTTGGTTGGACGGCTGCCGCATTATCACCCCCGTCGGCGCAAAGCGCCGACGGGGGTGATCCAAGGAAAACTTTGAAAGGAGACTTTGCCAGATATGTTGTTTTGTATAAGAACAAGGCGTACGTCGCCAAAGGTGTCCATGGCAACGGAAAGCTGGTGGCGATATCCGGCGGGAAAAGCGTGAGTTTTTCCAAAGTAAGTCTTATCCAACACTCAGGTGGATGGGCACCTGTTTCGTAAAGGCGAAATTTGAAAGAAAGGAGTTGGGCAATTCCTCCTCGGCTTACAGAAGCCGAGGTATCCTTGCCCCCAACAAAAAGATGAAGATTCTTGCCACAGCAGACCTCCACGGTGGCGCTATGACGATCAAACTTCGTCACGCGGTAAAAGAGACTGTCCCGGATCTCGTGCTCGTGTGCGGCGACGTGGCGGCGTATACGCCGACGCGGTCGCTTCTCGAGCTTTCGAGATTTCAGAGTGAGGACGTGTCAAGGCTTGATTCCGTTCTCGACAGACTCGGCGTTCCCGCGTATTTCATCCTCGGCAACGACGATTGGTGCGAGGCCGGCAACGCGAAGCACTACCTGCGCGAGCCTGTGCTTTGCCAAGGATTTCGCCTGGTTCCGTTTGAATGGGTCAAGATCACGCCCTTTACGACAAACAGGGAGGCAAACGAGAATAAGCTCGAATACGAGCTTGGGAAGATCGTGGATCCTGCGCAGCCGGGAGCTCAAGCAATCGCCCGGAATATGATCGTGGTCGCGCATATGCCTCCGTACGGGGCAGGCGACGTACTGAATTCCGGCGAACGCTGCGGAAGCACTCGCGCTGCAAGATGGATCAAGGATGCCGGGCCTAAGCTCTGGTTTTGCGGGCATATACACGAGGACTATTCCGCGAAAATGCTTGATTGGACGATGGTGTTGAACTGTGCGTGCCGTCATGAAGAAAACCTGTTCCGGGCATGGCTGGTTGATACGGAGACCATGTCTCCTGAAAAAATTCGGATCTGATTTCTTTGTATTCAAAACAGAAAAGAGCAGGCACCTTCTACGTAGAAGGTGCCTGCTCGGCATTATAGCCAGCGTTTTTCCGGCAAAACGCGGCAGCCATATATATATCGAATTATACACACGGCTGCGGAAATGTCAACCGGAAAATCACCAGTATCTACGGTTCTTTTCCAGTTCCTCCCGTGTGAGCGCGTGCCGGACGTCCGCGATGTCCAGGAGGCTCTTATGGGGCATGAGATTCGGGTCATATACGAGCTCGATCTCGACGCCCGCGTTTTTCGCGACTTCGATTGCCGGGACGAAATCGCTGTCGCCTGTTATAAGGACTGCGCGGTCGATGTTCTGCCTTGCTGACAGCAGTACGAGGTCGCAGGCGAACATCGTGTCTACGCGCTTCTGCACGTAGATCGGCGCACCGTCCGCGTTATTGCCGCGGTACTCCAGTTTGCCGAGCCGCACCTCGTATCTGTCGAGGGAGCGCAGCTTGTCGATGAATCGCTGCATATTTGCGTATCGGATCTCCTCCGCCTCTGTCGGGAACTGACCTTTATAGGGCATACAGTTGTAGAAGTATGTCCTGAATAGTTTTTCCCCGGCCGCCAGGTGCTGCGACAGCGCGGCATAATCGACCTTGAGTCGATCGTGCCAGTCGAGCACCTTTGTGAAATACCCTCCGTCAATAAAAATAGCCGTTCTGTTTGACATGATTCTTTTTCCTTTCTTTGTATTATTTGCAGTTGTGACTGCCTCGCTTTTTGTTACGCAGAACGGCGAAAAATCTGCGAAAAGGTTCTTCGTGGCGGAGAGACACAAGCACCAAGATTCGCTAATATAGCGGCCGCGAAACAGAAGACAAATAAATTAGTGTTTTTTCGTACAATGAACAATGTTACTGGTTTACCAGTA
>LXOW01341875.1_pt1 | contig 11050 bp, 7 predicted proteins | sample 1368591 | NCBI WGS metagenome assembly LXOW01 (sample SAMN04884650, study PRJNA319009) | bovine gut metagenome | isolation source: Cow rumen | host: Bos taurus | place: Italy: Legnaro (PD) | collected 2014-07-09
GGACTAATTTGAAGATGAACAAAACCAGACTTAAATACGAGAAACCTGCGATGCAGGTGTATGAACTCAGGAAACCTACGAGGCTGCTTACCAGTAGTCCTGGAGGTGATTTGGGCGATCCCCAATCCCCGTATGATGAAACATGGCCCTAACACTAACGACTAAAAACTTGAAGAAGATGAAACGCAAAAACATCCATATCCTGGGCGCTGCGCTGTTGATGACCACACCGGCCTTCAGCACCACACCCGACAATCATGACGGCGTGAAACAGACAGTGACCGTCAATCAAGAGACTGTTGACGGCACGGTGAGCGAGATACGAATCGACGGCAACAATGCCGTGCTGCAGTTTGCCGACGGCACCTCGCTGACCGCCGACATGCGTCTGGTGACGATCACCATGAGCTACAATGAGTCGACAAAGGTGAACCAGCTGCGCGTGACCGACAGGGACGGCGGCATGAAGGTGTATGACCTGCAGGGCAGGAAAGTTGATAGTTCAAAGATGAGGAATGGCATCTATGTGGTGAACGGTCAAAAGGTTACCAATAAGAAAAAGTAAGGAGGAACAGACATGAAGACCATTAAGACACTTTGCACCCTGCTGTGCGTCATGCTTCTGCCCGTCCTCTCTGCGACGGCCCAGAACACCGATGATAACAAGAACAAAGCCATCATCGAGGCCAACGATGGCAACCACGAGCTGAACACCGACGAGATTAGCGTCATCCGCTTCGATGGCGGCAAGATCACCGTCGTGCAGCCCTGGGGCGAGACTACTTTCGACCGCACCCTGCGCAGTCTGTCGTTCAAGCGTCCCAATCCCGGCATGCTGCGACTGACCGTCAACACCACCATTGGCACAGAAGGCGGCAGCAACCGCGCCCAGGGGATTGACGGCGACGGCAAGCTGAAATCCACATGGGCGAGTGGGGACGTGGTGTATGTCTATGCCGACGCCAGCACTACCACCAGTATCGGCACGCTGACGCCGAAGAGCACCGACTATGGCAAGAGCCAAGCCATCCTTTCTGGCGACATCAATTTCGAAGGCATTGCTGACGGCGAGAAAACACTCTATTTCTCCACCAAAGACCGCTCCACGCTAGACCTTTCGACGCAAAACGGCACTGTGGAAAGCCTCTTTTATTTCACCGCTCAAGCTAATGTTACAGTTGATGGTGGCAACGCTTTCCTCAACGGCACTCTGAACTTTACTCGCCCGATCGCCGTCGTGAAGTTTATGCTGAAGGATAAAGGCAATAGCGATGCAGAAATCAGCACCAAATCATTCACTGTCCATGACGGCACGAACACATATACCGTCACACCAGCAACGCCTACCGACGAGCTTTTTGTCGGTATTCCTGGTATCAGCAACAAGACTGTTACGCTGACTGCTACAGACGGGAATGATTATTACCTATACCAGAAAACTGGTGTGAGCTTCACTAACAATGCATATTACACCATCAATGTGAAGATGGAAGCATCAGACCTCGCCCGTCCGCTGACCTTCGAGGCAAAGACGGCAGGCGCCACGGTAGCCTTCACGAAAGGTGCGAATGCCCCATCAGTAGATAACATTGAATACAGCACTGACGGAGGAGTAACTTGGGCAGAATACACTTACGGGACAGGTATTCAACTTACCAGTGTTGGCGACAAGGTCTCCTTCCGAGGCACCAATGCCAGGTATGCCACTGGCGATTCTGACGACAAATATAGCTACTTTTCCTGCTCTGACGATTGCTATATCTATGGGAATGTCATGAGCCTCATCAACAAAGACAACTACGCCATCAATACTAGTCTGACTGGCCATTATGCGTTCTGCAATCTATTCTATAACAATGAGAATATATATAATCATCCAACTAAATCGCTGAAGTTACCTGCTACAACTTTGTCTCAATATTGCTATCTGAAATTGTTCAATGGTTGCACCAAACTATCTTCTGCACCTGATTTGCCCGCCACAACACTGACCCACGGTTGCTATTATCACATGTTCTCAGGATGTACAGGCTTGATATCAGCGCCAACTCTGCCCGCAACAACGCTGGCCTCATCCTGCTATTGCTGCATGTTTTATAATTGTACAGGCTTAACTTCGGCTCCCGCTCTGCCTGCTACAACGCTAGCCAGTACTTGCTATAGCAATATGTTCTATGGATGCATTAGTTTGGCAACGGCTCCGGAATTACCTGCCACGACGTTGGCCGGATACTGCTATGACAATATGTTCAATGGCTGCACGAACTTGACTTCGGCACCTGTTCTGCCCGCTGCAACACTGGCTTACTGGTGCTATTCTTATATGTTCAAAGGATGCACTAGTCTGAACAGTGTGACTTGTCTGGCTACTGACATATCTGCATCATATTGTACCTATTATTGGCTCTCTGGTGTGGCAGCAAGCGGTACGTTCTACAAGCCAGCCTCGATGAATGACTGGACAACTGGCGCCAGCGGCATCCCTAGCGGCTGGACAACGGAAAACTACGTTGAGGGTGCCCTTAAGGGCAAGTTTACCATCAACTCCGCTGGTGGCAAGGTGTATTTCTCGCAGGGCAACCTACAATACCAGGCTAGTACCAGCACGTGGCGCTTTGCAGAGCATCAATATGACTATGTAGGAGGTGCAGATAATGGTAATGTGTATGTGGGCGAGACGAAGTGCAATAACGCTAACATCAGCGGTTCCTATTTCGGCTGGATAGACCTCTTCGGTTGGGGAACGGGCGATGCCCCGACCAAAGCAACACAAAATAGCGGTGACTATAGCACCTTTACCGATTGGGGCACGAATGCCATCTCTAATGGCGGCAACACAGCCAATATGTGGAGTACGCTGACCAAAGATGAGTGGGCTTACATCTTCGAACATCACACCAAAGGCTGGTCAACAGTTAATGGCGTTAATGGTTATGTGATTCGTCCCGATGGCATCAGCACAGCAGTTGCAGCATCTTACACTGCTTCAGAATGGGCTGCGGAAGAAGCTGCAGGCTCCGTGTTCCTGCCCGCTGCGTGCTCCCGAGGTGGAACGACGTTCAACACGGGTTCCTGGGGCGACTACTGGTCGTCGACACCTTCCAATTCGGACGATGCCTACTACCTGTACTTCCATTCGGGCGGGCAGAATCCCGCGAATAGCGCCTGCCGCTGGGGCGGTCGCTCCGTGCGTCTGGTGTACGAAACACCTTACTTCCAAGGCGCTGGAACAGAGCAGGATCCCTACCTCATTTCATCAGAGGCAGATTGGAATTACTTGGCCATCAAGGTCAATAGCGGCACAAGTTATGCCGAAAAATTCTTCCGCCAGACAGCAAATATCGATGTGACGACGATGGTTGGCAATAGCAGCGATTCGAAACCGTTCAGCGGTACGTACGACGGCGACGGAAAGACGCTGAATCTAAGTCTCAATACTTCAACACCACACACAGCTCCATTCCGATTCATCGCAGATGCGACTATCAAGAATGTCGTTACGACGGGTACAGTACATTCCACGAGTAATCACCCCTCAGGGCTCGTAGGATTTACGGACGGTAACTGCACCATCCAGAATTGCCGGGTGGGTGCCAATGTTGGCGGTGCTCAGCACTCAGGCGGTATTGTGGGACATTGCTATCATGCTAACATCTCTATCATTGGTTGTGTCTATTCAGGCACGCTAACTCCTGCCAGCGGCCAATGGACTGGCGGTATCATCGGTTGGGGCGGAGACGGAGGCGGTCACACCATATCCATTTCCGACTGTCTCTTTGCCGGTACCCTTACAGGTTCCACTAAATTCCATCCTATAGGAATCTTACAAAACCAAAACAACACCAAGTATTTAAGCAATACATATTACACATTAGGTGCTCAAAACACTAATGATGATGCGAGTTTTGTCAAAGGCCTCGCTTATAAGGGCAAGTTTGCCCGCTCTATCACCGCTGGCACTGATGTCACTACTGTGGCCAATGCTGGAGCAGCGACGGTATATGATGTCAGTGGTATTACCAGTTATGGTACGGGCATTCTATATGGCGGTGTGCTTTACGCTGGCAATGGTGAGGCCATCAGCCTCACCCTCAGCCATTCCGCAGCGCCAACGGGATTCTCCTTTACCCAATATACCGTGAGCGGTGGCGGAACGCTGGCTAACCCCACAACCAACAGCCCAACGCTTTTCATGACGGATGCCAACCAGACAATCAATGTCCAGTGGGCTCCCCCAGGAACCATCAACAGCCTGTTCTCCATCAACAGCGGAGGAACGAAGGTTTACTTCTCTAAGGGCAACCTGCTGCTTTCTGCAGCGAACACCTGGAAGTTTGCCGACAACCAGTATGATTACTTCGGCGAATCTCAGTCAGACAACCACCGCGACCTTTTCGGCTGGGGCACAGGCAACAATCCTAACCAAACCAGTACTAACTCCGATGATTACAGTACATTCACCGACTGGGGCACAGCTGCAGCCTCAAGTATCGGTTCCGGCTGGCGCACGCTGACTGGTGGTACTGGCGGTGAGTGGGAGTGGATGCTCGGTCCATTGAGCAGTCCGAATCCTGGAACAAACTGCCGTACATCATCAACCGTCAACAGTACCGCCAATGCCCGCTTTGCCAAGGCTACCGTAGCAGGAAAATCAGGCATCATTATCTTCCCCGACAGTTACACACATCCAAGTGATGTCACGCAACCTGCCAGCATCAATACAGAAAATGCTGCTTTCACAGTCAATAACTATGATGCCACTGCATGGGGAAAGATGGAATCAGCAGGCGCCGTATTCCTGCCTGCCGCGGGCTACCGGTATGGGTCTTCGGTCTACGATGCAGGCTCGATCGGCCGCTACTGGTCGTCTGCTATCTACAACCCGAGCCACGCCTACAACGTGTACTTCAGTTCGAGCAATCTGGCTCCCGTGAGCTTCCTCTCCCGCTTCTATGGGTACTCAGTGCGCTTGGTTCGCCAGGTCGAGTAGAATTTTACCCCCTTTGCCCCTAACGGGCAAACCAGCGTCAGGCGGGCGGCGTGAATCGGTGCACTAGTCCATATGCCACGGGGACAGGTCAACGCCAGAATGCATAGGGGGATTTCTAAAACAGACCGGACAGCCCCCTTATGCAGACGGTAACCAGTGACTTTGAGGTATAAAAGTGGGTCTTGGCTCATTTGATTGATTGACTTGATTCAATCGATCGTTTGACTCGAGTGCCCTTTTAAGGGGGTAATATCAATGACCAATTTGACTGGCTATTGGCACATAGCCATGCATTTTTTGCAGCAAGGCCTCGTAACACTTTTTGGAAGGCTATGGAAAAAGTGTTGGAAGGCCTTGTAACAATAGAGCATTTTTGAACTCACTGGGGACGGTTCCGAATGAGTTCCGGCGAGGAACACACAGTTACTATGTGCACAATAGCTGCGCAAACCGACCTGTCCATACACAGAGAAGGGGGCTGCGAAGACAATGAGGGGTCAACTACGGGGCATTCAAATAGTCTCTTCACGCTATTCGGATAGTCTCTATGACGTGTTCAGATAATCCCTATAGGGGTATAGAAATAGTCTGAATGAGTCGTCCGAGACGTCTGAACAAACCATGGAAGACATCCCTTCGGTTCGTCTTGCTTGCCAGATACATATAATAATAACGGGTGTCAGGGGTGACACTTATAATAAGAGAATCCTCCCGCGTACCGTGTGTATGTGTGCGGTACGCGAGAGGGTCCAGAGGAGGGTGACGCGGGTGTCACCAGTGTCACTCACGGCCTCTTTCTCCTTCTTGGCCTCACTTGCCAACAAACCATCATCGTGACACACTTTTCTGCATGCAAAGATAGTAATTTTTGAACATATTTGCAAACTTTTATTGATTTTTTTTGCTTGCAAATGCTTTTATTCCATTTTTTTTGCATCTTTGCCAACGCATGCCAGGGTAAATCATTTATGTCAGTTTATTCGTGCCGCCGTTGTAGCCCAGCCAGCCGTCATGGTCGGGGGCGTCGGGGCTGCTGCCAGCCAACAGCATTGTGCGGTTCTGCAACTCATAGACCTTACAGGTCGGTTTCTCGTATGTTTTCTTTTTCATTGCAGTGTCCTCCAATCATTTAATGATTACCTTGTTGCCGTTATGGATGTACAATCCCTTCTTCGCGGGCTTACCGCTGAGTTTCACGCCATCCAGCGTCCACCAACTGTCAAGCAAGATTTCGCCCGTCGTGGTGTTGAGTTCGCCTATGCCGGTCGTCTCGCCGTTGGCACTGACGAGAAGCACGGTGATGCGGCTGGGCAGTTCGTCAACATTTGCCGCACGGGCCCTCTTTCTGGCCGGTGCCGATGATGCGTTTGGTGTGTCGCTCCAGAGCAGATAGCAGCCCATCGGACGAATCTTTGCTCCCGAGGCGACCTTCACAAAGTCGCCGACCTCGATGCCCGTATTTGGTACGCCGGCAAATCCGTATACTTTGCCGATTTCCTCCGAGTTGGCGCCATCGGTTATCCATTCCTTATAGGCATACGTCCCCTTGAATGTCCAGTGGCTGCCCACATCTGCAGTCTGCTGTCCGCCGCCACCTGTGGTATTCAGCGTTGCGCCGCCTGTAAAGGTCAGCGTCGTGCCCGTCGGCACAACCAGATATGGTGTGTTGGCCGTCAGTGTTTCTGTCACTTCATTCATCGTGGCTATCCATTTGTTTTCAGGCTTCGTCACACCGCTGAAGGTATAGAACGTTGCGCCGCTGATTTTGTTGGCGCTTATCGTGAACGGCAGCATGATAGTAGCAGGCTTGTCTGCGGTGAATGTGCGGCTGAGAACGATGGTGTTTACCGTTATATCCGGCGCGATACTGATGGTCGCCAGTGATGTCCCGTCGAATGTCACTGTCTTTCCGGTTTGGTCCCATGTGATCGTTGCCGCACCGTAATAGAATACTGCTGTCTCAATGGTCAGCGTACCGTTCGTGGTTCCGGTCACGACATAGTTTTTGGTAGCGTCCTTCGTTTCGTTGACCGTTACGTCTGTAAAAGTCACATCGTAATTACCCGTGGTCGTACCGCCTCCACTTGCGCTAACTCCCTCGAATGTCAATCCTTCCACGCTGCAGGTGAAGCCCGTCACGGTCTGCTCTGTGCCGTTGTATGCCTTCGTGTCGCTGTTTGCTGTCAGTGTCACGCTGGCGGGATTGATGGTGACGCTAACCGATGAACCGGCGTTGTCGGTATGGCTGTCGTCGGCAACGACCTTATAATACACCGTATAGGTTCCAGCATTAGTTGCCGTAGGAATCGACGTTTCCCATGAGCCGTCGCCTAATTTATATTGTATCTCGCCGTCACTCGAAGTTCCCGCATTGACGAGTGCTTGTGCAGAACCCGTATAGGTGAGGCTCTTGGCTGTCGGAGCCGAGACGGTAGCAGTCGGAGCTGCTGTCCATTTGGCATAGAGCGTGGTGGCATATGCTATGTCCCATGTTCTGGCACTCGCACCTTCTGCGGTATAGTACTGCGTTCCGCCTCCGTCTGTTGAGGTGTAATACCCTCCGAACGTATAGTGTGCCCGAGTCGGCATGGTTGCTGAAGGCATGGCAGAGTTATAGGTGGCAGTGACGTTGTCCGAACCACCCGTACCGCCCTGTTGGTCAAATGTCACGGTATAGGTGTTGGCCGTCCACTCAGCATTGATAGTTTGATTAGCATCAGTCATGGTGAGTGTTGGGGTGTTGGAGGTGGCATCGCTAAGCGAGCCGCCACCTGACACCGCATACTGATTGAAGGTGTAGCCTGCTTTGTCGCCATGACTAAGAGTGAGGCTGACGGCATCGCCGCTGCCTGCGTAGTAGGTGCCATCAAACTTGATGCCATGAGCATAGGCTGTGATATCACTGACGTCGTAAGTGGCAGAGGCTACGCCGAGACCGCTGATGGTCACATCATCACCTGCGGAAATGTTGCGGGCTAATTTGCCCTGGTCGGTGGGCAGGTTGTCGGTGGCGACGTAGTAGCAGTTGGTGATGGTTGGTTCGTAGCCGGATTGCCAGCGTGCGAAGGTGTTGTTGAGTATGCCAGCGGCCACGCAGCCGGGCTTCATCAGCGAGTTCGTGATGGCGGGCGNNCCCTACGAAACCGCCGCACGAGTTGGTGCTGCTGGTGGTGGCAAACGAGCCGTCGAACACGCAGCCGACGATGGTGACGTTGTTGTCGCTGCCGGTAGTTATGGCCACGAGACCGCCGTGGGTGCCGTCGCCGCTCTTGCTGCTGTTGATGTTGACCGAACTACGGCAGCCTGCGAGGGTCAGCGCACCGTGCGACGTGGCCACGAGGCCGGAGGCCCTCATATCGTTGGTGTAGATGGTACCAGCGACTTGCAGGTTTGTGATGGTGGCGTTCTTCACGTGGCGGAACGGGGCGCAGCTGTTCTCAGCGAAGGGTTCGAGCGCCGTGCCTTTCGTGATGGTCAGCGTGTGGCCGTCGCCGTTGAATGTACCCTGGAACGAATTGAACTCGCTGGTGCCCACCATTGTCGTCACGCTGATGTCTGCCGTCTGACGGAAGTACTTACCGCTGTAGGTATTGCCAGCTGCAACTTGGTCGCCTAAGTAATTCCAAACATCTGCCGAAGGAATGAGATAGGGATTCTCCGCCGTTCCGCTGCCTAAGAAATCCCATTTGGCAGTAACGATGATATTGTCGTTGATGGTTGTAGAACTCGTAACCTGTGTGTTGCCGTTATACCAGCCCACAAAGCGGAAGTTGGCATTGACGGGTGCGGCAGGGAATGCTTCGCCTAACGAGTTGCCTTGCAGAACGTTTAGTACCGCAAATTCTGTGTTGTTATTTTGGAAAGTGACCTGATAAACCGGTGTCGAGCTAATGGTAGCGTCCGCATGCATGGAAACACACGGATAATAACCGGTCTTTTCAGAACCAGCAACATTCGGAGAGCAATTGCTGATTGTCAACCATCCGGAACTGTGGTTTACGATATGCACTTGGGTGGCCGCTTCAGGAATAGCAATCGCACCGCCTTCACTTGCGGCTGTGCAATCAGATATCGTACCACCCAACAGGTAATCTGCCACAGTGCCTTCAGTTAAGATGGCGCCTCCTGTATTGGCATAACAATGGTGGATGGTTCCTCCAAACAAGTTGATTGTTCCCGAAGTAGCATGGTCACTTTGGCTTCTCCATGTGCAACCGATTGCTCCACCTTTGGCTGCCGAACAGTTGTAAATGGCTCCTCCGTACACGTTCAGATGGGCAAAATTATATGCGCCCAAGGCACCTCCATAGCCAGCTGTTTCACCTCCTTGTGCAGAACAATCATGAATCGTAGCACCTGCCTTAAGATTTACCGTGCCACCACCATAATTGGCATGATATTCCACACGGACAGCCCCTCCATAATTATTCGATCCGGAATTGTTCACTACGGAGTTGATGGAATAGGTCGTAAAACCATTTTGCAGGACAGCCCCGTCTTCCAGATTTAGTGTGCCACCCATAAATACATCAATCATTGCCCTACCAGCATTGCCAAAGGCTGTGGTAGCTGCAGTACGTCTGTCATTCACCTCAGAATTTCCCCAGTTCGCTCCNNAATAAGCGACTTGAGATGGTCAGTAGTCGCTCCATTGGCAGCAATACGTTTAATCGTGTATTGGTAACCAGCTTGACTCTGTAGTGTCAAGGAACGATTGATAACCAGCTGAGCTGTAGAACAACCGGTAAGGTCTGGATTAGATGTGCTCGTTACCGAGGTCTCGCACGGCACGTCGATATTCGCCGTCACCACGATGTTATCCACCGAAGCATTTGCAATAGCCGACGATAACTCTGCGTATGTTGATACATATGCTGTAGTTGCCCACGCGCCCTGCGTCACCGTGAACAGGAGAGCGAGAATAAAGTTTAGTTTTCGTTTCATATATTGCTTATTATTCATTCGTTAATAAATAGTCTCAGGCTACAAAGTTACATTGTTTTCCTGATACCACCAAATCTTTTGGCAGAAAAGTGTGGTTTTGGCAGAAATACACGCGGTGTCAGAACGATGTGTAATACACAACAATCCTGACACCGTGTGTTTTATCCTGGTAGAGTTCGTCTGTACAAATGAGTTATTTTAAATTTGCGTTGGTGATGACGACGGGAATTGACGAGTTGTTGTAGGATGCATTCGTGAGATAGTTGTGGTTATTCTCATCGAGGTAGAGGCCGGCAACCTGGAACCTCATCTGCATGACCCGCGTGGATGTGTCGAATATCGCGAAAGAGTAGTTGTTGATGTAGAAAGCCAGCGTGGCCTTGTGTGCAACGCCATTGAGTTCAATGTCGTAGACCACCGAATAGGGATAGAGCAGGAAGCCAATCGGGTCGGTCTGGTAGAAGCCGAATACCGAACTGAGCGTTGCGGGTACCGCTGCCTGCAGGGCCTCCTTCATAGGTTCCTCGGTGATACGGTCGAGAATGACGGCCTGTGGGAACTCGTTGATGACAATCAGCGTGTCGGCCGTGATGCTCCAGGCAATGTCGAGGGTGTCGGCAATGTCGTTGTAGTTGTTGGGATTATGATTCTCAAACACGATTTTACCCGTGTAATTACCTTTGATGGCTTGGAAACACTGGCTGGTCTCCTGACGGGAGAGGCCCTGACCGTCGTTGTCGTCGCCCAGACAGGAGGTCAGTATCATAGCTGCCAGGCAACAGAATGCGATAAGAATTTTCTTCATTTTTATATTGATAATTAAAACTGCTGCAAAAGTAGATATTTTATACGACACCACCAAGCATTTTGCCCGATTTCTCAAAAAAGAACCGTCCCCAGGTGTTTGACGNNAACAAATTACGATTTTTAACTATTAAATAAATAATTGTATTACTAAAACTAAAGTGTATGAACTTACAAATCAGAAGAGCCGCAATGGCTTTGCTTTTGTCAGTGTTCTGCTTTACTGCCTTCGCCCAGAAATCCGTTAAGGGTACGGTGAAGGACAGCTCAGGCGAACCACTGATTGGAGTTAGTATCGTCTATGGCAATGGC
>LXOW01448405.1_pt1 | contig 11050 bp, 10 predicted proteins | sample 1368591 | NCBI WGS metagenome assembly LXOW01 (sample SAMN04884650, study PRJNA319009) | bovine gut metagenome | isolation source: Cow rumen | host: Bos taurus | place: Italy: Legnaro (PD) | collected 2014-07-09
GGGATCAGGGGGGCGTAGCGGCGCACACCGGTGCGCCACGGTTCATGGTTCCGGGATCAGGGGGGCGTAGCGGCGCACACCGGTGCGCCACGGTTCATGGTTCCGGGATCAGGGGGGGCGTAGCGGCGCACACCGGTGCGCCACGGTTCATGGTTCCGGGATCAGGGGGGGCGCAGCGGCGCACACCGGTGCGCCACGGTTCATGGTTCCGGGATCAGGGGGGCGTAGCGGCGCACACCGGTGCGCCACGGAACGTACCCGCATGTGCGTGTGAACAAAGTCCCTTCCGCCTGTCCCCCCATTCATCATTCATAATCCATAATTCGTATATTTTGCATTTTGCATTCTGCATTCTGCATTTCCACGCCACTGGCCTGTACATAATTCCCTCCTTTTTTGGGGAAGCTACCGGAAAAGGAGGGATTTTCTTTGAAGATATCCAACGCGGAATACAAGCAGCTTGCGGACCGCCTGGCACCCAAGTCCAACATGCCCCTGAACTGCCTCAAGGCCTTCTTGATCGGCGGCGGGATCTGCGTGCTGGGGCAGGGGCTGAAACAGCTCTACCTCTCCCTGGGAACAGGGGAGGACCCTGCGGGCCTGCTGACCTCCGTTAGCCTGATTTTTCTTTCCGCCCTGTTGACGGGCCTGGGGCTCTATGACGATATTGCCAAGCACGCCGGAGCCGGGACTCTGGTTCCCATTACCGGCTTTGCCAATTCCGTCGCAGCCCCCGCTGTGGAGTTTCAGACCGAGGGCTGGGTAACGGGTCTGGCTGTGAAAATGTTCACCATCGCCGGGCCGGTGATTGTCTACGGCACCCTTGCCAGTGTCCTTTACGGTTTGATCTACTGGGCCGTGCGCTGACGGTGAACGCCCAAGGAAAAAGCATAAGCAAAGCTTATGCTTTTTTTACGTTGTTCATGATTGACAAAAACACCCTTTCTGTCTATAATAAGTGAGGAAAATATAAACACAGGAATGCAAAGGAGCGACCCTATGGCTATCTACGTGAAAAGCGAGATCGCGCCGCTCAAGCGCGTCATGCTGCACCGCCCCGGCCAGGAGCTGGAGCATCTGACCCCCGGTACGTTGGACAGACTCTTGTTCGACGACATTCCCTTCCTTGCAGGCGCCCAGGAGGAGCACGACCGCTTTGCCCAGGTTCTGCGGGAGAACGGCACCGAGGTCATCTATCTGGAGGACCTGGCTGCCGAGACGCTGAAGGCCAACCCTGGTTTGCGGGAGGAATTTCTCAAAGAGTTCGTCACCTTTTCCCCCAATGTGGACTACCGTGGGGAGCTGTACGAGTATCTGCTCTCCATCCCCGACGACAAGGAACTGATTCTCAAGACCATGGCCGGCGTTTCCTTCCAGGAGCTGGGGGCTTCCCCCAAGTTCTCCCTGCCCACCATGCTCAACCGGCAGAACAACTTCGTCCTGGAGCCCATGCCCAACCTCTACTTCACCCGGGACCCCTTTGAGTCCATCGGCGAGGGTGTGGCCATCAACCGGATGTATTCCGTCACCCGCTGCCAGGAGACCATCTTCGCCCGCTACATATTCAAATACCATCCCGAGTTTGCCGGGAGCATCCACCTCTACGCCAACGGCACAGAGCACTACTCCCTGGAAGGCGGCGACGTGCTGAACCTTTCCGAGGAGGTTGTGGCCATCGGCATCTCCCAGCGCACCACCCCCGAGGCCATTGAGAACATCGCCAAGCGCATCTTTGCCGACGAGCAGGCCACCGTCCGCACGATCCTGGCTGTGGAGATTCCCTGCATGCGGGCCACCATGCACCTGGACACCGTTCTGACCCAGGTGGACCACGACAAGTTTGTGGTCTATCCCGAGATGCTGGATTCTCTGCGCATTTTCGAGATCAAGCCCGGCGCCCAGGGCAAGCTTCACATCCGTGATATGGGCGGCAACCTCCGGGAGGCCCTGGAGTACCACCTGCACCGGGACCGCATCCAGCTCATCTACTGCGGCGGCGGCGACAATGTGGCTGCCCAGCGAGAGCAGTGGAACGACGGCTCCAACACCCTCTGCGTGGCCCCCGGCAAGGTGGTGGCCTACAACCGGAACGTGGTCACCAACCGCATCTTCGAGGAGAACGGCATCACCGTTCTGAAGATCCCCTCCGGCGAGCTCAGCCGGGGCCGCGGCGGTCCCCGCTGCATGTCCATGCCCTTCAACCGCGCAAAGCTGTAAGCAACGGCCAAAACGGACCGTTCATATAACCAATTGACAATAAAGGAGACACTACCATGCCTGTCAATCTCAGAGGACGTAATTTCCTGAAGCTGCTCGACTACACCCCCGCCGAGATCCGTTACCTGCTGAACCTGAGCGCTGAGTTCAAGCGCAAGAAGATGTCCGGCGAGCCCCACCGTTATCTGGCCGGCAAGAACATTGTTCTGCTGTTCGAGAAGACCTCCACCCGTACCCGCTGCTCCTTCGAAGTGGCCGGCATGGACCTGGGCTGCGGCGTGACCTACCTGGACCCCGGCAGCTCCCAGATGGGCAAGAAGGAATCCATCGCTGATACCGCCCGTGTCCTGGGCCGTATGTACGACGGCATCGAGTACCGCGGCTTCGATCAGAGCATCGTGGAAGAGCTGGCCAACTACGCTGGCGTTCCCGTTTGGAACGGCCTGACCAATCAGTTCCATCCCACCCAGATGCTGGCCGACGTGCTCACCATCGAAGAGAAGCTGGGCGACGTCAAGGGCAAGAACTTCACCTTCATGGGCGACGCCCGGAACAACGTGGCCAACTCCCTGATGGTGGTCAGCGCCAAGCTGGGCATGAACTTCACCGCCTGCGGCCCCAAGGACCTGTGGCCCGCGGCTGACCTGGTGGAAGAGTGCCGCAAGATCGCCAAGGAGAACGGCTGCACCATCAACATGACCGAGGACCCCAAGGAAGGCGCCACCAATGCTGACGTCATCTACACCGACATTTGGGTCTCCATGGGCGAGCCCGACGAGATCTGGGCCAAGCGCATCGAGCTGCTGAAGGACTACCAGGTCAACGCCAAGCTGATGGCCTACGCCAAGCCCACCGCCATCTTCATGCACTGCCTGCCCTCCTTCCACGACACCAAGACCACCATCGGCGCCGACATCGCCAAGAAGTTCGGCATCACTGAGATGGAAGTCACCGACGAGGTCTTCGAGTCCAAGCAGTCCGTGGTCTTCGACGAGGCCGAGAACCGCATGCACACCATCAAGGCTGTCATCTACGCCACCCTTTGCTAATCGCTCTCCCTGCGGCCCGACCGGCACCCCGGCCGGGCCGTTTTTTGCATTTTTGTGGGTAGAGACGGCTCCCAGCCGTCCGCGGTTTCAGAGTAACCTCCGTATGACCCGCCCACGACGGGACCCCGTACCCTACAGCCCTGTAGCGCCGACAATCTGTCTGCCCGATTCTGATTCCCGTCGCTGTAAAAGATAAATCGTTTTTTTGCCTGAGGTGAATGCAAATGAAACAATATGAAGTCTATTTCTTTGATCTCTATGGGACCCTTGTGGATATACACACGGATGAGAGCAAGGTGGGATTCTGGAAAAGAATGGCTGCGTACTACACCGTTCACGGGGCGAAATATGACGCCGCTGCCCTTCGGGCGGATTACCGCCGTCTCTGTGCTGCGGAAACAGCCCGTTTGGAGTCGGCATATCCCGGCGCGGCGGTGGAGATTGACCTGCTGCGGGTCTTTCGCGGTTTGTACGAGGGCCGGGGCATTTCTCCGGACAAGGCGCTGCTGGCCGATACGGCCTGGAGCTTTCGAAGGGCTTCTACCACCCATTTGCGGGCCTATGCCGGGGCGGGGGAGCTGCTGGACGCACTGCGAGCGGCAGGGAAGCGGCTAATTCTCTTGTCCAATGCTCAGAGCTGCTTTACCCGTCCTGAGTTGACGATTCTGGGACTGGAAGAAAGATTTGACCATATTTATATCTCCTCTGAGGTGGGCTTCCAAAAGCCAGACGTTCGATTTTTCTCCGCGCCGTTGGGGGAATTGAATCTGAATCCTGCAGACTGCCTGATGATTGGCAACGACCCAGTGTGCGACGTGGGCGGCGCTGCGTCTGTGGGGATGGACGCGGTCTATCTTCACTCCGGGCTTTCCCCCAGGGGTGCGCCGCGCTTTCTTGCGGAAGCGGTGTACGCCCTGCCGCAGATGGACCTGAAAAAGCTGAAGCATATCTGTCTCGAAGTACCGTAGGGCGTCCATCCCTCGTCTGCCGCGCCATCCGGTTTTGCGGTGGTTCCCGGGGGTGGCCGTCCTACGCTGGGGCAGCGTGAATTTTGGCAGTTTTCAGATTTGGACTTGCTTTTTTTGAATATTTGGTGTATAGTATATTTATCCAAATAATAGAAAGGAAGCGTTGTCATGAATCGTACAAAACACATCATCAAGCTATTGATCTTCGGTGTGCTGGCTGGGATTCTCCTTCTGGTTGGCGCGGGAAAGGAGCTCTCCTTGGGGAAGGAGCTGTCCTGGAGTTGGGGCGGCTTCGGACAGATTCTCCTGGTGGCCTTCGCTGTTTTGGCAGTGGAGCACCTGGTTCTTCTTGTCCTCAGCCTCATCAAGTCCGATAATCACCGGGTCCGTACGGTCCAGACCCTGACTGCGAATCTGATTCGTTATGTGGCGGTGATTGTGATTGTTATTGGCGTCCTGTCCCTACTGAACGTGGATATGCCCACCATCCTGGCCGGACTTGGGGTGATCGCCCTGATCATCGGCTTCGGCGCGGAGAGCCTGATCACCGACGTGGTCACCGGCTTCTTCATTCTGATGGACAACCAGTACAACGTGGGCGATATCATCGAGGTCGGCGGCTTCCGCGGCACGGTCTCCGAGATCGGCATCCGCACCACCAGCCTCACGGACACCGGCGGCAACGTGAAGATCATCAACAACTCCGACATGAAGAACATCCTGAACCGCTCGGACAACAGCTCCAAGTGCGTCGCGGATTTTGCCATTCCCTATGAGACCGACCTGGTGAAGCTGGAGAAGAAGATTCCCGGCCTGATGGCGGAGATCTTCCAGGCGCACCCGGAGGTGTTCAAGTCTGAGCCAAAGTACCTGGGCGTTCAGACCCTGGGCAGCAGCTCGGTGGATTTGCGCTTTGTGGCGGAGGTTGGGGAGTCCGACATCTATTCCGGCGCGAGAATCCTGAACCACGACCTCTTTGTGGGCTTCCGGAGCCTGGGCGTGGAGTGCCCCTTCCCCCAGGTGGACGTCCACAGCAAATAAGGCGACGCCCTGGGAGGTTTCGCTATGGAATACTACAACCATCCCCCGGAGTTTGCCCCGCTCCCGCCGGAGCAGACCCCTCGGCCCGAACTGGAGCTGGCGGCCCCGCCGCCGGAGTTCGGGCAGGGGAGCGGGGCTCCCGCGGGCCGGGAAAAGACCAAGCGCCGCCTGCGGCAGTTTTTGGCTGTCCCGGCCCTGCTGTTGGTGAGTTTTCTCTGTCTGCATGGCGTGAAGCTGCCTNNGAGCCGATCCCGGCGCGTCCGGCGGGCAGCGTCGTGTTCGATGTGAACTACGCCGTTCGGGATGCCGATACGGTGCGCTACAGCTACGTCGTTTATGCCCCGAGTCCCAGCGTGGACGCGCCGCAAGAGGTTATCGACGCCTATCATGGGACGCCCTATCCCATCAGCGTCTACGCCCGCGTTTCCGACGAGGCAGACCACGTTGTTGCGCCCGCGTACGACCCGGACGTGTGGGAGGGCTCCCGCTCCTGGTTTGAATCCAGCATCGACGCCACCGGGCTGGAGGGCAGCCTGACCCTGACCCTTACCGCCGTCTATACCGAGGAAGGGGAGGAGCGCCAGACCCAGGTCGTGCTTCCGTTGACGGAGCTGCCGCCTGCCGCGGAGACCTCCGCGACCCTGAAGGTCGTGTCCAGCGGGGAGATCGACTACTACGCCGAATTCAATCCCCAGCCGGGAGACGATCACGACTATCGCTTCCGGGCGACCGAGTTCCGGCTTGTCTGGCTGGACGAAAACGACGCGGTATGCGCGGAATCCTTCGTTTTGGAGTATGACACCGTGCCCTCGCTCAACGGTAACTCCGCCGTCAGCGAAAAGGCTGTGGCGGCGGCCTATGCCGGCGCCGCGAATCTGGAACGCCCTGTGGCTGAGGCCAGATCGTTCTTTGCGCGGCTGATCCTCACGGATGAGACCACCGGCTACCGCTATACGATCGATTCCAACCGAGTCGAGGCATCCAGCGAGCCGGTCCTCGAGGGTGAGCTGTACGTCTATCCGGGCGGCGACGTGGATGCGTACTTCCGCGTGATCCCGGTGCCCGGCGACAGCAGAGAATACGATCTGCGCGTGGTGCAGATGGGGCAGACGGCCTACGATGGCGACGAGACGATGGGCTTCTCCCTGGTAGACGATCCGGGCTCCATGCCTGTCACGGGCGACAGGGAATCCGGCTTTGAGGTCCACTATTCCGGCGGCTCGGCGGCGGCTATGATCCCAGAAGGGACACAGCTCAGCCTCTACGCGGTCTTCGAGGACGCAAACACCGGCGCACGCTATCCCGTGGAGACGAACCGGATCGACGCCGTGGAGCGCATTCTGCCCTATGAGACCTACCCCCTGGGAGACGGCAAGCTCACGATTACGGTCTACAACGACACCCTGACCTTTGATATCCCGAGCACGATCGAGACGGATGGCTACGTGACCATCCTGGCGATGGAGACCATGCCGGAATCCGAGTTTGAATCCTATTCCCTGCCCTCCGCCTGGGGGCCGAACGGCTACGAGTTCGGCGGCTGGGTGGTCCATGTGAACAACCCCATGGACCTCAGCTCCGGCGGGGAAATCTTCTCGGAATACGGCGGCGACCCGCCGCCCGAGGCGCTGACGGCGGAGGACAACTTCGTGTTCACTGTTTACGGCGTCCTGACCAAGGACGATATCGAGCGGGTCCCGCCCAGCGACGACGGCGTGCGCTACGTCAACGTCCACGCGGTCTGGATTCAGCGGGAGACCGACAATCCGCTGCTCTTCCTGGACGACGGCGCGGGCAACGTCACCGGCTACGGCATGGAAAGCCCCATTGCTTCGGAGGGCTATCTATACCTCTGCAACTATCCTGCCGCCAACAGCTCTGGCCGGGAGTTTGACGGCTGGTACGACGCGGACGGCAATCGCGTGGACCTGCTTTGCAGCTTCTTCTCCTTCTCCCCGGTGCTCCGCAACCCGGACGGCAGCTTTGCCGGGTACGACTGGTCCAAAACAGAACCCGTCTACCTGACCGCACACTGGAAGTAAAACTCAAAAAACACCGCCCATCCGGGATACCCGGATGGGCGGTGATTATGAAAACACTGATATAGTTCCGTGATCCAAGCGGAAGACCCGATCACACTGCTTTGCAATGTTCAGATCGTGGGTCACGAGGATCACCGATTTTTCTCCGGTGTCTGTCAACTCCTGAAGGCATGCCATTACCATTTCGGCGTTTTCCTGGTCCAGGGAACCGGTTGGCTCATCGGCCAATATGATTTTCTGACCGCAAATCAGGCTGCGAATCACGGCAATTCTTTGTCGTTCACCGCCGGAAAGCTTCTTTACTTTGCATTTCAGCTTATCTGTTACTTGGAGCTTTTCAGCGTATTCGCTGATGATTTTTTGGTATTCGGAGGAAGGCTTTTTTTGCTTCGTGTAGAGTGTTGGAATCAGAATATTCTGCAGAGCGGTATCTTCCTCAACCAGCGCGTAATCCTGAACGATGTAACCGTAGTACTGATTACGGAGCGCGCAAAGCTTCGCGTCGCCTCCGCAGACCTTCTGCCCGTCTAAAATGATTTCCCCAGAATCTGGAGGGATTACGAGGCCTGCGATATTGAGCAAGGTCGTTTTGCCGCTTCCGGATGGACCGATAATCGCAATCATCTCCCCCGTCTGCAGCTCCAGAGATACGTCCGACACGGCGTGTACAATGCTGTTGTGGTCCTGAAAACGCTTACAGACGTTATGTAAAGATAATAATTCCATCAATATTCCCTCCGAAGATTTTGTATACTGTCCAGAGCTCCGATTCGTTTGCCTGCATAGTTTGCCGCAAACAGACAGGTACAGAGCGTGAGCACAATTCCAAACGGCAGCAGATACCAAAGCGCCATATCATTGGCGGACAGTACGTACCAGGTTCCTGCCAGCGGCAGAATGTGTAAGCTAAATACAAACCCCGCTACCCGCAGCCGAATCATTTGAATGGTTGCGCCGTAAAGGTGGTGTACGGTGTAGTCCGATATGTGGGCCTCAATCATGCGGATCACGTTGCAGAGGAGAAGCATGAGCAGTATGACACCGGACAGAATATAGAACCACAAGCATAAACGGTGCGCCCGGATGGAGGCAATGGATGTAGTACGCTCAAAGTCTTCCGTGGAAATGCCTGTAAGCAAGGCGGCGTGATTCCAGTAATAAAGATCCTGCAGTTCTTTCACCTCGTCCATCGTGGGGTTTACCAGGATCATTCTGTCGAATACAGCATCGCGCAAGCCCCACCAGGGAAACATCATTTCCACCGTTTCAAGATCGTTCGTACATAGAATGAGTGTATTTGTAAAACCATTATCTTCTGCATTCATGTAATACAGCGGATGATACAGCTCAAAATCACTGCCGTAGCTTCCGCTTATTTGTATTTCTCTTCCAGAAACGCGAATTGTCTGTCCAACGTCTCCCTTGTATTGTTCTGGAACGTAGCAAGTTATCGTATCCTTGCAGGGCAGTCCGGTCAAATTGCAGTATTGACCAAACAGAATCAGTACTGTATCGTACTTCTCGTTTTCCATTTGGCCAAAGCCATGAAAAACGTAGCTTCCGGCTTTTCCACTGTCTGAAAAGCAGTGATCCAAATAGTTGGAAAGACTCCCGTAAGCCATGCCGGACTCCTGATTGCCCGTGGATTGCGTTCGATTCGGTTCTATCTGAATTCCACGCATAAGAAACATATAAACGTTCTTTTCTGAAAACGTGCTAATAGCGGATGACTCTTTGCGAACCTCAGAAAAATTAGCGGAAAGAAGTACGATCGCCATTACGGTTACCGTGGTAACAACAGTATAGAATACGACCCAGGTCCATGCCTGCCGGATATCCTTCAAGATCTGTTTCAACAGCATATCAGGTGCGCCCTCGCTTTCTGTTGTTTTTGGAAACCCAATCGAAAAAGCAGACGATTTGTATGATCGTTACAAAGATCACGTTGGCCAGAACACTGACGAGGGCGATTTTGCCATATATCGCATTCCGGACCAGATACAATTGCGTTCTTCCAAGCAAGTATCCCAACGCTGTTCCGGCAACCGCTGCCAGAAGCAGTCGCAACAAGTTTTTCAGGAATATTCTTGCATAGCTGGCGCCATACAGATGGTGTATGGCGAGTTTGCGGCCACTTTCCCGATACAGCAAAAAACCTGCAAATACTGCGGAAGAAACAAGACCCAGAAATGCAAATAATAAGGAACGTGTGACGAAGTCGTCCAGCAGCATGTTTTTTACAACATCAAGGATATTTGAGGATGTTTCGTGGTAGGACTGATATGTTACGGAAAACCCCACCTCCTCTATCATGGCAGCCAAATTGGAAACAGATGCGTAATCCTTGCAGTTAGTAAACAACAATCCTTGAAGACTTGTGATATCTTCCATTGGAAAGAAATAAAACGCGTCACCCTGAAAGGTTGGTGTATCGTCTTGGTTAAACCAGCCTACAATTTTGTAATTATAATAGCCTGGAAACAGAACGTCTCCGTCAACGTAGCTGGACAGCACTTCCTCTCGCTGCAAAACGACGGCTTCTTTAGAATGAAGCCCGTTGCAATCGATTCGCAGCGTATTGGACATCCACCCGGCATAGTCGGCAACAGCGATTCCAGCCGCATTGATTCCCTTGTAGAAAAGCACGGCCTTGTTTTTGGCTGCCCAGGCAACGAGCTCGCCTCGCAGGGACGCAACGTTGAGTTCGCTCGGCATCCCCGGCTCACTTGAATAATCCATCACGGTCAATCCGTAAAAATCGTCCGAAGCGGAATCAAACTTTAGGTTGTAAACCAGGAACAGAAACATCGTCAACAACGTGCAGATCAACAGTATGGAAGTTAAAGATAGAAACAGTCCTTTTCGGCTTCCCATTGTTTGCCTCCAATTATCCATAGTTAATAATCTACGGTGCTTGTTTATATATAAATATATATATACGAATAAGTCAAGTGTAGATTATATGAATATTTGCAATATTCCGTATTCCGTCCAGGCTTCCGGGTGGAGCGGCGTGTTCAGATTTGAATTTGAAAAGCCCCATCCGGGGAATCCGGATGGGGCTGATTTCATGCTTGCGGGAAGCTTATTCGTACAGATCGATGAGCTTCTTCAGGTGCTCGTAGCGCTCCATGGCGTTGGCCTCGTTGCGGGCGAACAGCTCGGTGGCGCGCTCCGGGAACTCGCGGGTCAGACGGCTGTAACGAGCCTCGTTCATCAGGAATTCCTGATAGCCGCCCTTGGGATCCTTGGAGTCCAGGGTGAACTTCTTGCCTTCGGCAGCGGGGTTGAAGCGGAACATATTCCAGTAGCCGCATTCCACAGCCTTCTTCATCTCTTCCTGGCAGTTGATCATGCCGCCCTTGATGGAGTGCATCTCGCAGGGGGCGTAGCCGATGATCAGGGACGGGCCGTGATAGGCCTCGGCCTCGGTGATGGCCTTGATGGTCTGCGCGGGGTTGGCGCCCATGGCGACCTGGGCCACGTAGACGTAGCCGTAGCTCATGGCGATCTCCGCCAGGCTCTTCTTCTTGATCTCCTTACCGGCAGCGGCGAACTGCGCGACCTGGCCGATGTTGGAGGCCTTGGAGGCCTGTCCGCCGGTGTTGGAGTAGACCTCGGTGTCGAAGACGAAGATGTTGACGTCCTCGCCGGAGGCGAGCACATGGTCAACGCCGCCGAAGCCGATGTCGTAGGCCCAGCCGTCGCCGCCGAAGATCCACACGGACTTCTT
>LXOW01032988.1_pt1 | contig 11049 bp, 8 predicted proteins | sample 1368591 | NCBI WGS metagenome assembly LXOW01 (sample SAMN04884650, study PRJNA319009) | bovine gut metagenome | isolation source: Cow rumen | host: Bos taurus | place: Italy: Legnaro (PD) | collected 2014-07-09
CTTCCCGTTCAAATTGTCAAAGACTATATATTATATGTAAAAGACAATCATTTAAATAGATACAACTATCAGCGCTTAGAGCGGCAACAGCTCTGCGAGATTCCCGAAGAAGTTGTTCAAGTGCTTGTTTATCAAGACAAAATCATTTTGTTAGATGATAAATCCATAAAAATTATTCAGCAGAATAAGAATCAGAAATAAATTTAACTATCTTNNGAGCCGTAGGAACTGGAAACACAGGATAAATTTCAAAAAGACAATTATTCATAACCTTAAAATTCAATATCATGAAAAAAACAGGAATTGTCATCGGAATTATTGCAGCCATAGCGTTTATCGCCGCAGTATGGGTTGCTGGTTATTACTTCTACAAGACCAAAGGTCCTGCCAAAACCATGTCGGTAGTGGGCTTGGCTGAACAGGATTTTGAATCAGACCTGATTGTATGGGACTTGAACTATTCCGTCCGGAACATGAATATGAAAGACGCTTACAGTCTGCTCAAAGAACAGAACAATGTGGTGAAAGAATATCTGAAAAGCAAAGGTCTCGGCGAAGACGAGATGATTTTCAACGCGGTGACCCACTATGCCGATAACGACTGGGAATGGAACGAGGCCGCCAGAAGAAGTTTCGAGGTGTTCAAAGGCTATGTACTCACCCAAAGCATCCGCATCGAATCCACTGATGTAGAGAAAGTTGAGAAGATCTCACGCGAAGTCACTGAATTGTTAGACCAGGGTATTCAAATTGACGGGAACAATGTGTCTTATTATTATACCAAGTTGGCTGACCTGAAGATTGAGATGCTGGCCAATGCCACCAAGGATGCCCGTAACCGCGCTGAAACCATTGCCAAAAACGCCGGTTCAAGCCTTGGAGGATTGAAAACCGCCAATATGGGTGTGTTCCAGATCACGGCTCCCAACTCCGCCGACGAGGATTACTCCTGGGGTGGCACCTTCAACACCAGCTCCAAGCAAAAGAGAGCCAGCATTAACATGAAGCTCACTTATTACGTTAAATAATTGACATTTAAATATTTGAATTTCAAAATAAAATAATAAACGAAAAAACATGGCAAATTTAGAACCTAAAATTGTATTCGATTTCTTTGATGAAATCTGTAAAGTTCCCCGTCCCTCCAAGAAAGAGGAAAAAATCTCAGCATGGCTGGTTGAAACTGGCAAGAAATTAGGCTTGGAGACCAAGCGCGACAAAATCGGCAACGTGCTGATCAGCAAGCCTGCCACTCCAGGCAAAGAGAATGTGACGCCCATTATTTTCCAGGCCCACATGGACATGGTATGCGAGAAAAACAATGACACCCAGTTCGACTTCGAAAAAGACGCCATCCAGTCGTATGTAGACGGCGAATGGATGAAGGCCAAAGGCACCACTTTGGGTGCTGACGACGGTATCGGCATGGCCATGGCATTGGCTATTCTGGCTTCCAAAGATCTGGAACACGGTCCGGTAGAATGTCTTTTCACAGTAGATGAAGAGACTGGTCTGACCGGTGCGTTTGCCCTCGAACCCGGATTCATGAAAGGCAAAATGTTGCTCAACCTTGACTCTGAAGATGAAGGCCAGTTCTTTATCGGCTGCGCCGGTGGCAAAGACACCGTGGCTACTTTCGACTGCGAATGGGATGAAGATATCGACAAGAGCAGTGTGGCTTACACCGTGATGGTCAAAGGTTTACAAGGCGGACACTCTGGCGACGACATCAACAAGGGTCGTGGCAATGCTGTCAAGTTGCTCAACCGTCTCTTATGGAACGGGTATCAAGAATATGGTCTCCGCATTGCCGACATCAAAGCTGGCAACCTGCGTAACGCCATTGCCCGTGAAGGCCATGCTGTGGTAGTACTGCCGAAGAACTATGCCAAGGACTTTGAGCAATATCTCACCGAGATGGACAAGACCTACAAGAACGAGTATCTCGTCACCGATCCCGATGTGACTGTTTGCTTCGAGAGCGCTCCCATGCCCTCCAAAGTGCTGGAAGAAATGTTGCAGGTAGATTTGATGAACTGCCTCTACGCTTGTCCTCACGGAGTATTGGCCATGTCACAGAATATCAAGGACTTTGTGGAGACTTCCACCAATCTGGCTTCTGTCAAGATTGAAAACGAAAAGATTGTGGTCACTACCAGTCAGCGCAGCTCCTGTCTCTTATACACATCTGACGCTGCCGACGAGCGATCTANNCTACCAGTCAGCGCAGCTCTGTGGAATCCAAGAAGCAGGATGCGGTGGATATGGTTACCGCCACTTTCTGCGGCACCGGCGCCAACGATGTGAGCAACAGCGACGGTTACCCCGGCTGGACTCCCAATCCGGATTCTAAGGTGCTGGAAGTGCTGGTTCAGGCTTATAAGAACCTCTTCAACAAGGAACCACAGGTTCTGGCGATCCATGCCGGTCTGGAATGCGGTCTCTTCTCAGAGAAGTATCCTGGCTTGGATATGGTATCCTACGGCCCTACCCTCCGCGGTGTTCACTCTCCTGACGAAAAGCTCGAAATCAAGACGGTGAAGATGTGCTGGGATTTGACCGTGGAATTCATGAAGATTCTGAAGTAATTTAGCAAATTAGTTAATTAGCAAATGTGCTAATTAAATTAAGAATTAAGAGTTAAGAACTAAGAATGATATAAAATTCTTAGTTCTTAATTTTTAGTTCTTAGTTTATCAGTCAATTTTATACCAGTACATGCTTTTCCCTAAAGCGGGGACACCTATATAGCCTCGGACTTTCAATTTGGTATCACTTTCAAAATTCAGACGGCATTTGTAGGTTTTGCCGTGGCAGGGGTCATAAATTTCCCCGTTTACCCACATATCCTTGTCCGCATCATATTCAAAACCCCAGAGCAGTATAATCTGGTCACCAGGGGTATTACGTTTCTTAGGATCCGGATTCAAAATGTCGCGTTTGGGCGTACCATCCTTCATAGTAGGCACCGCCAGCCAAATCACCTGGCCCTTGTACTTTCCGTCCGCCGTCTTGAAAATCTTCACCTTTGAATCCTCCTTGGTCTCCGGCTCCACCACACGATAAGTGCCCACCAGCCTGTCACCCTTGCTCACCTGCGCCTTCAACGGCATAATAGCCACTATCAAAATTGCAAAGATACAATATTTCAATAATTTACACATATTCATCCTTCTCTTCCTAATTATGTATTAGCCAATCAATCCCCTCGCTAAAATCACACCATCTATTAATTGTCAACTGTCAAATCACACCACTCCCCTCTCAATTATTAATTATCAATTATCAACTGTCAACTATCAATTGTAAACTGTCAATTATTAAGTGTCACCCGTCCATTGTTCACCGTTATCGACCCCACCTTCATCAGGCAACTCTCTTGCGACATTGCATTGGGATTAGTGCCCATCTCTCCCTGTGGGATAGGTTCTTCCAAAAGTCCGAACAACTCTATCCAATAAGGAGGAAAGGTTCCGTCTTCAGACTTGAAATTCATAGGATATTCACTAAACAAATATTCTCCCGTGCTGGTGATATATGAATTCCGGACCAATTCGCTGCAGTATTGCTCCGTGTTGTCCGAATCGAAATACATGTCATAACCACGACCGACAAATGCCTTGGCATTATCCACATATGTCGTTACATTGGTGTTGTCTTTCAGGCGCATCACATCCATTACAGGATAACTGCCATCATTCAGCGTGAAATCAGTCAAATAAACTCTGAACGGATGGCGGTCCACCCCATGGTTAATGGTCGCATCAATCACCCACAGACTGTCCTGTTCGTCACGTTCCAGAATGGCCACATGAATGTAGTTAATCTCTCCCTCACGACCGGTGGCCGAAGTGATGGCTTCATCCATGCTTGTGCTATCCGTCAAACGATAATCCAAGGGTATACCCACAAATAGCAGGTCACCAGTCTGAATACCATCCCGTTGTTCCTCTTGCTTGTTGGTGTTATGGCAAGATAACAAAAGCAAAGCGGAGAAAACCACTCCGCAAAAAAATGATATTATTCTGAAATTCAACATTTTATATTAATTTTAGAAAGAAGTTGTCACAGATAAGCCCATACCGTAAGAAGCTGGCACAGAGCGGCATACACCGCCAATACAAAGCACACCCTCACGGGTTTTGCCGAAGTTCAAGGCTATACGGGTAGTGTGCCATACATAAGCCGCTGAGATATTGTAATAATGAATGCGGTGACTCTTGTCCGAGTTGCCATAGTTCCACTGGTCACCCACCGAGATAAACCAATTGGGACTGATGGAATATTCTAACATGCCATACAACCAGCTACCCTTGTCCTCTTTGGTGTAAAGATGCTGTAATTCAAGACGCAAGGCATGTTTGTTATTGATTTTGCAAGTCAAATCCGACGAAACCAGATGTCCCTGCATCATACCGCCGTGGCCTTGCAGCACATCCATGTTATAGGTAATATAATTGTAAGCTAAAATCAGTTTCCAACGTTTGTCGAAGCGATGGCTGAACTCGATACCCACATCCTGATACAGGAGTTTCTTGCCAAACTTGAAGAATCCAGAGGTATAACCTTCGGTTCCGGACATGGTGCCCAACGAATCAGCCAATGGGACAGCTTTCCGGTCAATATCGTGGAAACGGGAATAATTGAAAGTGATGTCGGTGCCGTATTTGCCACCCAGTTTGGTCTTTTTGGGAATCTGGTAATTCACCTGTACCTGTGCACCAATCTGACCATTAGGCTGGCTGGCGTAACCATAATTACTAATCAGCTGGTATGAATACTGACGATTGATGGCAGGTATGTAACTAATAGCCAGCACAGGGGTTTTGGCCAAGGCCAATCGCTGTGAGCGAAAATCCATATTGTCGGAACGGATGAACGAAGCCGACACACCCAATCCCTTCATCGAATAGGTGGCAGAAAGGAACAGTGCATTGCCTTTCTTGTATATATACTGGTTAGTGGCGTTGGGGTCATTAACCTTCTGGGCGAACTCCGCCTCAAAGCGGAATCCCTCATAGCCAAAATTCAGACGGGTGCTCCAACAAGCCACATTGGCAGGTATTTTGTCCGCCGTGATAATAGCTGTTTCCTGTTCTTCTGTACCAGGATAGATATCCACATAAATGTCATTTTCAGATTTCTCATACTTGCTCACAAAACTTCCGCCGATGGTAGCGGTAAAGCCTTTTTCAGCAATGACCGGGAAAATATCGCCAAAGGCGAACTCACCGTCGATACCACGGACAAAATCCTTCCGCTTCAAATAATCAAAATCGAAATTATTACGCTCAATGCCCCACACTCCTTTAATCGTGATACCGTTGTATGGAGTCAGTCTGATGCGTGCGCCAAGCAGGCTGTTGTCCACTCCCAATTGGCGATCCTCATAGGCGCGCAAAGTGAAGCCATTACCAAACTGTTCATAGTACGTACCCGCCGTTACCTGGATGATTTTGTGCTTATAATCAAAATAATAGCGTGTCAGTCCTTGTCCCTTATAACCAATCTTCTCGAAGTCTATCAAAGGGAAAGAATAAAATTCGTACTGTGCGCCAACAGTAAAGCCGCCGTTATTGTACATCAGGCTAAGATAGGTGTTGGCACGTACTTTGGAATCCACAGGTTCCGCCCCTATCAGTGAGTCAGGGATATAGTACATCCCGTTGAAACCAAACTCTCCACTGATTTTGCCATTTCCGACCACATGCTGGGCATTGGTCACCGACATGCAAGTGCAAACAAGCACGATCAGGGAAGCCAGTCGGGTAAATTTATAGATCTTACGCATATTATTTCTTGATAAGTTTCAACAATTCCTGATAAACCTCTTCTTCCGATCCCGGAGCGTAAGAGGAATGCTGCCATACAATCTCACCATTGCCGTTGAGAATGCACAGATAAGGCACATCGGGCACATTCATGGCACGCTTGAAGTCCCAGTTGGGGTCTTGCAACACCTCATAATCCCAGCCTTTGCCGCTGACGAAAGGCGCAACACGGGCAGCAGTTTTGCTGTCATCGATGGAAATGGCGTACAACTTCACGCCAGTTTCTTCCACCCAGTCGTCATACACGTCGGCAATAGCCACCAATTCGGCGACACAAGGTTTGCACCATGTTGCCCATAAACTTATTATGACAGGTTTGCCATCATTGCTGATATCGCCCGTGTTAAAAGTTGTGCCGTTCAGGGTTTTCACATCCACCGCCGGAATTTTCGGATATTTCTTTTCCTTTCCTTCTTGAGCATAAATTACTGAAAAAGAAAGAATTAATACAATGATTACCAATAATCTCTTCATCGTTTCAATATTTAATTACAAACTACAAAGATAATACAAAAATAAATAAGTTTATGCGATAGAGATGTTTTTTTTACTCCGATGCGCTGCACGTCTGATTAACAGAGTGTTCTAATCTAAACTTATCTCTTGATTCTTACACAACTCCAACAGCACCTACAAGATGTCACCACTAAACACTAATCCCTAAAACCTAACCCCTAACTACTCCGGCAAGCTTTCTTGCATGTACGGGGCGGTAACAGATTCAGCGGCGGAAAGCATGGCAGCAGGGGTCCCGGCAAAAAGCAGACGACCACCTTTTTCGCCACCACCAGGACCCAACTCAATGATATAGTCGGCCTCTTTCATCACATCGAGGCTATGTTCTATCAGAATCAGGGTGTTACCGGCATCGGTCATCTCTTGGAACAGTTTCAGCAGTCGGTGCACATCGTCCAGATGCAGACCATCGGTCGGCTCGTCGATGATGAAGACCTCGCCCTTGCGGTGCAACTGGTCGGCCAGTTTGATGCGTTGCAGCTCTCCCCCACTCAAGGTGGTCATGGTCTGGTTGAGATGCAGATAGCCCAAACCCACCTTATTCAGCGCCTGCAACTGTGGCTGGAACGGCTGTTCCTCGAAGAAGTCCACTGCCTCTTCCACCGACAGATCCATCACTTCGGCGATATTCTTTCCTTTGTACTGATACTGAAGCACTTCCTCGGCATAGCGACTGCCGTGGCACACTTCGCAAACGGTTTCGATAGACTCCATAAAAGCCATGTCGGAGACGATGACGCCTTTGCCACCGCAAGCGGGACAGGCCCCTTTGGAGTTGAAAGAAAACAGTTGCACATTCTGCTTGTTAGCCTGGGCAAAAAGCTTGCGTATAGGGTCGGAAATTTCCAGATAAGTTGCTGGTGTAGAGCGTAAATTGATGCCGATGTTCTTCTGTCCGATGAAGATAGTCTCACGGTCGCAATGGGTCTGGAAGAACTCCATCAGGGAGCTTTTGCCCGAACCAGCCACACCAGCGATGACCGTCAGTACGCCCTGCGGGATGTCCACCGACAAGTCCTTGAGGTTGTGCAAATCGGCATGGCGCACCGGAAACCAGCCCTGAGGCTGTCTTATCTGTATTTTGAACGCCGACTTTTGGCGCAGCATACGCCCGGTGATGGTGTCGGAGGCCAACAATTCGGGATACGAGCCTTCGAACATGATTTCGCCGCCGTGGCTGCCAGCCATCGGTCCCATATCCACAATATGGTCGGCCATGGCAATGATTTCCCGGTGATGCTCCACAATGAGCACCGTGTTGCCATGATCACGCAGATGCCGCAACGAGTTTTTCAGGCGGGTAATATCCTGCGGATGCAATCCCACGCTGGGCTCATCGAGCACGTAAGCCATGTCGGTCAGGGCCGAGTTAATGTATTTGGCAATCTTGATACGTTGCGCTTCACCACCTGACAGCGTTCCTGTGCCACGACTCAGAGTCAAATAGCCCAAGCCGATGTCATTGAGGGCCTGCACCCGACGCAACAGTTCCCGTTTGATATCCACCGCCAAAGGATCATCGATGGCGGAGATGAAACTGGCCAATTCGGAAATCTGCATATCCCCTACTTCAGCGATATTCTTGCCATTGATGCGGCAGGAGCGTATTTTCTCATTAAGCCTTGTGCCCTTGCAGTCGGGACAAGTGCCCATGGTGAGCATCGGATTCAGTATGGCAGCATGCAAAAGACCTTCTTCCGAATTGATAATACTACGATACATACGGGGTATAAGTCCCTCATATTTAGCCGTTTTAGGCCAGTTGGAGGGCGGATTCTTCAGTTTTATCTGGGGAGAATTCAGAAACAGATCCAACTCTTCCGGCGAATAATCCTTGATTTTCTTGTCCAAGTCGAACAAACCGCTATGGGCGTATCGAATCCAGCGCCAGCCACCTTTTCCGAAGGCGATATAATGAATGGTATCCTCATCGTTAAGAGACTTGTCGAAATCCACCAGCTTGTGGATGTCCAGTTCGCGGATTTCGCCCAGACCGGCACAGCGAGGACAGCTGCCTGCAGGATGATTGAAGGAAAAGGTGTCGGAATAGCCGACAAAAGGCTTGCCCACACGCGAAAACAGCAGTCGCAGCAGGGCCTGGATATCAGTATAAGTGCCCACCGTCGAACGACTGTTTGAGGAGGGTTTCTTTTGGTCGATGACGATGGTCACCGGCATATTGTTGATGCGCTCCACCTTGGGACGGCCGTATTTGGGCAGGTACTGCTGCACAAACGACGGGAAGGTCTCATTGAGTTCACGACGGCTCTCGGCGGCAATGGTGTCAAGGCAAAGCGATGATTTCCCCGAGCCCGAAACACCCGTAAAGACCGTAATCTGTCCCTTGGGAATCCGCAACGACACATTTTTCAAATTGTTCTCCGTAGCACGGATAACTTCGATATAATCAGAGTTTTGGAAAGACATAACAGAAAATTAATAATTAATAATGAATGGAGTTAAAAACTGGAAACTGAAAATTGAAAACTGAAAGTTATAATTTGAATTTTGAAATTTGAATTTTGAATTCTTAACTATCAATTGTCAATTTTCAATTATTAATTATCAACTGTTAAGTGGTGAGTTTCACCTGCGTATGGGCCTCCACCACATTGATGGCGTAATCGCCCAGCTTCTCGCTGTCACCGATGATATCCATATAGTTCACACCGGTCTGATAATCATATTTCTTATCATTGACATCTACCACATTGTTCTCTTTCAGCTGGGTACGGTAATTGTTGATTTCATTTTCGATATTCAATGACTCGTGCGGATCTATCTGATGATCTGTATCGGCCAAAACCTTCTCCATCTGAGCCAACGCATTGTCGCAAAGATTCCACATGTGATGGATATGGCCCAGCTGGTCTTCCGTGAATTTCTCTTTTGCCTTGAACTTTCTGTTGATCACGCGGCTCATATTATAGCAGCTGTCGCAGATACTTTCAATTTCTGAAATCTCACGTAACATACAGCGTATCTGCATCTTACTTTCACCACTCAACTTACCCTCCGACACACGGTTCAGGTAATTGGCGATTTCCACCTCCATGTTATCGCTGATGCCTTCGTATTTCTCGATACGGGCGAAAAGCTTGGAAAAATCGTCGCCGTTCTCCATTTTCAGCAGTTCGGGCACGAAGCCGAACATACGGTGGGCACGCATAGCGAAATGGTTGATTTCCTTGCGGGCCTCCAGCAGCGACAACTCCGCCGTGGAGAGCAAACCTCCGGAGATAAAGCGCAAGCGCATATCCTCATCTTCCTCACCGCCAGAAATAATTTTGCAGACGAACTTCTCAAGCAAGGGGATGAACCACACGAGTATCAGCACGTTACAAACATTGAAAGCGGTATGGAAGGCACACAGCGCATAGTTGATGCGTTCGGCCGCGTTCGGGTCCTGCGAAACATCGGCTTTGGTGTCATAGCCCACGACAGAGCAAACCAGGGTGATAAACGGTCTGAACACCAGCAGCACCCAGCAGACACCGAACAGGTTGAAAGTGAGGTGCGAAAGTGCTGCACGGCGGGCGGAAGGATTGGCCTTCAGTGCCACAATATTGGAAGTGATGGTTGTACCGATATTTTCACCTAACACCAAGGCGATACCCTGGTAGATGTCGGCCACACCGGTGGAGCACAAAATCATCGTGATGGCCATGATGGCCACGGATGACTGCACACAAACGGTGAGCACACCACCTATCAGCATGAAAATCAGATAGGAAAAGAAGCCCAAGTCTGCGGTGGCCACAAAGAAATTCATCACCATGTCGTTGTGAGGCAGGTCCATGGCGATGGCGTTCTCCCTCAACGTAGCGATACCCAGAAACAGGAAAGAGAAGCCGAAGATAAACTCACCGAATGACTTGGCCCCGGTGCTTTTGAGGTAGGTCATGGCCAGACCCAAGGCGAACAGCGGGAATACCAGTGCGGACATGGGAATGCTGAAGCCGAAGAGGGCGATAATCCATGCTGTGACGGTGGTACCGATGTTAGCACCCATGATGACCGAGATGGCCTGGCTCAGGGTCAGCAAGCCCGCATTGACGAAACTCACCGTCAGCACCGTGGTGGCCGTGGAGGACTGAACTGCGGTAGTGACTAACGCACCCGAACAAATACCTGTGAAACGATTGGTGGTCATAGTGCCCAGCACTTTACGCAGGCCGCCACCCGTAAGTTTTTGCAGTGCCTCGCTCATCATTTTCATACCGAACATCAGCAGAGCCAGGCATCCTAAAAGTTTTAAGAACGTGAATAAGGTCATATAGACTTATGATTGAAGATTATCATTTTGAATCCGTCACACTCAATGCTCTCATTTTATAAGAGGTTGCAAATATACGTAATTTTCCGAAACGATGGACAGTTTAGCAAAAATTTCCCCACAGGCATCCACCCTGCGGCTGCCACGAAGTGACAGCCCTACATTATCAGATACAGACGCAGACGTGGATGCGGATACGATGCAGTATGGGGATGTGGACACGGACATATGCGTGGCAGTGATACGGATACGATGTGTATGAGGATGTGGACACGGATATTGCGTAGCAGTGATACGGACGCAGCGTGGATGCGGATACGATGCGGATGGGGATGGGGACACGGGCATATGCGTGGCAGTGATGCGGACGCATGCGATGCGTCCCTAAAAACTCCACGTACGACACCATGCGGCCGATACAGCATG
>LXOW01135173.1_pt1 | contig 11048 bp, 12 predicted proteins | sample 1368591 | NCBI WGS metagenome assembly LXOW01 (sample SAMN04884650, study PRJNA319009) | bovine gut metagenome | isolation source: Cow rumen | host: Bos taurus | place: Italy: Legnaro (PD) | collected 2014-07-09
TGGCGAAAAAAAAATGAAAATGACTGAATTTAACGTTTTGACCATAAATGATTTATAATTTGTTGGTACGGATTTACGATTGAATCGTAAATCCGTACCAATGCAAAAATTACAGCAAAACGTGTACACCTTATTTATCCTTTTTGTACCTTTGCAGCAAAATCAGTTGGCAGTTTGAAGTTTGCAGTTGCCAGTTGCGCAATTTCAGACTACCAGACCGCTTAACTGACAACTGAACAACTGACAACTTCAAACTTAAATAACATGTACGCTAATTTTCAAGAGTATCTGAAAAAGGAATTGGCTCAGATTGAAGCCGATGGCCTTTATAAACGTGAACGTATCATCGAGAGCGCCCAGGGCGCTGAAATCATGGTTGGCGGCAAGGTGTGCCTCAACTTCTGCGCAAACAACTACCTCGGCCTGGCCGACAACCCCGAGCTGATCCAAGCCGCCAAGGACGGCATGGATGCCCGTGGCTACGGTATGGCTTCGGTCCGCTTCATCTGCGGTTGCCAGGACCTCCACAAGAAGCTGGAAGCCAAGATTGCCGAGTTCTTCGGTACGGAAGACACTATCCTCTACGCTGCCTGCTTCGATGCCAACGGTGGTGTGTTTGAGCCGCTGCTCGGTCCTGATGATGCCATCATCTCCGATGCTTTGAACCACGCTTCCATCATCGACGGCGTGCGCCTCTGCAAGGCCCAGCGTTTCCGCTATGCCAATGCCGATATGGCCGACCTCGAGAAGCAACTCCAAGATGCTCAGAACTGCCGCTTCCGCCTCATCGTCACCGACGGTGTGTTCTCCATGGACGGCAATGTCTGCCCGCTTGACAAGATTTATGAACTGGCACAGAAATACAACGCCATGGTGATGGTCGATGAGAGCCACTCCGCTGGTGTGGTTGGCCGTACGGGTCGTGGTGTCACCGAGCACTACAACCTGCGTGGCAAGATTGAAATCCTGACCGGTACCCTCGGCAAGGCCTTTGGTGGCGCTATGGGTGGTTTCACCACGGGTCGTAAGGAAATCATCGATATGCTGCGTCAGCGTAGCCGTCCGTATCTGTTCTCCAACTCGATGGCTCCGGGCCTTGTGGCTGCTGGCATCCGTATGTTCGAGATGATGAGCGAGACCAATACGCTGCAGGACAAGCTGCATGAGAATACCGCCTACTTCATCAAGAAGATGACCGAGGCTGGCTTCGACTGCAAGCCTTCACAATCCGCCATCTGCGCCGTGATGCTCTACGACGCCCCGCTGTCGCAGAAGTTCGCCGCCAAGTTGCAGGAAGAAGGCATCTTCGTCACGGGATTCTACTATCCTGTGGTGCCGAAGGGACAGGCCCGTATCCGCGTGCAGGTGAGCGCCGCCCACGAGCGTGAGCACCTCGACAAGTGCATCGCCGCCTTCGTGAAGATTGGTAAGGAACTTGGAATTTTGAAATAATTGACACGAGACACGAGACTTCGAGACTGCGGGAGGAATAAAATCTCGCGTCCCGTGTCCCGAAGTCCCGCGTCAATAATACTGATAATACAATGAAGAAAATATTGATCGTTGGTTCCGGCGGACAGATCGGAACAGAATTGGTGAAGAAGCTCCGTGCTACCTACGGAAANNTGCTACCTACGGAAACGAAAACGTGGTGGCCTCGGATCTTCGCCCTTTGACCGGTGAGATTGCCGAGACCGGTCCTTTTGAGAGAATCGACTCGACACAGATCATGCAGATTGTCGACGTGGTGAAACGCTACAACATCGACACCATCTATAACCTCGCCGCCATCCTTTCGGCCACGGCCGAGAAGAACCCCATGCTGGGTTGGAATGTCGGCATCGGCTCGTTGGTGAACTGCCTTGAGACGGCCCGCATCTTCAACTGCGCCGTCTTCACGCCTTCATCCATCGGTGCTTTCGGTGCCAGCACACCGCACGACAACACGCCTCAGGACACCATCCAACGCCCCAACACCATCTACGGTGTGACCAAGGTCACGGGTGAGTTGCTGAGTGACTATTACTTCACTCGTTTCGGTGTCGATACCCGCAGCGTCCGTTTCCCGGGCTTGATTTCCAATCTGACTTTGCCTGGTGGTGGCACCACCGACTATGCAGTGGAGATTTACTACGCTGCTGTGAAGGGTGAGAAGTTCTACTGCCCCATCAGTAAAGGCACCTATATGGATATGATGTATATGCCTGACGCTTTGGACGCTATGGTGGACATCATGGAAGCCGACCCGACCAAGTTGGTGCACCGTAACTCGTTCAATGTGACGGCTATGAGCTTTGACCCGGAGATTATCTACAACGCTATCAAGAAGTACTATCCGAACTTCGAGATGGAATATAAGTTCGACCCGATTCGTCAAGCTATTGCCGACAGCTGGCCGAACAAGATGGATGACAGTTGCGCCCGCAAGGAATGGGGCTGGAACCCGAAGTACGACCTCGACAAGATGACGGTCGATATGATTGAGACTTTGAAGAAGAAGCTGCTGTGATGCTTATAGGAGACTCCGCATCGAGTGTGTCATTCCGCACTTGATGCGGAATCTCTTAAGCAAAATGACAAACATAAAAGTGAATATTGAATAGCGGAGCCCAATCATCTCCGCTATTCGATTTTTTATGGCAGTTTTCCGGAAAAGTTTGTAATTTTGCAAAGCAAAAAGAACATTATGGAATTCAAACCTTCATATTTTATTATGACCATTCGGAAGTTTGCGGAGCATTATTCCATGACTCCCAAGCAAGCCTATCAATACCTGAAACGCTTTGCAGGCATAGCGTTCTTGGACGATTGCTTTGAAGCTGAGCATACGCTTTCGTTTGAGGATGCCATTGAGGATTTGACAAGAGTGTGCCAAAATCACGGAGGGTATTTGAGGTATGCTTGAACTCTATCATGGTTCGAATGTCGCTATCGACAAGATTGACTTGTCCAAAGGCCATATCAACAAAGATTTTGGCAAAGGATTTTACTTGACTAGTTTGCCGCAACAAGCAATGGAGATGGCAAAGCGGAAGGCAAGGCAATTTCTTGACGCAAAACCCGTCGTGACCACTTTTCTTTTTGATGAAAATGAATTGACATCGGGTACATTGAATGTCAAGGTGTTCCATACGGTTAGCGAAGAATGGGCTATGTTTATCCTTCAAAACCGAAAGGCTTCGCGGACTGGATTCCACCATGATTATGACATAGTTGTTGGTCCCGTCGCGGACGATGGTGTGGTGCAACAATTGGACTTGTTTGAAATGGGGTTGATTACGCTGCCTCAATTGGTCGAAGCATTGCGTTATCGGGACCTCAATAACCAGTATTTCTTTGGCACAGAACGGGCTGTGGCAAAACTTATACGGATATGAGTAAGGAACAAACATTCATAATGGATTACCTTTACGCTGAATTGGTGAAACTGATAATGCTTTATCAAAAAGTCTCTTTTCAGGAAGCACTTGATTTGCTCTATAACTCAACGCTTTACGATAAGATTTCGGATACAAAAACGGGCTTGTACCTGCAAAGCCCAGATTATAATTATGAATTATTGCTGGAGGAATTTGAGTAATTGAATTGTAGTGCTACCGAGAGGGGCAAAGTTTTGTCGACCGTTTGAAATCTATCAGAAAGATTGCTGCGGCGTTTTAACTTGTATACACCTTATATTATATGTGTNNCTCATCAGTGCCGCCCTTGATATTGATGCCGAGCCGCTTTTGGCCATGCAGACACGCTATGATGTGATTACTGCACGGCGGAATCAGAGTTTCGTCAGTCGGCTGAAGTCTATCAGAAAGATTGCTGCGGCATTTTAACTTGTATACACCTTATATTATATGTGTTTCATATTATATGCTCTCCAACCTAAAAAAATACCAAGTAATCTTAGCCTCCAAATCCCCGCGTCGGCAGGAACTGCTGCGCGGCATGGGCGTGGATTTCGAGATTTTGACTAAGGAAACGCCCGAAAACTATCCAACAGATCTGCCTCTGGACGAGGTTCCGAAATACTTGAGTCTGCAAAAGTCTCTGGCGTTCAGGGATGAAGAACTTCCTGCTGATTATCTGTTGATTACCTCCGACACTGTAGTGATTTGCGAAGGCGAGATTTTGGGCAAGCCAAAAGATAAGGAAGATGCTGAAAGAATGCTACGGTTGCTCTCGGGCAAGACGCATCATGTGGTGACGGGTGTCACGGTGCGCTCGGCAAAGAAAACCGAGTCGTTTGCGGTGCGCTCCAATGTGACTTTTGCCGAACTTGATGACGAGGAAATCAATTATTACATCGAGCATTGCAAACCCTATGATAAGGCGGGTGCCTACGGCATTCAGGAATGGATTGGCTATGTGGGTATCAGCGGACTCGAAGGTTCGTTCTATAATGTGATGGGTCTGCCTACACGAAAGCTTTACCAATGCTTGAAGGGGTTCTAATTTGGGATTGCTTCGCAAGAAAAGCTTTGCTTTCAACGTAGTTAAATCTATCAAAATCTATTANNGGATTTCTTGCCCGAAAGGGCAATTCCATTATTGCTTTTTTCTATCTTTGCAAATTATTAGCAAAATGATGAGCGAAAAGCGCCCTATAATATTGATTACCAACGATGACGGCTATGCAGCCAAAGGACTGCGGAAGCTGGTCGGATTGATGCGTACCCTCGGCGACGTGGTGCTTATCTCCACGGATGAGGTGATGTCGGCAAAGAGCCATTCCTGTTCCATCCGCGACAGGTTGTATGTCCGCCTCGTGCAAGAGGAGAACGGCTTCAAGGAGTACCGCTGCAACGGCACGCCGGTCGACTGCGTGAAGCTGGGTTATCAGAAGCTGATGTCGGAACCGCCAGACTTGGTTGTCTCGGGCATCAATCATGGGATGAATGCCGCCACGACGGTGGTCTATTCGGGCACCATCGCTGCGGTCATTGAGGCCTGCATGAACGGCCTTACGGCTATTGGCTACAGCCTTTTCAGCCTCGACCCCGATGCCGATTTCGACCATCTCGACACAGCCATCCTCGAAATCACGAAGAAGGTGCTGAAAGAAGGGCTGCCCAAGGGTGTTTGCCTCAATGTGAACTTCCCGAAACGCGGCGAAGAACCCATGAAAGGCATCAAGGTATGCCGTCAGGCGGCGTGCCGCTGGGTGGAATATTTCGAGGATTGTTATGACGAGAATGGAGAGAAGTATTACAATCTGGATGGCGAGTTTGTGAGCGATGACATTGCGCCCGACACGGATTTGTGGGCTTTGAAAAACAATTACGTTTCTGTGGTGCCCACCTGCTTCGATTGGACGGCACATTCGCAAATAGGGCCAATGAAAACGTATGAAAATATAAATATAGACGCGAGACTTCGAGACACGAGACGCGAGACTGTGGAAAGTCCCGTGTCCCGCAGTCCCGTGTCCCATGTCAAATAATAAGAATCATGAAAATCAAAGATAACTTTTGGCTTGGACTGTTGGTGGGTGCTGCCAGCTTCGGGCTGTTTTTCCTGTTGCTTAGCCTCATCTCTTGGGAGAGCCTCGGTCATTTTTCCGTCCGTGCGCCCTATCTTTTGGCTTTCATCCCTGGCGTTGTTCTGTTTAGGATGATGATGGTGAAGTGGAATCTCGAAAAGATGGGTAAGGGCATACTAGCCGTAACAGTCGTAGGAATGTTGTTGGTGTTCTTTCTTGTTTGATAATTTGTAAACCAATGAAATACTATATCATAGCAGGTGAGGCCTCAGGCGATTTGCACGCCTCTAATCTTGTCGCTGAACTCAAGAAGAAGGACAAGAGGGCGGAGTTTCGTGGCTGTGGCGGTGACCTGATGAAAGCCCAAGGTGTCGAGTTGCTAAAGCATTACCGCACGATGGCCTACATGGGTTTCGTCGAGGTGGCGGTCAACCTGCGCAAGGTGCTGGGCAATATTGCCCAATGCAAGAAGGATATCCTTGATTATCAGCCCGATGTCGTTATCTTGGTGGATTATCCTGGTTTCAATTTCCGCATCGCCGATTTCGCCCACAAGCAAGGTTTCAAGGTGGTGTATTACATCTCGCCTCAGGTGTGGGCGTGGAAACGCCGCCGCGTGCGCAAAGTCCAGAGGTCGGTGGATAAGATGTTGGTCATCCTGCCTTTTGAGGAGGATTTCTACAGACGTTATGGTGTGGATGCGACCTATGTCGGCAATCCCTTGCTTGACGAGTTGGCTAAGTTCGGCACAGCCAATCGTTCTATCTTCTTGCGTCGCAACAGCCTCGGTGAGAAACGTGAGATTATCGCCTTGTTGCCGGGTAGCCGCAAGCAGGAAATCAAGCGTGTCTTGCCTGTGATGCTAAAGGTGGTGCCTCGTTTCCCCGATTATCAGTTCGTTGTGGCGGGAGTGTCGTCCATCGATAAGGATTTGTATAAGAATGTCATTGGCAATGCCGACGTTTTCTTGGTGGAGAACCAGACTTACGAGTTGTTGCAAAACTCCAGTGCTGCCCTCGTGACTTCGGGTACGGCTACCCTTGAAACGGCCTTGTTCAGCGTGCCCGAAGTGGTGTGCTACAAGGCAACGAGTTTCTCTTATCACCTCGCCAAGTGGATGATCAAGGTGAGGTTCATCTCTTTGGTCAACTTGGTGATGGATAAGGAAGTCGTCAAGGAGTTGATTCAGGGCGACTTGAACGAAGACAACGTCGTCCAAGAGTTGGAAACGTTGCTGCACAATGGCAAGCGCCAACGTCAGCTTCTTGAAGACTACGACGAGCTGAAGGACCGTCTCGGCAACGCTGGCGCTTCGGAAAAAGCTGCATCGGTCATTTGGGAAGTAGTGGCAAAAGGGAAAAAATGAATGAAAGATAGATGACAGAGTACGCCAAATACCCCTTCGTCAGGATGCTGATTCCTTTCGCCTTGGGTGTTTGGTGTTATGTTTGTCTGCCTGCTTTTCACTTGTCGCCTCTGACGACCATTATCATTGCCTTAGCGCTGTTTGCTGTTTGCCTTATCACCGCCTTTTCATTAAAAAGTTATCGTTACCATTGGCTTTTTGGTTTCGTCATGTCGCTTTATTTGGTTTTGACGGGCTATACCCTGGCACGGGTCCACGAGGCTGAGATGCAAAAGGATTACTATAGGAACTTTGAGGCTGATGCCAGCTATTATGTGGCGCGTGTTTACGACCATCCTACTGAGCGAGAGAAGAACTTCCGCACGGTTTTGCAACTGGAGTACCAGTTTGGCGATAGCTTACCGTCGCGCCCTGTCACAGGTAAGGTGATGGCGTATTTTGCCAAGACTGATTCTGCCTTTGCCCTGCGTTATGGCGACTTGATTGCCATTCCTGCGACCATCCGCGAGGTGACACCGCCTTTAAATCCGGGAGAATTCGACTATCGTGCCTATCTGGGCCGCAAAGGTATCACGGGACAGGTTTATCTCAAAGATGAGGACTGGATGGATTTGCAAGTGAACAACGCCAATCCGCTGTATGCTTTCGCCTATCGCTTTCGTGATATCTTGCTGGCTTCGTTACAAAGCAGTGGACTGAACGACAATGAGTTTGGCGTTGCGGCAGCCATTTTGCTTGGCTATGACGACAACCTCGCCGATGAGGTGCGCAAAAACTATGTGGCGGCGGGCTCCATGCACATCCTCTGTGTGTCGGGCATGCATGTCGGCATCATCTATTTGTTGGCGTCCTTCCTTTTGGGCTTACTCAACCGCAAGAAGTGGCAACAGACCTTGAAGCAGGTGCTTTTGCTCGTTTTGATATGGTTTTATGCCCTCATCACGGGCCTCACGCCTTCCATCCTGCGTGCCTCGTTGATGATTTCCTTCGTCATCATCGGTGAGATGATTTGTCGTCAAGGTTTCATCATCAACACCATAGCCGCATCGACATTCATTCTGCTTTGTGTCCATCCCTGCAACCTGTTTGAAATCGGCTTCCAGCTGTCGTATGCGGCGGTGGTCGGCATTGTGGTGCTCCATAAGCCTTTGTATAATTGCTTGTATTTCAAGAATAAGCTGCTGGATAAGTTATGGGAGATTACTGTGGTGGTTCTTACGGCACAGGTCGCGACGATACCATTCACCTTGTTTTATTTCAACCAATTCTCGACGTATTTTGCCCTCAGCAACTTGCTCATGACGCCGATTTCTTTCGTTGTGGTCATCAGCGGCATGGTGCTGCTGTTGGTGTCGTGGATACCTTGTATTGCTGTGTGGGTTGGTTATCTGGTTTGGGGCGCAGTGTATGGGATGAACTGGGTGGTGGCGAAAATCGAGAGTTTGCCTTTGTCGATTATCAAAGGTTTGTATATCAATGAATTTGAGTTTGCCATGCTTTTGGTGGCCTTATTGCTGCTCCTGATGATGGTCGCCATGCAAAAACGGCGTTTACTGTTCCCATTGCTTTCGGCTTTGCTTTTGATGATGGTTTCGGTGACGATGCGCTTGTATCATTCTGACCAACAAAATGGGTTGATGGTGTATAGCCTTCGCAACCACACGGCTGTCGATTTCGTCAGGGGAGGGGAGCACGTCCTTTTGGCGGATTCTGCATTGATGGCGGATGAAGGCACCATCGACTATGGTTTGAAAGGAGCGTGGGCGCAACGGCATCTTGCGATGCATCCGCAAACCATCGGTTTCGATGAGGACTTTGATAACGGATGCCTTCGCAAGAAGTCGAATCTGGTTTCCTTTAATGGAAAGCTTATGGCCCTTTGGGATGACGATTGCCGCGTCAGCGACAGCCTTTCCTATCGTCTGCCCGTGGATTATCTCTTGGTGCGTGGGAAGCAGAAACCCGATGTCCAAGCTATTGTGAACGGCTATGATGCCCAGTTGCTCCTCATTGACGGCTCGGTGCCGCGCTATTTGGCTGAGAAGTGGATGACCCAAGCTGAGGCCCTTGATGTGCCTTGCTATAGCTTGCGTGAGGGCGCGTTCGAGGCCGACCTGAGATAAAGCCTTATAATTCCCTTTTTACAATACGCGTTAGGATGGGTGTCTTGATGGCATTGGGCACCATCTTCGACAAGGCGTAGCTGATGGGGTTGATGACGATATGGCGCTTCCCTCGCAGTGTCTGTCGCACGCATTTCTGGGCGATGCTTTCCACGGATTTTAGGGTAAAGCGTCCAAAGAACCCCTGCCGTTCGATGCGGGCGGTCACCTCGTCGTTGGTGGCCATAGCACCAGGCGAGCACACACTGACCGACACGGGCGTGCCTTTTAATTCCTCGCGAAGCCCAAGCGAAAAGTGGTGGATAAAAGCCTTGGAGGCGGGATAAACCGTCTTGAAGCCTGTAGGGGTGTGCGCGGCCATGCTACCGATGTTAAGCACATAGGATTGAGGCTGCTGTAGCAGATTGGGCAACAGGGCGTGGGTGAGCAATGCCGTTCCTTTTATGTTCAGGTCGAGGATGTTTTCGAGGTATTGCGTCGAGGCCTCAACAAATCGGCGGGTGCCACCCGTACCAGCGTTGTTGACGAGCATGAAAACCTGATAGGAGGCGTTGACCTGTTCGGCCAGACTGGCAATGGCAGCGGCGTCGGTGAGGTCGGCTATGAAGCCAACGGATGGGAGGTGATATTGAGAGGTGATTTCCTCACAGACCTCATACACCTTGGCGGAGCGGCTTACCAGAATCGTGGGGTATCCTTGCTTGGCCAACTCGATGGCGATGGCCCTTCCCAGGCCTCGGCTGGCACCCGTGACGAGGGCGTAACGGTCGGAGTGCTGTTGTTTCATGGCTTAATATTCTTTTTGTAACACCGTCTGCGGCACAGCATTTCGCTGTCGTAGCGTTGCCAAATGTTAATGGCTTTGTTGTCCTCGAGCTGTTGCGAGGCTATGGCATATCGGTAGCCTTTTTCAATAAAGGTGTCCTGAAGCTGCTTGTGGTAGATGAGGTGGATGCCGCTGTTTTTGTATTTTGGCAGCACCCCGGTGAGATACATGTCGACCTTGTCGTTTTTCCGCAATGCCTTCAGGATGTGATACCAACCCAAAGGCAAGATTTTCCCGTTGGCTTTCCGGAAGGCCTCGCTCAACGAGGGCAGGCAGAAGGCAAAGCCGACAAGCTGACCCTTCTCGTTTTCCAACATGGCCGAAAGGGAAGGGTCGGCCAATTGGAAGAAGTCTTTGATGGCCCAGTCGATTTCGGCTTCGGTGAGCGGGATGAAGTTGAAGATGTTGGTGTAGCTTTCGTTGAGCACGGCAAAAAACTCCTTGCCCGACTTGCGAATCTGGCTCTTGTTGCTGAACGTGCGCAACTTGACGTGGTAACGTTGCGAAACCCGCTCTGCAAGCTCGGCAAACCGAGGCGGAAAGGCTTCCACTTTCATCTTGAACTGGACATAGTCGACTTCCTTTTCAAACCCGAGTTGTTCCAGAAATTGGGGGTAATATGGATAATTGTAGTCGGCGCAAATAGACGGGGTTACGTCGAATCCCTCTACCAGCATGGCTTGTTTTTCCATGTTGGAGAACCTCGAAGGGCCGCAGATTTCCGTAAGGCCTTCTTGCGCGCCCCATTCTTCCACCACATGCACCAAGGCTTTCGCGACTTCGAGGTCGTCGATGAGGTCGAACCAGCTGAAACGGATCCGTTTCTGGCTTTTCAGCTCGTTGCTCTTGTGGTTGATAACAGCGCCAATGCGACCAACCACCTTGCCGTAGCGATAAGCAAGCCAATATCGGGCTTCACAGAACGCCAAGGCAGGGTGCTCGGTCATGGCCTTTAGCTCCGAATGGTCCAAGGGAGGTACGTAATGCGGGCAATCCTTGTACAATTGCTTGGGAAAGGCGATGAAAGTCCGGTAATCCCTTCTGGATTTCACTTCGACAATATCCATTATGGTTTGATGCTTGGTGGGTACAAAGATACTGTTTTTTTGGTTTTTTCGTCATGTATGCGGTCGGATAATCTTTTGTTTTGATGTCATGCGAAAATAAACGATTGTTTTTCAATGTGATACAGAATGTCTTCAAAAATATTTCAAAAAAAGTGAGAAAAAATATTGCCAGTTTCAAAAAAGGTTGTACTTT